>VAPR01000320.1_pt1 | contig 33185 bp, 40 predicted proteins | sample 3380701 | NCBI WGS metagenome assembly VAPR01 (sample SAMN11536904, study PRJNA540576) | hot springs metagenome | isolation source: hot spring wet sediment | place: Spain: Lobios | collected 2014-01
AATGCTATGTATGATGCTGATGCTGCATAGCATAATGCCCATAAAGCATCTCTATCCTCTATGTATGCTAAAGTATATGCTGCAGTAAATATATCTCCTACACCAGTACTATCTATACTATTATCTACCATATCAAGCGTAAGTCTGTATACATTACCATTATAACTCATGAGTACATTATTATCTATTGTAAGGATTGCTATACTGCATGAATTGCTAAGCCTATTCAGTGCATCTAAGCCATACAATGAGGTTAGGGCATAAGCCTCACTATGATCAACCTTTAAGGCATCTATGCTCAATGATCCAACATCTAACATACTTGAGGTTATAACAATACTACCATCATCCATAACCCTTCTCACTAAACCTTGTGGATCTAGTATTGTGAACCCAGCAGTAGATGCAATTAATCTTATTGTATCTATACTAATCTCATTGATAACAGGGCTTACTATGCATGCATCTAGCCCATTTCTTATGCTCATTGCTACATCATCATAACTTATATCCTCACACCTCTTAAGTAAGAATAGCCTCCTTGCATTGCTAGAGTCTATCACTAACCTAAACCTTGTAGTAGGCTTATCACTTAAAGCATTCTTACTACTAAGTATATAATCAACCTCCCTTACATTCATGCTTAAAAAGTCATTGCCAACCTTTGTTATGGGTATAAGATCATGCATACAATGCTTAACCATTAAGCCAGAGTAGCATATAGGACCACCAACAGTAACTACCTCAATACCATCTCTAAATATATGATCTATTGTAGCATGTGATACAACAGCTACCCTCTTATGCATATCTATTGCAAAGATAAGGTTTAATTAATATGATACCTTTGTATTACTAGCATGGCAAAGTACACACTACCAAGTCTACCATATGCATATGGAGCACTTGAGCCTCATATAGCAAGGGAGATAATGGAGTTGCATCATAGCAAGCACCATCAAGCATACGTGAATGGAGCAAATGCTGCTCTTGAGAAGCTTGAGCAGGCAAGGAAGAACAACTTCCAGGGTGTTGATGTTAGAGCAATAGAGAGGGATCTATCATTCCATCTATCTGGGCATATACTGCACTCAATCTTCTGGCCTAACATGAAGCCATCTGGAGGAGGGAAGCCTGGAGGCATGCTTGCTGATATGATAAATTCAAGCTTTGGTAGCTTTGATAGCTTTAAGGCACAGTTCACAGAGACAGCAAAGAGCGTTGAGGGCATAGGATGGGCTATGCTTGTATATGAGCCTAGCAGTGATCAACTCTTAACCTTGAATATAGAGAAGCATAATATGCAGGCTGCACATGGTACTGTGCCCTTGCTTGTGCTTGATGTATGGGAGCATGCATACTACTTGCAGTACAAGAACGATAGGGCAAGTTACATAAACGCATGGTGGAATGTAGTTAACTGGGATGATGCAGAGGATAGGCTAAGGAAGGCAAAGCGCTAATTTATTTTATTTAGATGGATTAAATAATCCACCAAATATTTTATTAATCATGGGTTTTAGGTTAAAGTGTAGAGTATGCAATTCACTATTCTTAAGTTATGAAGAGTATGAGAGGCATGTTATTAAAGAGCATAAGGATAATCTAAAGTTAAGATTCAAACCAGAGGTTATTAGGTCTGATTGAATACTAACATTAAGATGCATTTATAAACAACCTTGAGCCCTCATCTTTACATGAGTGCAGAAGAGAAGCTATACTCTTTAGCAGCACAGCTTAAGATGCTTGAGGCTTACCTTAACGATCTTATTGCTAGGGAGAGTACAATAATCAGATTCTTGCAAGAGGCTAGACTTGTTATAGATGCTATAAGGGGTTTATCATCCTCAACAGGTGAGGTAGATACATTACTGCCCTTAGGGATAGGGGTGTATGTACATGCTAAGGTAAATGCTAATGATAAACTACTTGTAAGCATAGGATCAGATATTGCTATAGAGAAGGGTAAGGATGATGCAATAAACTACATAGAGGGTAGAGTTAAGGAACTTGAGAATGCTCTAGTAGCAGTAAACAATCAGAAGCAAGAGATACAGATGAGGATTGAGAGCATAAGAGGAGAGATGAATACTATTATGCAGCAGATACAGAGTACACAAGTAAAAGGTTAATATTTATTTTAATTTGATATCTTGCTATCATGTTCGATAGGATAAAGAAGGCATTCTCTAATATAGTGAAAGGGTTAAGTGAGAAAGAACTTAGTGAGAGCGATATAGCAAAGGTATTCTCAGATATACAGATATCATTACTTGAGAGTGATGTTGCACAAGAGACTATAGATTATCTATACAATGAGTTGAAGAATAGGCTTATAGGAAAGAAGTTTGATAAGAGCATGAATAATGAGTTGATAGTAAGAAATGCGTTAAGGGATATAATGCAATCAATATTCAATGCTGCTGGAGAGTTTGATGTTATAGCAAAGATAGATAGCAAGAGGAGTATGAAGGAGCCTTGTGTTATACTATTCTTAGGCATAAATGGAACTGGTAAGACTACTACCATAGCAAAGTTTGCTAACATGTTAAGGAATAAAGGCATATCATCAGTTATAGTTGCTGGTGATACACATAGAGCAGGGGCAATAGAGCAGATAACAGAGCATGCCAATAGGTTAGGGATCAAGGTTATAGCACAGAGGTATGGTGCAGATCCTGCTGCTGTAGGTAGAGATGGTGTACTCTATGCAAGATCCCATAGGGTAGATACAGTGCTTATTGATACAGCTGGGAGGATGCAGACTAGTAAGAATCTAATGGATGAGATGGCAAAGATAGTTAGGGTTGTAAGACCAGATATCAAGATATTCGTTGGTGACTCCTTAGCAGGTAATGATACAATAATGCAGGCAAGAGAGTTCCAGAGGTACACAGACTTTGATTGTATAATATTAACTAAGAGTGATAGCGATTACAAGGGAGGCTCTGCATTATCTATAGTACATGCAACAAAGAGGCCTATAATATACTTGGGTACTGGACAAGGGTATGATGATCTTAAGCCATTCAGTGCTGAAGCATTTATGAAGCAGATACTTGAAGGAGATTAATGCTAGATTCAGATAAGGTTATTAAGTTAATATGGTGAAGGTTAAGAATGCTTAAGAGCAAGGATCTCTTAACACTTATGGAGTTAGATAGCAAGAGTATAGCAAGGCTACTTAAACTAGCATCAACACTAAAGAGAAGGCCTAAGCCTCTGCTTAAAGGTAAGGTATTTGCTATGATATTCCAGAAGCCATCAACTAGAACAAGGGTTAGCTTTGATGTAGCAATGAAGCAACTTGGGGGGTATACAATTACACTTAATGCTAATGATATCCAACTATCTAGGGGGGAGAGTATAGAGGATACTGCAAGAACACTCTCATGCTATGTTGATATAATAGGGGCTAGGGTTTATGCACATAGCGATGTTGAGAGTCTTGCAAGAGCAGCAAGTGTACCAGTTATAAATATGCTCTCTGATCTATACCATCCATGCCAAGTCTTAGGCGATCTACTTACTATAAAAGAGGTTAAGGGTAAACTTGCTGGGCTAATACTTGCATGGGTTGGTGATGGCAACAATGTATGCAATAGTCTAATAATAGGATGCTCTCTCGTAGGCATAATGGTAAAGGTTGCATGCCCAAAAGGCTATGAACCTTTGCAGGATGCTGTTAACTTTGCTAGGGAGCATAATGGTTACGTTGAGATACTTGAGGACCCTAAGGATGCTGTAAGGAATGCTGATATTGTATACACTGACTCCTTCGTATCCATGGGTAAGGAGAGTGAGAGGGAGGAGAGGCTTAAGGTATTCCTGCCTAGATATCAGGTAAATGATGATCTTTTAGCATTAGCAAAGCCTGATGTGATATTCATGCACTGCTTACCAGCAAAGAGAGGGGAGGAGGTTACAGATAGTGTTATAGATGGTAAGCACTCAGTAGTATGGCAGCAGGCAGAGAATAGGATGCATGCACAAAAGGCATTACTATATATGCTCTTAAAGGGTTATGAGAGGAGAGCAAGGTTAAAGCTAAGGGAGTATGGTATAAGAAGGGTAAAAAAGAGAGGATGAATAATTATCTTTTATTTATTATTTCATTCATTCATTCATGTATGTGGATGCTCCTCCACTGCAGCAAGGAGATACTGCACAAAGTAAGGCTCTGGCACAGCACCCTCAAACTCTATCATATCATTTATTATTGTCTTTGGGACTGCCATAACATTATATCTATTTGTAAGTTGAGGGAACTCTATAGAGTCTATCATATGAGCAGTTATGTAATCGCTCTCAATTGCAGATTGGTGTGCTAACCTAACCATCTTAGGGCAGTATGGGCATGTTGGTGTTACAAAGACCTTAATGTTTATATTCTTGTTTATCCTCTTCAATGCCTCCTTTGTAGTGTTTGCCAATCTACTCCTCCTATTTGATACATCTATTATATCATCAACAAATGCACCAAACTCATACCCTGCAGGTATACCAAAGAACCTTATCCCATAATCCTTCTCTCCAAGCAATGCAATGGCAGGTATCTTATCTATAGATAACTCTCTTGCCTTATCAGCATCATTCACAAAATCGTATACCTCAACCTTTATCTTATCTGTGAGCATAGCAAGCTCTTCCACAAGCTCTCTACTCTCTTTGCAGTATGAGCACTCAAAGCTCTGGGTAAAGACTACAACTCTTACATCATGCTTTAACTTACTTGCAAATATATCCCTTAGATGCTGCTGCTCCTTTGCTGGGATAAGCATGTTATTTATAATAACAGTATATATTTATTTATTTATTGTTTGTGCCTATACCCTCTTCATCCTTGGATTAACTATTGCATCTAATGCATTACCTATAAGCACGAATGCTAAACCTGTTAAAGCAATCATTATACCTGGGGGTATTATCCACCACCATAACCCTCTAGCAGCAGCACCATATAGGTTAGCATCATGCAGCATCTGACCCCATGTTGGCATTGTAGGATCCCCTAACCCAAGGAAACTAAGCCCAGCCTCAGTTATTATAGCACCAGGTACAGATATGGCTATGCTAGCAAATGCATAAGGTAATAATTGAGGGAATATATGCTTGGTTATTATCTTTATGCTTGACTGCCCCATAAGCTCTGCTGCCTCTATGTATGCTAGGCTCTTTATCTGTAATGCTATACTCCTAGATACCTTTGCTATCCCTACCCAGCCAAATATTATAAGGTAAGCTACTATGAGAAGTATGCTCCTCCCTACAGATACTGCTAAGAGTATGAGCAATGGTAATGCTGGTAATGCATAGACAACATCGTTAAGCCTCATCATACCCTCATCTATCCTACCGCCTTTATACCCAGATACTATTCCATATATCATCCCTATTATAACGGATATTGATGCAACAGATATGCCTATGAATAATGCTAAAGGTGCCCCCCATACTATCCCTATGCTTAAATCCCTCCTAAGCTCATCTGTGCCTAGAAGCCCATATACTCTACCCCCAAGCACTACCTTGCTATCTATAACATCATCACTAGCATTGAATAGGAAGAATGTTAGTGTTAATGTATAATTACCTTTTAATACATCCCTCTTATCATAACTCGAGAATACTGCAGTTACTGTCTCACTCTTATCTATAGGGAACTTATACTTGCTAAGGTAATTAACTATAGAGTCTTGTACAGCCTTATCTGTTGAGAATAGAATTGACTCATAAACCTGCTCAGTTGCATTTGATGATAAGGATACCCTAGCATACTCTATAGTATTGTCATCAGGTCTAGTTATGCTTACTTGCATAAGTGAAGAACCTTGATACCTTACCTTGTATGCTATTATTATATCTGTAGGCATTGTATCATACATGTAAGTAAGGTTGTACGCATGCTTAACCTGTTTAATATTTGATGAGTAATCTACCATAACCTGTGGATTGTTAAGTATTGTATGCTCTGCTAATCTAACAGATGAGAATAGGTTTACCCATGCTGGCATGGCATTCCTTGGATATAGAGTCCATGCTGCTGGATCGTTCCATGATCTAAGCCTCTCAGCACTTGTTATACTCAATGCTATTATAGATAATACAATTAAGAAGGTTAGTATGGCTAAACCAGCTAATCCAACCCTGCTCCTCTTGAACTCATGCCATAAATCTGATAACGATACTATGCTACTCATAACCAACCCTTACCCTTGGATCAAAGTAGCCATATAGTATATCTGCAATGAATATACTTACAAGGAATACTAGGGTAGTTATGTATGTTAAGCCAACTATAACTGGTAGATCTAGTACATTTATTGCATCAAAGTATAATTTTCCTATCCCAGGCCAATCAAATACAGCCTCAGATATTATTGCTCCACCTATTGATGATGATAGTGATAATGAGAGTATCGTTATTATAGGTGGTGCAGCATTCCTTACAGCATGTGAGTAAAGTATCCTCCTCTCAGGTATGCCTATTGTTCTCTTTGCTGTTATAAAATCCTCATTAAGTATTCCTATGAGAAGGTTCCTTACTATATAGCTCCATGAACCAAAGCTTATGAGTAGTATTGTAATTAAGGGTAGGAGCATATGATATAGCAATGCTATAGGGTATGAGGGGTCACTTGAAGGTATTAAAGGAGTTGCCCTAGCAGGGAATACCTTTAACATAAATGCAAAGAAGAGTATCATAAGCATACCTGTCCACCATAATGGGAAGCTACTACTTACTACAGCAAATGCTGAGTTTGTCTTATCTATTATAGATCCATGCTTACTTGCAGCAAAGGCACCTACAAGTATTCCTATAATAGCAACTATTACTGTAGAGGTTGTGAATAGCAGTACTGTCCTTGGGAGCCTCTCCATTATTATATCTGTAACCTTTGTAGAGCCTGACTCGCTTATAAGGAAGTAGGATCTCCCTAGATCAAATGTAAGTATCCTAAGCATTGTAAACCATAGCCTCTTTGGTGAGTACCATGGTTCATCAAGCCCAAGTGACTTCATCCTAGAAGCAGTCTGCTCTTTTATATATGCATCCAATGCTTGAGGGTCTAAGCCTGAGACTAATGCCTTGTTGTTAAGTACCTCTTGCCTAACATCCTTCTCTATTGATAGTTTAAGTATGTTATCCATACTTGGTCCTAGGAGTACAATGGTTATGAATACAGTAAAGAATAGTACTATGAATATGTTTACTCCTCTCTTAACAACAAACCTACCAAAACCCATACTATTATACTATAATTATTGAGTATATTATATTCTATATCGTTAATATACCAATGCTAGAAATAATTTTACTTATATTATATTATATTATATGCTTAACATACTTTAGTAACTTTACACTATCCTCCTCCTTTAAACTCCTCCTGCTATGCCTTATATACTCTTGTAATGCCTCTATCTCTTCTTTGCTTACAATACCTTTAGCCTTCTCCAGTATGCTATCATAACTTCTGTATGGGAAGTATATGCTCTTTGCTATCCTTGCTATCTTCCTCATACTCTCCTTGCTTATAATTGATGCCTTGTATGCATGGTATAGAGTGTACCTTATATCTATCATAGCCTCTGAGTGCAGTGTATAATCATGCTCAGAGAAGGTTACTGCAACCTCGTCATCATCCTCAATTATCCTAGACTTGTACAATCTGAATATCCTGCCTATGCCTATCATACCAAACCTCTCAAGCTCAACTGCCCTTAATGCCCCTATGCTTGCTGCACCTATTAACTTAATACCTCTCTGCATTGCAGTGTAAACCTCTATTGGTGTAGGAGGATAATCCTGAAGGAATACACCATCTATTAAGCCTACAAGGATCTTGCCCTCTGGCTTGATCTTAAGTAGATCCCCCTTCCTTGCAGGAGGTCTATACTCAACTATCTCATGGTTAAGTATATCTAATGCCTTCTCCCTCTTTAGGCTTGGACCAAGGAATATTATTACCTTATCGTAATTCATCTTAACACCATGAATTGTAGTATCTCATACCTCTATACCCAACAACGCTCTTGCTAACCTTAAATGTCTCTAGCCCAGGGACTATAACCCTTACAACAGGTACCTTTATGCTGCTATCTGTTATGTTAGCAACTATAACCCTTTCTAGTTTAGCACTCTTTAGCCTAGCAAGTACAAACTCTATATCATCTAGAACATCATCATGCTCATAACTTGGTATACTTCTGTAATCTATCCTCTTGCTAGAGTGCATGAACTGCCATGCCTTGTTCTCAGCAGTATTACCCATATCATAGTTCATCCTCCTAAGATCATCCCGTGCACCCTGTATGTTTGCTGCTCTAGTCTGTGATACCTCTGTTATTGCCCTTATCAATGCTACATCCTTGTTAGGATGAGTACCATGCCCCTCAGCAAGGTACCCATAATCATGTGTAATCCATTGTATGCTAGTAGCAATGAACGTTGGTACCCCTATATCAGATGTTATATCCTTAACTAGCAATGGTATATCCTCTTCCTCAAACCTTGATATGAGGAATCTAGCATACTTGTTCTCCACACTTGAAAGATCTACCTCTGGATAGATGCTAGGATCATCAACGTAATCCTCAGATCTTATATCTTTAACCCTTATGCCTCTTGCATTAAGCCTTGCTATTATACTCTTTAACCTATGGTATGCTAAGACACTAGACCTTAACTCTGCTATGCTTACAGCATCCCTCTCTATAACCTCGCATAATGCCTGTAGTATTGCCTCCTCTATAACATTACCTGAGGCTAATCCATTTGTGTGTGAGTATAGGAATGGATTGAACTTCCTTCTACTGCTTGCAGTTAGATCATACCTTGTTAATACAAGCCCTGCAGGAACATATACATTATCTTTACTCATTATATCATAGCACTCTATGAAGTCCATGGGCATATGATCATTGTAGTTAGGGCTTACTGCCTCAACAACATCATCAACATGTAATACATGCTCTCTGCCATACCTCTTTACCATATCATACATGCTACTCTCAACCATCCTACCCTTGAAGTTACTTGCTAAGGCTGAGTAACGCTCAATACTCTCCATCAATGCACTTGCCTTTGCATGCTTATGTGTAGGACCCTTCCCACTGTAGACCCATATGTTATCTATACTACCTGGGAGTACTACAGAGTAGTTTGGTATCCTTAACACATCAAGATGCGTTATATCTGCTACTCTAGTTACTCCTATGCTGTATGCTATACTTGTTACATGCTTAAGGGTATCATCAACACTCTTAACCTTAGGTATACCATCAACATACTTATGGCTACTCAACTGCATATACATACAACTTAAGAGATGGTATTTATTCATTCCATACTATTATTATAAAATAAGTAGTAAGGATATTATTATTGCACTTGCTACTAGATGTTGCATTATTATAATAGTACAGTAATCTATGTTATATAATACATGTTATGGTATTCATATTATATAATATCTATTACACTTAAGTAATAAGGTGAAAAGTATGGATATATATATCAAGAAATAAGGAAAGTAATGATGCCTATGAATAGGCATAGCATGCTGGGGTTAGCAGTAGTATGTGTAATGGCACTGCTCATAGCAGGAATAGTTGTACCAAACGCTGAGGCAAGAACTAGATACACTGGTGGTTTCTTTCTCTACAACAACCCTAATGAGTTCTGGGATAAGTTAACTAGTTATTATGGAAGATATACTGGTGGTTTCTTTCTCTACAGTAATGATTCAGAGATTAATGAGATAATAAGCAAGTACAATTACTTAGTATTTAATAGTAAAGAAGGCAGCCTCTATCTCTTCGGTTGCCTCTTGCCACATCAACCTCCATTGAATGTTGGTGAGAGTGTACAGTGCCTTGTTTTCTTCTATGCTGGCCCAAATGAAACAATAACGATAAATGATCTACATGTATACGTCGATGAACCAACACATATACCTATACAAGATTGGAATTGGGCTCCTGGTACTATACCTAATCCATTCATCTGGCTAAGTGATCCAATAACACTAAATCAGGCTGGTCAATGGATTATAGTAGCAGATTTTACAGAGAATGAGCAAGTAGTAATAAGTTTAGATGTAACATTCCAAGTAGTCCCAGAATCAATAATAGGTATTGCAGGTGTAGTAGCAGGTCCATTAGCAGTATTAGCATACAAGCTAAGGAAGAAGAGCAACGCTCAATAAAATAAACCACTTATTTATTTCTATTATTACTCTTGTTATTATTACTGCTACTACCATCCCCAACCTTGTATGTATGGTACTTGAATGCATGCATCCTTAACTCATTGCCATTATCAAAGTACATATCACACTCTGAGCAGTAGTACTTTGAGTTAGCGTAGTGTATAACCTGTATATGCTGCATCAGCTCCTCAACCTTGCTAAACCTCTTCTTGCAGTGCTCACACTCATATCTCTTAAACCATAACATGCCTTGCTACCTCCTCAATACTATGCAATGGTAATGAGCATGTAAAGTCTTTGCATACATACACAGTAAATCTATGGCCTTTATCATGCACTTTGCCATTGAAGAATGGTATACCATTAAGATCATTAACCTTATTGCTATCTACAATAACGTCTATAGCCTCAGGTAGATAACTCTTCCATATAATATCCTTAACCTTGCATACCTCATTATCATCCTCTGCTATAACAGTTATCTCCAAAGGCTTCATTACATAAAGGAAGAGGGCATTAAGCATATTACCATAAGCAAATGGGTTCTCTGCTGCACTTAATGCATGCCCCTTTAATATATACTCACACTTGCTAAGATACTCTTTCATATGTGTATATGTGTACAATCTTAACAGTGCTAGTGCTGCCATTGAGTTGCCAGATGGTGTTGAGAGATCGTATATGCTCTTATCCCTAAGTATAAGCTGCTCATGCTCATCAGATGTATAGTATAGATCATTAGCATTATCATCCCAGAAGTGCTTAAGCATGTGATCTGCATACTCTACTGCTCTGTTAATGTAGTATGCTCTAGGATCTATGCTAAATACATCAAGTAATGCATTTATGTAATATGCGTAATCATCAAGGTATGCTAGTATCTTAGCCTTACCATCCTTGTATATTCTATATAACCTTGAGCCATCTGCTAGTTTATGCTCAATAAATTTGCATGCATTTACTGCAGCGTTAAGGTATCTAAGATCCATGCTAACCTTGTAACCTTTAACCATAGCAGATATGGCTAATGAGTTCCATGCTAGTATAGCCTTATCATCCCTAGCAGGTTTAACCCTGCTCTCCCTAGCATTAAGCATAGCCCTCTTACCCTTATCTATTATTGATGCAATATCTTCAGTACTCTTGCCATATATCTTAGCAATCCTCTCAATGCTATTCTCTACATGCAATACATTCCTGCCATCAAAGTTCCCTTGCTCTGTTATACCAAAGTAAGTGCATAAGATCTCTGCGTCATCTTTATCCATTATATCAAGCAACTCCTTCTTGCTCCATGTATAATACTTGCCCTCCTCGCCCTCAGAGTCAGCATCCTGGGATGAGCAGAACAACCCTTCACTAGTAACCATCTCCCTAAGCATGTAATCTAATGTATCCTTTGCAACAGCAAGGTATCTAGGCTCTTTGCTTACTTGATAAGCCTCGGAGTAAAGCAATGCTAGTAATGCATTATCATATAGCATCTTCTCAAAGTGAGGTATAAGCCATCTTGAATCTGTTGCATACCTATGGAAGCCACCTCCTATATGATCATGTATACCTCCATAAGCCATCTTATCTAGTGTAAATAGCACAAATGACAAGAACTTGCTTATCTTAGTTAACCTATAGTATCTTAGCATGAACATGAGGTTTGTTGCATTTGGGAACTTTGGTGCATTACCAAACCCACCATTTATCATATCTGCATCATCCAGCAAGCGTAATGCTCCCTCATCAAGTATGCTCTTATCCAACTCATTAGTGCTTGATCTATACATGCCTTTATCAAAGAATGATAATCCATGCATTATCATATCAGCCTGCCTCTTAACCTTCTCCTTATCATTCTTATAAAGCTCAGCAAGGTGCTTTAGGAGCCTTGGGAATCCTGGTAATCCATACCTATCCTCCTTTGGGAAGTATGTGCCTATGTAGAATGGTCTTAGATCAGGTGTTAGGAATACGCTAAGGGGCCATCCCCCTGTGCCTGTAACAAGTTGGCATACCTTCTGATATACATCATCTATATCTGGCCTCTCCTCTCTATCAACCTTTATGTTTATAAAGTTCTCATTCATTATCTTTGCTACTTCATCATCCTCAAAGCACTCATGCTCCATAACATGGCACCAGTGGCATGCACTGTAACCTATGCTTAAGAATATTGGCTTATCCTCATCCCTTGCCTTTTTTAGTGCTTCCTCACACCAAGGATACCAATCAACAGGGTTATCTGCATGCTGTAGCAGGTATGGACTACTCTCATATGCTAGCCTGTTAAGCCTCTTACCATCTTTGCCCATACATAAGGTTACAGAGTTATCATATTTGTACTTGTTGTATTTATAATTAATAACATGTGTATATTACACGTGTAGAAAACACATCAATTATTTATACTATGCTTATGTATTATAAATATGACAGTAGATGTTGAGTTAGATCCAGAGTATAATGAATTTAAGAAGGATATTGGTGGTAAAAGGTGCAGACATACAATAATATATAATATGCTCTTGGCAGTCTTAAAAAAAATAATAATATAACTTCTATAATATACTCTGCAAATGTTGATACACGTACATACTACAAGTATGAGAGATTACTTGTAAGCAAAGGCTTAATTAATGTAAAGATTAAAGGTGATAAGAGAACCCTAGTTATAACAGAGAAGGGTATTAAGTATCTACAGTTATTTAAAGAACTTGAGCATCTGTAAGTAGATCTTTATATTATTATTATTTATTATTTCATTCCACTAATAGGTTATCTCTGAACTTGGTCTTAAACCTCTCTTCCAACTCTCCTTGCCACACCTTGTACACCTATAAAGTCTCCTCCTCTTATATGTTGCCATCTCAGGCTCAATAACTATCTCATGCCTTGTACGCATCATACATCTATCACAGAACCTATACTCATACATTAAACACTTTATACATATACCAAGGATTTAAATCATAGCATAACATAGCATAGCAAAAGGAAATATAATACATGTGTATATACATTCTATCATGCAGCTTGAGTTAAACACCCTAATGAGCAAGTATGTAAAGTATTATGAGGCTAAGACAAAGAGGTCAAGAGTATTATTTGAGGAAGCATCAAGGCTATTACCCTCTGGTACAAGCCATAACATAAGGTACTTTGAGCCTTACCCTTTCTTTACACGCATGGCATCAGGCAAGTTCATATACGATGTTGATGGTAATGCTTACACAGACTACTGGATGGGACACTGGAGCCTTATACTTGGGCATGCACCAAAGGTTATAGTTGATACCCTTAAGGATAGGATACCTGAGGGTACATTGTTTGGTACAGTTAATGAGCATACAATCAGACTTGCAGAGCTTATAAACAAGTTTATGCCAAGGGCTGAGATGCTAAGGTTCTGTAGCACTGGATCAGAGGCTACAATGTATGCAATTAGACTTGCAAGAGCATACACAGGCAAGAGGGTAATAGCAAAGATAGAGGGGGGATGGCATGGGTTCAACTCAGATCTAAACTATGCAGTTAACTATCCATTCGAGCAAGAGGGTAAAGGCCTAGTCTACTATGATGATCATAATAATGATATGGCAAGTAGGTATATAGTAGCACTACCATTCAACGATATAGATGGTTCATTAAATATTTTAAGCAAGGTTAAGGATGATCTAGCAGGGATAATAGTTGAACCATTGCTTGGAGGTGCTGGGTGCATACCTGCAAGCAAGGATTACCTTCATGCGTTGCAAGAGTATGCTAAGAGCAGTAATTCACTATTCATACTAGATGAGATAGTTACTGGGTTTAGGTTATCTTTGCATGGGGCACAGAGTATATATGCTTTAGAGCCAGATATCTTTACCCTAGGGAAGATAGCAGGTGGAGGCTTGCCTATAGGTGTTGTATGTGCATTGAAAGAGATAATGAGTTTAGCAGATGTAAGGGGTAAGGACAAGTATGCAAGGGTTAGCATAGGTGGGGGAACATTCTCAGAGAACCCATTAAGCATGGCAGCAGGGTATGCTATGCTTGAGTATCTATCAAGGAATGAGCATATATATGATAGGTTAGCAATGCTTGGGGATTACATAAGGAGCAATGTAGATAAGGTTATGAATGAGAATGGTGTTAGGGTTAAGAGTACAGGCATGGGTTCGCTCTTCCTAACTCATTTCTTAAGCAAGGGTATAGATGATGTTAGGAATGCTAGAGATGCATCCTTATGCAATGTTGCACTGCAGAGGCTTTACCATTTTGCTTTACTCTCTATGTATGATATATTCTTCTTACCAAATAAACTTGGTGCATTAAGTATAGAACATGATATAGTTGATGCTAGGAAGCTAATAGATGCATCTGCAAATATAGCAAGGGATATAAAAGATGCTATAAATAATAAGTTATAGTAATACTAAATTCTAGAGTTGTTATTGTAAGATTACAGTAATAATATTCATTGTACTGTTCTTTCTAACTCTTTAAACCTTGCCATTGCTCTAAGTATCTCATCGCTCTTCTCCCTCTCTCTATACAATACCCTAGCAAGATCTGTTACTGTTAACATGCCTATAACCCTATCATTCTCTACTATGGGTAATCTCCTTATACCATTCTCATACATTACCCTTACTGCAGCAGCAACTGTAGCCTCTGGACCAACACTTATCAATGGTGTACTCATTATCTCACCAACCTTGGTTGCAGATGCACTCTTACCTTCAGCAACAAGCCTTCTAACTATATCACGCTCTGTTATTATACCTACAGGCTTACCATTATCAACAACTACTAGGCTTCCTCTAGCCCTCTCCTTCATTATGCTTGCAGCATACATTACATTAAGCCCTCTCTCAACAACATCAACTGGACCCTCGTTCATAATCTCAGTAACCCTTTTCATCAGTATATTCATAAATTATATTACACCTGCTAAAGATATAATACTTTGTATTATTCTCACTCTTGAGAATTATATAATATAAATATTAGTAGTGTTGCATTAGATTTATTAACCTTACATCTATAATTCTTATATTTGGACTCAGATATACCATTGGTGGAGAGCAAGGTATATGAACAGGTAAAGTCTAGAGTCTCACGTACTATAAGGTTTGGACCACAGATAGAGGCCCCGTTCAAGTCAGCAGAGAAGTTCCTAAGGAGGCATATAAACGAGAGGTTAAAGATGGCAGTGTTAATAGCAGATATAGCAGGCTCAACAAAGCTTAGCCTTGAGTTACCTAGCAGAGTTCTAGCAACCATGATACAGGTATTCTCCCAAGAGGTGACAATGCTTGTTACAGCACATGGTGGGTATGTATTAAAGTATATAGGTGATGCAGTGTTATCATTCTTCCCTGCTGAGTACAATGCAACGATTGCATGCAATGCTACTGTTAGATGTGCAATAAATATGATTGATATAATAAACAAGGCTATTAACCCAGTACTAGTAGATGCTGGTTATCCAAGCATACAGGCTAAGGTTGGAATAGACTTTGGGCAGAACCTAGTAGTTATATATGGTAAGAGTGTAGAGGAGTCTTACGTAGACATAATAGGCTCAGCTGTAAGTATGGCATCAAAGATAGCATCTATAGCAGAGGCTGAGCAGTTGATAGTAGGGCATGATGCTTACATTATGCTAGATAAGGTCTTGCAAGAAAGGTTTGTTGAGTTAAATCTTGGTGTTTACAGATGGGGCTTTATGGATCCTATAACAAGGGATACATACAAGTTGTACCTTTACAATGGGTAGTTATTTATTTATCTGCAAATACTACTTTACTTTATTATAATACTTATACAACCCTTGCATACCTACCCCTCTGCTCTATCTCTCTAACCTTCTTTAGCAATACCTTTGTATTATCCTCTCCTGCTACACTAGAATAACCATCTATGAATAACCTAAATGCCTCATTAAACAGATTAGCATGAGCACTGCTCATAACCTCTTTTATAAGCCTTATATCAACTGCCTTATCCTCAATCCTTGAAGAGTAGAATGCTAGACCAAAGTCTACAAGCACTAACCTATTACTATTATGGAGTATGAAGTTTGATGTTGTAAGATCACCATGTATTATATTCCTTGTATGCAATCTAGCAGTGTATATACCCATATCAATCAATGCTTGCCTTAGCAATGGATCCTCTATGCTAGCATTGGTTATTAGATCCTTTACAGTATAACCCTCTATATACTGCATTATTATCTCAGCATTGAGAGGATCAACGAAGTAGATTAAAGGTGTTGTTACCATAGCCCTCTTTGCCATGTTAAGCATCTCAGCCTCATGTAGTGTCCTCTTCCTCCTTATCTCTCTATCTAGCATATGATGCATATACTGCTTTGGTCTCCTAACCTTGCTTACAGCCTTCTTACCATACCACTCTACCAAGTATATATCTGCCTCTGCACCTCTCTTTATAAGATGCACATATTACTTATTAAAAGGGAATAATATTTATCTAATCTATGAGTAGGGATGAGTCTATACTAGAGGAGGATTGTAGTGAGGATAAGCTTGGTGCTGGTTACCTTATACTAACAGATAAGAGCCTAAAATTCTACACAGGTAAAGCAAGGGTACTTACATTTAGCAAGGATATGCAGAAGGCTTTAGAGATAAACCTACAAGATATAAAGAATGTTAGGGGTGAAGGTATGCTAATAAAGAAGCTTGTTATAGAGTTAAACGATGGTAGAGTATTCAAGTTCGGTGTCTTAAGCAGTAAGAAGTGGAAGGATGCAATAGATGCTACAAGAGCAAGACTTGGTAACATATAATTTAATTTAATTTTGGTAATCTAATAAGGTTAGATTTACTACACTTTATTAGTGTGAATACACTCAATAAGTACTTAAATCATCAATTACGCCATATAACATCTACACTATCTATCCTCCATGATTGCCTTACAAATGCCTTGCTTACATCAACGCTTAAACCTGCATTGTATGCAAGTAGACCAGTACATGCTATCTGTGCCCCACAGTCACCAGCATATCTAGTTGGAACTATATGCAATGATGCTCCTTGCCTCTTGCATATACTCTCAAGCATATCTGCTAGCCTCTTATTTGCTGCTACCCCTCCTACAACTAGCAGTTCATCCTTACGTGTGAATGCTAATGCCCTCTCAGTAGCCTCTGTAAGCATAGCAAATGCTGTCTCTTGCAATGAGTAGCATACATCCTCAACCTTAGCCTTATCAACCAAGACTAGCCTCTTTGCTGCTGTTAATAGACCAGAGTATGCCACATCATTACCTTTTACAGTATATGGTAACCTTATGTAATTGGTTGATCTTGATGCAAGTTCCTCTATCTTTGAACCACATGGGCTAGCAAAGCCTAATGCCCTACCAAACTGATCAAGTAGTTGCCCAAGTGTTATATCCAATGTCTCCCCAAGTACTCTCCATCTATGATTGTAGAATGCTAGTATCATACAATGCCCCCCTGATACAAGTAATGTTAATGGATCTCTTGCAGATGTTAGTCTCATACCTAACTCTATATGCCCTATAGCATGGTTAACTGGTACTATTGGTTTGTTATAATATGATGATAAGCATCTAGCAATAACAGCACCTACCCTTAAGCATGGTCCTAGCCCAGGTCCAGCTGAGTATGCTATAATATCAACATCGTTTATGCTAACATTAGCATCATGTAATGCTTGCCTTAGCACTAGATCACATACATCTGCATGGTGCCTAGATGCCTCCCTAGGGTGTATACCAGAGCCTTCTGGGGGTTTATAAACATCTCTAACATCTGATAGTATGTTATGCTCATCTACTATGGAGCATGAGAATGTATGTGCAGTGCTCTCTATACCTAGGCATATCATCTATGCAATATAGGAGGAACTTACTTATCTATCTTGCAGAGACTATCTTTATAACATCCCTATCCTTAAGCCTGTACTCTGCACCTAACCTCTGCTTACTCCTAGCATCTATAGCATAAAGGAAGTGCTCTGCTAACTCACTATGTACATGCATTGCTAGATCCTTTGCTGTTGAGCCTTGCTTAAGCATGAAAGCATCTGGCAATACATTACCATCCTTATCACTAAGCCTATCAGCATCCTCAACAGGATATACTACTATAAGGTTCAGTGCATTAAAGCATGTAGCATCTATACTCTGTTGCACACCTGTGCCATTGTACTCTTGCATAAGTATCCTAACCCTCTCCAATGCCCTCTTCTGCTCCTCCCTTAATGCATGATCCTTAACCTTGAATGTAGGATCCCCAGGTATGTACTCTATAACCCCTTTTGCTGCTGCCCTCTTAAGCAACAGCTCAGCCTCTGCTATACATGGGATAACAATCCTCCCAGTAGCCTGTATCCTCCTTATATTCTCTTTTGCTGTGCTAATATCTGCCTTGTTTGCTGCTATTACTATAGGCTTTGACCTTAACCTTAATACCCTAGCAAACTCAAATATATCCTTCTCATCCCATTGTGAATATCTGCCTTTATCCTTACTAACCTCTTGCAATACATTAACTATAACAGGCTCGCTTATGGATAACCCGCTTAGCCTCTTTGCTAGCAAGTGCTCAAACTTTATACCTCTATGCTCTGCCTCCTTAGCATTCTTAGCCCAATCCCTAGATACTATAGAGGTTAACCATAGATCAAACTCCAACTCTACAAACTGTATATCATTAAGTGGATCGTTCATGCCTATTGCACATGGCCTCCCTTCATTATCTGTTGAGCCTGATGCATCTACAACATGTATAAGCGCATCTGCCTGCCTTGCATCATCTAGGAACTTGTTACCTAAACCCCTACCCTTATGTGCATCTGGCACAAGTCCTGCAACATCTATCATCTTTACAGGGATGAACCTGTTACCATCTATGCATAAGGATCTCTTTGGGTTATCCTTTACATTGAACTCCTTGCATACGCATCTTGTTCTAGCATATGCTACCCCAACGTTAGGTTCTATTGTAGTGAATGGATGATCTGCTACCTGGGCATTAAGCATGGTAGCAGCATTAAAGAAGGTTGTCTTGCCTACATTTGTCTTGCCTAACAAGCCTATAAGCATAGCTAGTATACAGACTACTAGTATTAATATTAAAGGCTACTATTTATTTAGTTATGAGGATAGTTGTTACTGGTACACCTGGTGTAGGTAAGCATACAATAGCAAAGGCTCTTGCAGAGAGGCTTAGAATGAGTACAATAGATATCAATGAATTAGCATTATCAAGTAATGCTGTAATAGGTAAAGATAAGTTCTCATACATAGTTGATACAGATAAACTGAGGTCTATCCTTAAGGGTTTAAAGGATAACACTATAGTTGTAGGGCATCTAGCCCCATATGTCTTAGATAGCAATGATGTAGATCTTGTAGTAGTGCTAAGAAGATCCCCATACGAGTTAAGAGAGATATATAAGGAGAGAAGGTATGATGAATCTAAGGCAAAGGATAACCTAGCAAGTGAGATACTGGGGATAATAACACATGATTCTGTAAAGCAGTTCAAAGACAAGGTTATAGAGGTAGATTGCACTAGCAAGGATGTTGATACAGTAGTAGATGAGATATTAAGTATAGTAAATAAGAAGCAGGAAGGTATGCTTGGGCATATAGATTGGCTTACATTAGTTGTTAAGAACAATGATCTAAGGGAGTTCTTTGATTACTGAGTGTATTTAACCATGTATCTTTAATTATATAACTCTAGTTACTGCTGGTCTTAAATATACCTTAACTATCTTAGTATACATGCTTGGTATAAACAGAATACTGCTAGCATTATTTATTGGGGCATGGTTATCACTTGTAATAGTTATAATAACAGATATAAGCAAGGAGTTTGCCTTTGCTGATGCTAGTAGGTTAGAGGACTCTATAATAAAGGTTACAAATGAGGTTAGGGTTAATAATGGCTTAAATCCATTGATCAAGGATGATAAGCTTACCCTTAATGCTGAGAGGTATGCCATAGTAAATGCAAACCATGGTAAGATATCCCATGAGCATGAACCTTTGATAACAAGGATGCCAGAGCACTGTATGAGCATAGGTGAGAACCTTTATCAGGGTAGAGATGATGCACAAGGTATAGTTGGTGCATGGTTAAGATCCCCTAGCCATAGGGAGAATATACTAGACCCTGAGTGGGATAGGATAGGTGTTGGTATGGCTAGGAGTGGTTATCAGATAATAGTTGTACAGTTATTCTGTTCTACAAGATAACACTTTAATTTTTATATCAATAAAACCGCTCTAAGATTAATGTTCGAGATAAAGCATAGTGATCTAGCAGGTAGGATAGGTAGACTGTACACAAAGCATGGAGTTATAGATACACCAGCATTCTTACCAGTTGTACATCCTATAAGGCAAGAGGTTAGCATAGAAGAACTCAAGAGGATGGGATTTAAAGCAGTTATAACCAATGCATACATAACATTAAAGGAGTATAAGAATGCAAGGGATATACATGAGATAATAGGTTTTGATGGTCCTATAATGACAGACTCTGGAGGATACCAAGTGCTTGTATATGGTAGCATAGATGTTGATCATATAACCATGGCTAATTTCCAGAGTAGCATAGGTAGTGATATAGCAGTGCCTTTGGATAAACCTACAGGCTTTAACCTCCCTAGGAGTAAGGCTGAGCAGTACGTTGAGCTTACATTAAAGGCTGCAGAGGATACCATAAATATGGCAAAGGCTGAAGGAGTAAACTCAACAATATGGGCTGCGCCTATACAGGGAGGCGAGCATCTAGACCTTGTAGAGTACTCTAGCATGAGACTCCTTGCCATGGGATATGAGTTCTTTGCACTAGGGAGTCCAACAGAGCTTATGGAGGCCTATGAGTTTTACACTCTAGCAAGGATGATAGCAAGTGCTAGGAAGGTTATCCCTTTAAGTAAACCATTACACCTCTTTGGTGCTGGGCACCCATTAACCATACCCTTGGCAGTTGCACTAGGCTGTGATACATTTGACTCTGCATCATACATGCTATATGCTAAAGATGGTAGATACATGTTAAGTAATGGTACATGTAATATAAAGGACTTGGATTATCTCCCATGTAACTGCCCAGTATGCAGTAGATATACTGCCAAGGAGTTAAAGGAACTAGATAAGCATGAACTTATACTCAATATAGCATTACATAACCTGTACACTATAAAGAGGGAGGTTGAGCATGTAAAGCATGCCATAGTAGAAGGGAGGTTATGGGAGTATGTTATACAGAAGTCTTTATCTCATCCTAGGCTAATGGATGCTAACCATGTACTCAAGGAGTGTAAGTATATAGAGGTATGTACCCCATTATACAAGGATAGAGCACTCTTACTTAATCTTCCTATAGACCAGTATAGACCAGAGTTAAGTAGGTTCAGAAGGAGTGTTATAGATAACTATACGCCTAGATCAGATATACTAGTGCTACTTAAAGAGCCTGAGGAGCATCCATTCTATGCATCAAGAGAGTATAGATCTGTAAAGGCATTGAATATTAATGTTAGCATAGCATACTATAACCCGTTCATAGGTGTAGTCCCAGAGGAGTTATCGGATATGTATCCCAGTTCTCATATGCTTGCTGTAAAGAATGTAAAGTATAGAGACTTCCCTACGCTGATAGATAGCATAGTGGAGTTTATAGGGGATAGGTTCAGATCAGTTATTATAGAGGCAGATGATGAACTAAGGACACTGCTTGAAGATAGGTTAAAGAATGCTATCTTTCTAAGTGATATAGAAAGTATTGTAAGTTATCTTACCAATAAGAGCAAGGAATGGATGTTGTAGCACTAGGATATATAAATATAATTAGAGATAGATAGATAGGTTAATGCACCTTCACCATCTTTGGCAAGCTTCTATACTCCTTGACTATGTGTATGTTAGGCTTAGCATCTATAATTACATGATCTTTGTTTGCATTCTCATTTGGAGATAGCATTACCTTCTCACCTACTCTTATAATAGGTATGAACTCTTTGTATGTAACATAATCTATACTAACATCTGTAATATCATACCTACCTATATTACTGATAACAACTCTATATATGAGCATGGTACCATCGTTATCAACAAATGCATCAACATCAAGAGCATAGTCCATGGTATTTGTGTTAATTAAGGAAGGGAAGAATGATAGCAATGCTACAGTAGATAGCAGAGCACCTCCAACAGCAATAGCAATGTAGAGGTACATACTCTATTATTAAAGAACAACAAAAATATAAATATATTATTCTATTGTTTTGTTTTACTTCTTTATAGTAGCCTCTACTCTCCTATATGTTACTATAAACCCTACACCCCCTGCTATAATACCTGCAACAAGTATGATTATGAATGCTGCTATAGGCATTATCAGTGGAGCAAGTATCTCATGTGCTGCTGCAGCATTTAACCCTAATCCTCCTACCTCTACAGGTAGCATTGCCTTTGCACCATTATATCCTCCATACATCATAAGCCATGTTGAACCTACTATACCTACATTCATCATAACTAGATGTAGCATGGCTAGATACTTTGCTATACCCTTGTATGATGTGGCTAGTGTGTACTCAAGGTAATGGTAGAATAGTGCTGATACCCCTACGCCTATAACACCAACAAGTATATACATTATGTAACCCATTGTGAACCACATACCAGCACTACCAAATGCTATAACCCTTGATACCTCTGGCTTAACATACATCTGTCCAAATATTATTGCTAGAGTTAGTATAACAGCAAGTAAACCTTGTATTATCGCTGCACCCATGAACCTCTTTGCCCATACACCCATCTTGATCACCAATATATATTATGATTAATCCACTATTTATTACGATCTTATATTCTCATATATGATAATGATAATTTATAAAATACATGTAATAACTTGCTATTATTGTATTGCTCTGTACCATAACAAAGGTTTTTAAAGACCATAGTATTATGTAATGGGGATGATCCCAATGGGTGATGTGTATGAGTAAGAGCAAGCCATATTATGTGAAGTTTGATGTACCAAAGGAGATGATCAATCTAGTTTATGAGGCTGTAAGGAGTGCAAAGGATAGTGGGAAGGTTAAGAAGGGGACCAATGAGACAACAAAGGCTATAGAGAGGGGCATGGCTAAACTTGTAATAATAGCAGAGGATGTTGAACCACCAGAGGTTGTAGCACATCTACCAATACTCTGTGAGGAGCGTAATACACCGTATGTATATGTTCCTAGTAAGAAGCAGTTGGGCGAGGTATTAGGCCTAGATGTAGCAGCAGCTGCAGTATGTATAGTTGATCCTGGTGATGCTAGACAGGCTGTAGAACAGATAGTAAATACTATAAAGAGTATGAAGAAGTAATAGATAGATAGATTAATGAATGGTTATTATTAATTATTAAGGTGATGAGTATGAGTAAGGAGGAGAAGTTAACCCCTGCAGAAGTGATACAGATAGTTGGAAGAACTGGTATTGCTGGGGAGATAACACAGGTAAGGGTTAGGATACTTGAGGGTAAGGATAAAGGTAGGATAATAGCAAGGAATGTTAAGGGTATAGTAAGGTTAGGTGATATACTTATGTTAAGAGAGACTGAGAGGGAGGCTAGAAAGATACAGTAGATAACTATGTAAAGGTGATTGATTATGGGTATGGCTAGCAGTAGTAGTATTGGTAGTGGTAAGACATGTTCATTCTGTGGTAATCAGATCAGACCTGGTCATGGGAGAGTCTTGGTTAAGAACGATGGTTCAATGCTATACTTATGCTCTAGCAAGTGCTGGAAGAATATGTTAGTGCTTAAGAGGGATGCAAGGAAGTTAAAGTGGACCAATAGGTATGTTAAAGGTGGAATAAAGGTAAGAGCAAGGTAAGAGTATGATTATAATGGATTACCTTTAATTAACCTGATTAGTAAGGAATTAATTGGTGCCTAGAATACCCATGTTATGAACAACGATGCAAGTAGAACGCTTATATTAATAAAACCTGATGCTGTAAAGAAGAATGCTATAGGAGCAATACTGAAGAGGTTTGAGGATGAAGGGTTTAAGATTAAGATGCTTAAGATGCTTAGATTAAGTAAGGAGGATGCTAAAGAGTTCTACTCTGTACATAGTTCTAAACCATTCTTTAACGAACTTGTAGACTTTATAACCTCTGGTCCAATAGTTGCTGCAGTTATAGAGGGTAATTCAGAAGATACCATAGCAAGGGTTAGAAGTATAATAGGTGCTACTGATCCAAGGAAGGCTGAGAAGGGTACAATAAGATACATGTACGGTACAAACATAACTGAGAATGCTGTACATGCAAGTGACTCTCTAGATAGCTTTCTAAGGGAAGTTAAGGTTATATTTAAGGATTATGAGATTAACCAAGGCTTCTCATAATTATAAGGATATGATAATTAGCCTAAGAAAGGTGTGTAATAATGCCTATAAGACAACCTGTTGTTGTAGTACTAGGGCATGTTGATGCTGGTAAGACATCCTTACTTGATAGGATAAGGGGTACAGCAGTCCAAGCAAGGGAGGCTGGGGGTATAACACAGCATATAGGTGCTAGCTTCTTCCCTTTAGATACAATAAGGGAGATCTGTGGTCCTTTATTTGCAAGGTTTGGTAAAGATGTAAAGGTTCCAGGCTTACTTGTTATAGACACCCCTGGTCATGAGGCATTTGTAAACCTTAGAGTTAGAGGGGGATCTGCAGCAGATATAGCCATAGTTGTTGTTGATATAAATAGAGGCTTTGAGGCTCAGACTTATGAGAGCATAGAGATACTAAGGAGTAGAAGGGTACCCTTCCTTATAGCATTGAACAAGTTAGATACCTTAGCAGGTTGGAGGAGTAGCAGCAGTAGTAATTACTCACTCCTAGACTCATTAAAGAAGCAGGATAAGGCTGTTATAGATGAGTTGGATAACAGGATATACTCATTACTAGGCTCACTATCAAGGTTAGGGTTCAGAGGTGAAGCATTCTACAGGGTTAAGGACTTTACTAAAGAGATTGCTATAATACCAGTTAGTGCAAAGACTGGTGAGGGTATACCTGAGTTGCTTGCTGTACTTGTAGGACTTGTACAGCAGTACATGCTTAAGAGGCTTGAGGTAAGCGATCAAGGAAGGGGTATAGTACTTGAGATAAAGGAGGAGCCTGGGCTAGGATCTACTGCAAACCTAATACTTTTAGATGGTAGCATAAAGGAAGGTGATGATATAATGCTTGTTAAGAGGGATGGTATAGTTGTAACAAAGGTTAAGGCACTGCTATTACCAAAGCCATTGGATGAGATGAGAGATCCTAGGGATAAGTTTGTAAGGGTTAAGGAGGTTCATGCTGCAGCAGGTGTAAAAGTAGCATCACACTCACAGGATCTGGAAGGTGTTCTAGCAGGAAGCCAGTTCTATGTTATAAATGATAAGAGTAATATGGAGCAGTTAAAGAACCAACTCCAGAGTGAGGTTAGTTCTCTAGTTATAAGCACAGATAAGGTTGGTGTTATACTTAAGTGTGATACCCTTGGCTCATTGGAGGCTATAATAGATATGCTAAGGAGGGCAGATATACCTATAAGACTAGCAGATATAGGGAATGTAACAAAGAGAGATATTATAGAGGCTAGTACTGTTAAAGAGAAGGATAAGTACCTAGGGGTAGTTTTAGCATTCAATACTAAAGCGCTTCAAGATGCAAAGGAAGAGGCTGAGGCTAAAGGTGTAAAGATATTCCATGATAAGGTTATCTACAGCTTAGTAGAGTCTTACAAGCAATGGGTTACTTATGAGAAGGAGAGGGAAGAGAGTAGTGTATTTGCTTCATTAATACAACCATGTAAGTTTGTTATACTGAAGGGTTTTGTATTCAGGAAGAGCAATCCAGCAATATTTGGTGTTGAGATAATTGAAGGTAGGTTAAGGCAGAAGAGCCCAGTTATTAACACTGAAGGTATTGATGTAGGAAGTATACATCAGATACAGGATAAGGGGAAGAGCATAGATGAGGCTAGGAAGGGTATGCAAGTAGCAGTATCTATGAACGAGCCTACAGTTGGGAGACAGATAAAGGAAGGGGATGTACTTTATACATTACCTTCAGCACAGCATTACAAGATGTTAATTGAGAGGTTTAAGCATAGGCTAAGCCAAGAGGAGTTGACACTGCTAGATGAGATAGCAAGGATAAGGCGCAAGATTGATCCATTGTATGGTTACCTCTAACTAATCTTAGTTTTCATGCTTTAATTACATATTTATATTATAATCTAAGGCAGAGTGGTTTAGAATACTAGAGATGAATAAATACCAAAATTAATTATTATACTTCTATATACTTCTTTATCAACCTCTCAAGACCTAATTCACCAACTGCACCTACAGCCTTGTCTATAGGTCTACCATCTTTGAATACTATGAATGTAGGTATTGCATAAACATCGTACCTTGCTGCTACTGCTTGGTTCTCATCAACATTAAGCCTTGCAAATACCATCTTATCACCATACCTCCTTGCTAACTTATCAAATATAGGTAACATGAACTGACATGGGCCACACCAGCTAGCCCAGAAGTCTACTAGCACAGGTTTACTGCCATTTATAACATTATCAAAGTTCCCTTCACTTAACTCTATTATCCTTGCCTCATTAGAGGATTGAGTACTATGCCTACTTGCTTGATCCATCATCTCCTTAAGCTTCTTATTGATTATCCTCTCTAGTTCTGGATCCCTCTCCATGGTGATTTATAGCAACTGCTTAAATATAACATTTATTCCTATAGGTCAAGTAAGAATGTTAGTATATACTTACCATCTATCTCTTTAATACTCATCATATGGTATGTTACCCCTTTTATCTCAACCTTGTAGTTATGCTTCTCTAGATCTAATGGTTCACCATATACATTAGCATGTAACCTATACTGCTCATCATTCTTATATATACTAACATTAAATCTGCTCAATGCTATATGGTCACTAACTAGAGTTATCATTACATGCTCTAACCAGTTATATAGAAGGTTCTCAATATCATATCCATCAACATCTATATGCAACTCTTGCTTGATATCTACCTTGCTAACATCTATCATAACATCTACCAATGCCTTTGCAGCTAACTCAAATGCCTGCTCTAATGTATTAGCCTCTACCTCTATTAGTGCATCTGTCATATGCTCAAGCATCCTATAACTCATGCTAATATTGCTTAGCACTCAATTAATAAGGATTTAATTTACCGTAACTGTACTCAACTGGATACGAATCCCTTATATGTTCCCTCAGAAGTATCCTGAGCTACGATGCCAAGGAAGGGAAACAAGTATTTCCACACGATTAAGGATAAGGGGGTTAAGATGGTTTAGGAATCTTGGTGTCGGAGCAAACATGATTTATATATAGATAGAGCCTACTTACAGGCAGGAATGGAAGGAAACAATAAGCTGGTTGGTACGGTTTTAGAGATCATCGAGTATACCGACCCATATTGCACATGGTGTTGGGGATCAGAGCCCATACTCAGGAAGATTCAGTATATGTATGGTGATCAGATCGTTATAGGATATAGGATGGGCGGCCTAGTTAGGGATATTCGTGACTTTTACGATCCCCTGAACGCAATAGGCGGTGAGAAATGGTATGCCCAAGTAGCCTCCCATTGGGAGGATGCTTCTAGGATACATGGCATGCCAGTTGATAGCAGGGTATTCTATGATATTCGGGAGAGCTTCACTTCAACTTATCCCGCTAACATAGCTGTCAAGGCTGCAGAGCTTCAGGATAGGGAGTTGGCAAAGAAATATCTCAGGAGGCTTAGGGAAGCAGCTGCCGCCGAACGGCAGCCTATACACCTCATGGATATACAGGCAAAGTTGGCTCTGGAGATTGGCTTGGATGGTGAGAAGCTTTTAAATGACATTAGGAGTGGTGAGGCAGTTAGATTGTTTGAGCTGGATCTTAGGGAGTGTAGGGACATGGGTATAATGGGCTTTCCTACCTTTCTTGTAAGAAATATAGTTGATGGAAGGAGTACACTGGTTCATGGGTATAGGAGATACTCATATTTTGAGGGGCTAATAGACGAGCTGGCCGGTGACAAACTTGTAAGACGTGAAATATCCAAAGATAAGATGATGGTACTAGATTTCATCAGGCGATGGGGGAAGGTGGCAACCCAGGAGGTCGCCACTTTATTGGATATGAGTAAGCCTGAGGCCTTTAGGATATTGGAGGATTTAACTAGAGAGAGGGACATTGTAAAAGTTGTGGCTGGAAATGATTATTTCTGGAAACCCATCCAGGAGAAGTCGGTTTTTGCATGTAATCCCGAGGTTGGAATATGCACACTTTAAACGGATGTCTTAGACAGACAAATGATATATAGCATGAATGGAGATTCATGTCATATGAGGTGCTTAATATCTCCGCTCCACCAGCTAAATCTGCTATGGATCATGCTATTGTGTAGGGCTAGCTAGACATTCGTGGAGGAGGGTGAAGCTGGTTGGCCCATTATTTGGTGAAGGCTAGTTTTCTTGGGAAGAGATTGAATGAGCTATGGGAAATGCTAGCCGATGGTAGATTGGAGGTATTAAAGCCTTTTGGGAAAGCTCTTGACTATAGCTTGAGGAATGCACGCTACCTTTTGGATGAGGAGATAGTTTGCTGGGAGGAAGAGGATTACTGTAATCCACCTCTTGCAATGGAGCGTGAGCAGGTGCTGGACAGGTTCTTCGAGATACATAGTACTGAGAGGGTGGAGAAGGATATGGGCTGGGCTAGGATAAGGTTTCATCCAAAGTTCTGGATACTAGCTAGGGGACTACCAAACAGGAGTGGTAAAAAGCCTAGTACTAGTCGTTGGATGCCTCACAGCCAGTTGAGCCAGAACCCATCACCCAGCATTTATGAAGCTTTGGCAGATCTATTATTCAGTATACCTGATGTTAGTGAGGATGTAAGTCTCGTATCTGTTCCAGGAGCCCGAGCTCTGGTGCTTGATGGCTCTGTATCCCATAGGCCATCGGATGCATTCATTGCTGAAGGCGAGTTCGCCCATCTACATCCGCCTCACGACTCTAGCCTACATCTCATGATACCGCCAAACTGGCTTCATGAAGTTTTGGAGAAGGGATGGGGTGAGAAACATCCACTGGCTGGTGTGATCATACCTGAGACGGCCGTTATGATCTATGCTCCAAGAAGCTCTGAAGAGATTGACATAGTATACAACATAGTACTGCTTTCGTACTGGAGGGCTAAAGGCTATAGGATCCCATCTCCTAGGGCGATTAGTGAGTAGATACTGTCCAGAGGCTTGACATCAGCACATACGTTCAATGGGTAATCCTTATAGTCTCCGACTTGAGATACCTAAATTTTAGAGATCATACCGATTTTACATGGAAAAGCATTATTTAACTTCACTGCTAAGCAATTTACTAAGATGCGTGTACAAAAGACTCGCACCCAATTAGGAGCGGGCCCGGTGGGCTTCGATCCCACGACCACCTGCTTAGAAGGCAGGCACTCTATCCATGCTGAGCTACGGGCCCATCTTGTTAGATAAAATGAGTGTTTTTATTAATATTATCGTTTTTGTATTTATTAGTCATTATTATTTTATTTTTATTTATTATTGTTATTATTGTACTTTAAATGCCTTCTAGCATAGCAGTAAAGGTACTGTTGAGCATAACCAGCATATCTACCAAAGTATGCTCTCATAGCATCTGCTATTTGCATATATTGCCTTGATGATAACTTTCTGCCATTTATATTAACAAACCTACCATAGTAACTTGCTACTGCCCTTGATATCCATACATCTATAGGGAATGCTTCTGTATGCTCTAAAGCAAATAACAGTATGCAATCTGCAACCTTGTTACCTACTCCATGAATCTCTAGCAGTCTATCCTTTGCTTCATTGTAACTAGCACTCTTTAAATACTCAATATCTATGCTAGGGTACTCTAGGCTAGCATGTTTCACATACCTAGCCCTATAGCCTAGAGAGCATGAGCATAACTCGCTTATACTTGCATTAGCCAATACTTTAGCCTCTGGGAATGTATGAAATACTAACCCATCTAACTCTACACTTTTACCAAACCTTCTACATAAATTGTTTAGCATGGTTGTAGCATGCTTTATACTTGTGTTAGTTGCACATATGAATGAGACCAAGCATTGGAAAGGCTCCTGCCTTAATAATCTTAACCCATTGAACTCATTCATCGCTTCCCTTATTATCTTATCCTTATCTATGCTATGCCTTATTGCATCTAAATCATCATCTAACCTAAAGAACTTTGCAGCATCAACGCTATATGGTCTAGATTCATAAGATATCAGATGCTCTGTATCATCTATACTTACCTTTAATACATTACTACCATGTATAATATAATAGATATCTTTTATGTTATACCATAAGAAGATCTGTCCACTCTCAAATGTTAACTTAGGGTTAACTATGCCATAACAGCTCTCTTTCACAACCATCTAATCATTAATTATTTATTAAAACTTATTATAGATTCTTACCTATATTGTATAATAGTGTATACATGAAGGTTTATTGCTATTAATCTGCTTTGCATTATAACATGCACTTAAGCAATAACAATAATAAGGATATAATCGATGCCATAAAGAGGAGAGCTGAACTCTACTCATCACTAAATGTGATAATGGATGAGAAGGTTAAACATGCTATGGATAATGTAAGGCGTGCTCCTAAGGTAAGTAAGGTATTGAGTAGAGCAGGATGGATGATGTTCTGGCTACCAGAGCCTACTATGATATCAACGCTTGTAGGTATACCAATGATACTTGCTGGTAAAGCACTAAGCAAATACTACAATGATCTAACAGTAAAAGGAGTGGTTGAGGAGACTGCCAAGATGCTAAAGAGTATGGAAGAGTTTAGATACTCCCTTGTAGATAAATAATAAGGAAGAATGCCTAGGCAGATATTCAACAAGGATGAACTGCTAAGGTTAGCAGCTGGTGCCAAGGAGTGTAGAGTAGTAAGGAGGGGAGATAAGGTTAAGATAAAGATAAGGAGGAGTAGATACCTTTACACATACGTTACCAATGCTAGCGAGGCTGATACGCTATTGAAGCAGATAAATGTGAATAAGGTAGAGCTATAAGTGTATTAATCTATTTTTATTTTTTATTTTGTTTTGTTTATTTATTTGATTAGGTAAGTACTCATACCTCTATGCTCTCACCAACCAATGGAGCATAAGCACTTAAACCTAGATACTTGTTTATCTCCTCAGCAAACTTTATACATGATTCATGATCACCATGCACAGTAACTATCTTTGTACTGCTACTGAAAGACCTTATCATATCGAATAGTTCCTTTCTACCACTATGCCCTGAGAAGTCGAACCTTCTAACCTCAGCCTTAACATGTCTAACCTCTCCATCTATAAGTGCTACACCCTTCTCAAGTAACAATCTACCTGGTGTACCCTCTCCTTGGTACGATACTATTGCTATACCATTCCTAGGATCATCAACTATGCTCTGCATATAGAATAGTGCATTACCCCCTACAAGCATACCTGCTGGAGATATGACTACACATGGCTCATCTATAAGCCTCTTCCTATCACTCCATCCCTTAACCCATTTAACCCATCTCATTACACTTGAGAAGAACTCTGGATCCTTCAAGAACCTCTTATGCTTAAGCATTATCTCATTTGCCTTTAATGCCATACCATCTATTGCAACCCTGTGCTTAAAGTTATGTGCCTTTAATACACATGCTATCTCTTGAGCCCTCTCAACTGAGAATGCTGGTATAAATAATATACCATGCCTGTCTATAACCTCGTTAGCAAACTCTACAAGTGTACTCTCTGCCTCCTCTCTAGGCTGATGATCCTCTAATGCATATGTACTCTCAGTTATAACAAGATCAACATCCCTTACTATCTCAGCACTATCAAGCATCATAGATCCCCTTGCATTTATATCTCCTGTATAAAATATCCTTCTACCATCATACTCAACAACTATACTTGCACTACCTATTATATGTCCAGCATTATGTAATGTAACCCTTGCACCATCTATCTCCACCTCCTCTCTATACTCTACTGCCTTGCTAGAGTTAACCATGGACATAACCTCTATATACTCAAATGGTAGATAGAAGCCTGAGACCTTTATCATATCAAGTAGTAGTATCTTAGATAACTCTATAGTAGGCTCTGTTGCATAAACTGCTATACTCTTATTAGAGTGTAGAAAGAGGTATGGTATACAGCCAGAGTGGTCAAGGTGTGCATGGGTAAGCACTACTCCATCTATATCCTTTGGTTTAACATGCATAGGGAATAGAGGTTCACCCTTAAACATAACACCATAATCAAGCAGTATCTTGCTCTTACCAGTATCAACTAAGAATGCTGATCTACCAACCTCTCTTGCAGAACCTAGTACAGTTACTCTCAATCTAATAACAACCTTATAGCAAGGAGCTATTTTAAAACCTTATCATCATTCATATCATCTATAATATAACAAGTATCAAAAATTTAATATACTACAGAGATATACCTATTAGCAATGGCTAGGAAGTTCATGGATTGGTGGAATACAGTACCAGCTGATATACGCAACAAAGCAAAGGGCAACGATGATTGGACAAAGTACAAGCCATTACTAAACCAAGTAAACTATGCAATGGTAGCACTACACTTGCAAGGTAATCATAGTGCAAAGCCTTCTGCAGAGGAACTCTTAAGCTGGATAAAGAACGGAGAGATAGATGTAGTTAGAGTTAGTAAGTAAATATTAACTTCTGGTTATTTTTTTAAATATTCATAAAACAGCGTTTTAAAGATGCAAAGAGTTTAAATATTTTTAGCTCTTATCTACCTTGAGCAGATATGCCAGTAGCAATACTACCAGA
>VAPR01000321.1_pt1 | contig 33176 bp, 14 predicted proteins | sample 3380701 | NCBI WGS metagenome assembly VAPR01 (sample SAMN11536904, study PRJNA540576) | hot springs metagenome | isolation source: hot spring wet sediment | place: Spain: Lobios | collected 2014-01
CGCCCGCCTCTGTATCCGGCTCGATGGCTTCGGTGAGCCGCTCGATGATGCGCTGTTTATACTTGAGCAGGGCGATCTCCTCCAGGGGCGTATCCGGATCGGTGAGGATCACCCGTTCCTCGATGTAGCGCCAGACGGCCTCCAGCACCTGCGGGAAGAGCACATGGCGGGCACTCCATTCCTCCCGCTTCTCCTTCAGCCAACGGGTGAGCTCGGCGGCGATCTCATAGACTGTCGCCTGGAGGCGCTTTTCCCACAAGCGGAAGTACTTTGGGATGAGGGCTCCGGTATTGTCGTCCACCGGCACGCGCGGGATCTTCACGATGCCGGATTCAATCGCGCCCACCAGCCCGAAATCGGAGACGATCCAGGGGAAGGGCGCGCCTTCTTCGTAGCCGCTCCCCCGGATGTAGAAGGGGGTGGCGGAGAAGTCCACGCGGATTCTCCACGATGTATTGCCGGATGCGGTTGGAGGATTCCTCGGTGCGGAGGATGTGGTCGCGTTGCCAGACGGGCGCACCGGGTGTGTCACGGTGTTCGTTGATGCGACGCGCCGCAAATGTTTTGAATTGCCGGACAATTTCCGGCAATCCATGGCGTTTTGGTTTGATGGTTGGGGCGGGTTCTGAACCCGCCCCTACAATTACTCGCCCCTACAATTTTTCGCCCGAACCCGTCCCTACGATTTCGTTGAAACCTACCCCTACAATTTCGTCGGAACCTGCCTCTACAATTTTTTCGCCCAGACCCGACCCTACGGTGTTGTTGACGATGATGACAATCCCGCAGACGTGATTGGGCATGATGACAAACGCATCCAACACAATCCCCGCCACATGATTGACCAAATCATGCCGCGTGAACTCGACGATTCTGCCGAATTCATTCAACCGCATTTCCCAGTCTACGACATCACCAAACAGGCACGCCCGATTTTGGGTGACGATGGCCACGAAATACGCGCCGGACTTGGGTGTAATCATACCCCGGCAATCAAGTGGAAGGACGGCAGTGGCGGTGTGGACCACATTTCATAATGCGCCCTCGAACAACCTGCGCTCTGAATCTCCCGCAATTCCACCGCGCTCAGCCCCTACACCTGCGCCCCATGGTGGTCTATTTCACAGCGAAAATCAGGCTCAGCTATGGCATACACCTTCCCTCCACACGATTGCACAGCTCACCCCGTAATGCCGTAATGTATCCAGTACCGACCTGAGCCCGTGCTCGCAAAAGCCTACCGGCGTCGGCAGCGGCGGTCACTTCCTCGCCTGCGCTCGCACGGCTTTGAGCCAGGCTTCCAAGCGCTCGTAGGGCTGCGCGCCAACCAAGGCGTATCGCCCCTCCGCCACAAGCGTGGGTACACCCGTAACCCCATAGAGCCGCGCTCGAGCCAGGTCCTGCTCCACAGCCTCCCGCACCGCCGCACTATGGTAATCCCGCTCCCACCGCTCCACATCCAGGCCGACCTCTGCAGCACAGTGACGCAGTACCTCAAAGTCCGCAATGTTGAGGCATTCGGTAAGATGCGCCCGCTGCACGCGGTCAAACATATCCCAGTGCGCTTCCTGCCCGCCCTGAAATTCCGCCGCCTTACAGGCCCACAGCCCGGGCATGGAATACGGGTAATCGAAGGTTCGGCTCGCCATCAAATCGGCCCGGATGCGGTGCTCGTCGTCGTTGAGGTTGGCTGCGCGCCAGTGCTCCAGTATCTCCCGCTTGCCCTGCTCCTTGGAGCCAAAAATTGCCACAATCGCCTCTGGCGTAGGAGCCAGGGCAAAAGAGCGGTGCTGGACTTCTATATCCGGATAGCTTGCAACCAAACGCCGCACCCGCGGCGAAAACGCATAGCACCACGCACAGAGCACATCGTGGAAGAATTCAAGCCGGAGTGTTGCCATTGTTTTAGCCTCTTGCGCTTGGTGCGAAAATAGCATGCGTGCACGTCTCTAAAGCTGAGCGCTCTCTTCTGTTTCGCAGCTCAGAAGCGACGGCTACCTACACTGAGGTGGTTGTTCTCGGCGGAAAAGGCTTCCCACGGCCGCAGCTACCGCTCGACATTCTACAGGGTCAGCCAAGTGCCGCAGCAATAGCTCGGGAATGCGGCTCTCAAAAGCCGTCCGCCTCAAACTTCCATAGTTCTTCAGGAAACGGTCGCCTGTCCAAAGGTGGTATGGACGCAAGCCAGGATACCAGCAGCCACAAAAAGCAGCCGTGGTATACGGCAGCGCGTAGTTCGGTGCTCAAAATCCATAGCCTACCGAAATCCCTGCCCAGGGTACAACAACAGGAACAACCAGGATAAGAGCCTGAGCAAAACCAATCAGGGGCGTAAAAGCAATCCGGAACATCAAACCTCCCTCTACGGGCTGATAGCGGTATCCAAGCGTAGCTCCGGGGATGAGCGGAACCCCTCGTGGATTCCCCAGGTCAAGTGCCACCCCCACGCCGGCTTCCAGATGATGAGCGTGCTCCGGATGCGTCAGCAGGCTAACGGCAAGCAGTGGACCGTGCCCGCCACGCACAAACACAAACCCATGCCAGTAGCCTGCTCGCACGGCAAGAAAGGAAAAAAGACGGTATTCCGCATTGGCCGAAAGCCCGATGCCCTGCCCACCCACCCCCGCGTAGATGGTGGCTCGGGAAGCCTGCTGGGCATCGGCACTACCAGAATCAAACAGCAAAACAAGCAGAACCACCAGCATCAGGCATGTGCGCTTCATGGCTAATCCAGCATCGCTGTACATCCTCATGGCTTCCGCTCCAGACTCAGCGAGGATATGCCTTCATAGCCGCCGCTGTCCGCAGCGAAATAAATGCCCTCATACCCGCCGACACTCGCCCCTATGACCGACACCAGGCGAAGGGGATCTCCAACGCCCTGCTGCGCAAGCCAGGCAGCAAAGACAAGCGCGCAGATTTGCAAGCAGTTTCCGCTCCCGCTCCGTGTGCCCGTCGCCACCATCTGCTACGATGATCAGCCCGTCTCCGTCAAAGAAAAGCGCCAAATTGCCACCCCGCACCTGCAGGGCGATCCGATGGGGACGGTCGGGTGGAAAGCCACCCTGCCTCTCATACGCATCGTATCCACGGGCTGCCACATCCTGGTAGATGACGCCAGCAGGTCGGACCCGCTTGTGCAACTTGAAGCCGTCGGTCTTGTCCGTTCGGCCCACTGTCAAGTACACCTGGGCTGGTCCGTCGGGACCTGCTCCCCGATTCAGCTCTTCCTCCGTGTGAAGGAACGCACGCAATTCGGCGCTACCCGGCTCGAAGAAGTACGCCGTAAATTCCACGCTGAACTCTTGCGGCAAGCGTAGCCGCCGCAGAATGTGTGTGTCGAACACCAGCGGCCGAAACCAGCGCTTCCCTTGAAACTCGGCCACCTCGTAGCTCCCATTGATGATTTCCCATCCTTCCACCTGGGCGCCGATCGGCGTGCCCGAAAGGTCTTCTTGGTAGAGCACGAGATCGCCGGGTTCAAACTGCGCCGTCTCAGCGCCGCCGCGAGTCTGGGCATAGCCGTACCCGACAACGAGCCAGCCCACAAGCACCGTGCCGTAGAGAAGTCATGCCCGTTTCATAGCTCCTCCCTCAGCTACAGGGCACAGCGCAAAATAAACCAAGCGCCCTCCTGCAAGCATGTTTTGAGAGACGAATCGGTTTCATCCTGAGAGAAACACCTTGCCAAGATTCACCACCCACACCACCTCATTTCCCCGAAAGTCGATCACCTTCACCGCAATCCGTCCATGCTCGCCCGGCTGGAAGGGGAAGGAGACTGCGCCTCGCATCTTTTCAAAGACTTCGGGCTCGATGTAAGCCTTGAGCGACCGCTGGAGTTTCTCTCAGGCGTCGGGGTCACTTGGGAAAAAGGCCTGGCAGATGTGGAAGGTCCTGCCGTCCTAGTCGGTGTCCAGGTAGCAGCAAGCCACTGCGCACCAATACCCATCTTGTTCCGAACGCTGTGTCGTGAATTACCCTCCATCCCTTTCGTGCCATTCAAAGGCAACCGCATAGTCCTGCAAAAGCCTTTCGATCTCGCCGCGCTTGCCCTCAAGTGTTCTCTTCTCGTCTTTCACAATGAGCTCCACCGTCACGCCCTGCCCCTGAAGGAGTTCCAACAGCTTGCGCAAGGGATAGAGGTTCTGTCCTCCTGCGGTTGCTTGCAGCACCAGAGTGCCGACACGCACCGGAGGCGCCTTTGGTCCGGATTCTGGTGGTAGGGCGGGTACAGGTATCAGGTTCAGATCGGAGCGCTCCAGGATTTCCTCGGGCACAACCTGAGTGAACTCCTGATCTCCGACCTGGACCGCGAACAGCCCTTTTTGCACGCCCTCGCGGATCGCCCTAGCAAGCGCCTCTTTGGGGTTCACCAGCATGGGCTGACCGGGCGAGCCGGTGAGAACGGTCTGGATTTCAGCGAGCGTGACAGGGCGCTCTGTCAGCTTGAACGTCTCAACCAGATACGCGGGGCTCAGCGATTCCAGCAACACCCCTTTTTCCCGCAAAGCGGCCTCGACCATCTCCGCCAGCGTCCTGCCATCCCGCTTGAGGGTGACCCGCAGTTCTTCAACCCCTTCAGCGGCGGGGCGGAACAGGCGCTGATACATGCTGAGCAGCAGGCCGTGAACCTCACCCTCCTTTTCTTTGAGGAGCCGCCTGACTTCTTCCTGATCATCCCTGTCCAGTTCCCGAAAGGTCTGACTTCGTTGAAGGCTTTGCAGGGCCAGAAGGCGGCGGGCTGCCATCCGCAGCTGCCCTTCTTTGCCTCCCTCGGCCGCCAGAAAGATGAGCAGACTCCGTTGCGTGATCCGGGCGACCACCCGCTTCATCCACTCCTGCGCCGCCTCGGCGTGTCCGAGGCTCCAGGGCAGCAACACGAGGGTCGCTCGGGAAGGCTCGCTCACCGCCCCTTCGTGAGCCGGCGCCACCAGCACCTGAAGCCGGCTTTTGCTTTGACCCGCGATCTTGCCCAGCGCTTCGCGCACGCTCTCCTCCACGCTTTCTTCAGAAATCCCCTGCTCGAAGTCCAGGATCACTTTGTTCAGATTTGGCCTGGCGGTGAAGAAATAGCGGCGGTCGCGGTAACGCAGGTACCAGAGCTTGTTCCGCAGCCGGCCGAGCACTTCGCTCGCCTGCGCCGGATTCAGATCCGGCCGCAAAAGCGCCACTCGCAGTTCTTCCTCGGTGCATCCCACAAGCTCCTGGCCGGCAGAGACGCTGTAGAGCAGGGCGCACGCGGCCGCCCCTTCCGCCAAACGCTCCCGAGCATACTCCCCGCCTAAATCCTGATCAATCTCCCTGGCTCGAGTGAGGATGTCTCCGGTCACGATGGCGTCAAAGCCCCCGTCCAGAAGCCGCACCACTTCGGCGCGGATGTGCCGATCCTCGAGGTCAATGTGATGGGGCTGGATGAGATAGGCAGAACCCGGGCGCTTTTGATCCAGCCTCCGCAGCACCAGCGCCAGAAGCCGCAAGGCACCCCGCGTGCGCTGGAACTGCGGATGCGGCCCCCATCGCTGGTAGAGAAGGTCAATCAATTCGGGGTGGAAAGGATACGCCTGCCGCATGCGGTCGCGATGCTGGGGGCTGCGCAACGACTCGGGGAAGAAGCGCGCATACTCCTCGTAATACCGGGCGAATTCATCCACGACACGCCTGGCGGCTCGCTCATTCCCCACATGGCGGAAGAGCCGGCGCTTGAGCACGCCGAAGATCTCGTCCTGGGCCACCGGCGTCTCGATGAGTTCGGTGCGCCCGATGACCTTGCGAACACTCTGGAACATCTCTTCGGCCTGGGCCTGGTCTTCCGCCGGCACCTCCAGCGAAGAGGCCGGCAACGACAGGACCAGCACGGCCCGGGGAACCTCCCCCACCGCCGCCGTCAGCTCTCGAAGGAAAGCTACGGTCTGCACTGAGAGATTCGTGTCGCCCACGCGAACGGCGCGCGCCTTCGCGAGATAGTGCATGACCTCGTCCATAAGGATGAGCACCGGCTGGGCCTGGCGAAGCAACTTTGAAAGCGCCGCCTGACCCGGTGCGGTTCGGGCTTCGTCGGCGCTGCGCAGCGTTTCGAAGAAGGGCCTTCCCCCCAGCCGGTAGGCCAGCTCGCCCCAGAGCGTGAAAATCTTCAGCCCCTCAGCTTCGCGCCCGCGCGGGTCCAGCGCCACCCCGTCCAGCACCGCCACACGAACATCCCGGGGCAGAGCCCGGATGTTGAGCTGTTCGCACAGCCTTCGACCGGCTTCCGTGCTTTCCACCGCCTCCGGATGCCGCACAAGGTGGTAGAGGGCTACCATGGTGTGGGTCTTTCCCCCGCCGAAGGGGGTCTCCAGGCGCAGGACCGAAGCCCCTCGCCCCGGCTGCCCCAAAAGCCGCCCTAGCACTCCCTCAAGGACGTTTTCCAGAGCGCGGGTCATGAAGGTCTTGCTGAAGAAGCGCTCCGGGTCGGTGTAGTCCGGGTCGGCCGTGCCGCTTTCTACCGCGTGGAGGCTGGCGGCAAACATCGCCGGGTCCATGTCCCGGGCAAAGACATCCGGGTGCGGTTCGCACACTTCCCATACACGCTTGCTCATAGTCTGACTCCTCCTTCTTACTCAAAAAGTCTCAACTGTTGGCGTTCTCCAGCGATACTTTGTGCTTCGCTCACGAGCGTTGCCATTGCTGGCAGCATCTGCCCCAGCGTCGTGGCTTCGTTGTTCAGCGTTCCGTCATCTTTTTCTACCTCATACAGCGCTTGCGCTACACGCCAGAAGGGGTGGTCGGCGTCCTGGAAGCCCCCGGCTGAAAGAAACTGCACCAGCCCCTCCCGCTCCCCGCGCCGCCAGAAGAAGAGCGCCACATGCAGGGCGTCTATGAGCGCGAGCCTTTGCCACTCGCCCTCCTCCAAGGCGCGTTGAATCGGACGAGCCATCGCCTCGTCGCGCAGACGCTCCAGAAAATCGGGCAGGACAACCGCGTCGCCCTTCCGGCGGATAAGCCGATGCCCGTTAGCCAGCTCATCCAGCTCGGCACCCAGCGATTTCGCCATCTTATTCGCCTCGTCAAACTCCAGTTCCTCCCCGCCGTAAGCCCAGCGCCACAGCACGTAGAAGCGCGTGGGCGGGTCCACCAGTCCCAGATCCCGCCCCAACCGCTCCAGGGCGAAGTCGGCCGCCAGCGTGCGCACTTCGGTGAGAAGGTCGCCCACGCTCACCTCGGTACCGTCGGGCTTCATCACTTTCTGATAGCGCCCGAAGACGCCCACCGCTGGACAGATGGCCGCTATGAAAAAGTCTGCCCCCCGCAGCCCTTGGCTCCAGAACTCCGCCAGGCGCCGCCGCACCGTCTCGTGCAGTTCCCTTTGCACCTGGTGATACCAGCCGGTGCCGGCGTCCTCCGGCCGCCGCCGGCAGGCTATCAAGACCGTACTCCGCACCGCGCCCTTGCCCCGCTGATGAGTGGAGGCTTCCATCTCGGTGTGCACGGGCCAAGAAGCCGTGGGGTAAAGCCCCGCATCCAGTAGGCTTTGGATGAGTCGCTCCCACGCACCGGTGGAACGATGGGTGAACATCACCACCGCTATCCCCTCGGGCTTGAGCACCCGGTGGATTTCCCCAAAAGCGGCCCGCATCAGCCGCTGGTAGTGGCGCTTGGCAGTCTCCTCGCCCTTCTTGCCGCCCCCAAAGCGAGCGGGATTCTCCACGGCTTCTTCGTCCTTGGGCACAAGGGGCGTCCCAAACGCTTCCGGATAAAGATCGCCCACCGTGCGCCGCAGCCACACATAGAAGAAATCCGAAAGGTCAGCGTACGGCACATTGTCCGCATACGGGGGATCAATCACTACAGCGTCAAAGCTCTTGTCGGAGAAGCAGAGCGCAGCCGCAGAGCCAAGGTGGACAACGCCGCTTTGCAGGATGCGGCCCTCGCGGGTGAGGTAACGCACAAGCCACTCCAAGGCAGCATCCCAGCCGCTCCCTGCTTCACCTTGCAAAGGATTAGTTTCCGCATAGTCCCAAGCCATGTGAAGATGGTGGCCAGCCATAGCGGCTCGAAGCACTTCCTTGCTTGCATGATTGCTTGCCAATACACAGTTATAGTTCGCCATGAAATCCACCCCAAACGCCAGATATGTCGCCACGGCTTTGGCAAACTCTTTGTCGTCGGTTTGGGCCAGGATTTCGCGGTGCGCCGCCCGCACCCACTTGCCAAAGGTGCAAAGCGCCAGGAGCTGGCGGGAGTTGAAGAATTTACCCCAGGTTGTCAACCCATAGGTCGGACGCTTAGACGCACCTTGCCCGATTGTGCCGGGCGACGGCTCCTTCGGCACCCAAGGGAGGCCATAGGGCCAGGGCGATGGCGTCTGGAGCAGGCGCTCTAAGGCTTTTTCGGCTTCCTGGAAGGCAGCCAGGTCTTCTTCGGTAGCCAGGCGATAGTTGCGTCCTTGGCCTTTGCCCCGCGTGGTGACCACCGCCACCAGGCGATGCCCCATGCGCCCCGCCTGGGCTTCGGCTTTCAGATACTTGTCTTTGGCGGCCGTGCCGCAGAGGAGACACACGGCGTTGCCGCGCGAAACCGTGCCTTTGGAAGGGTCAAAATCTCTATCCTCTCCCTCCACAATGGCGAAGTCCACTCGCCTGACGTTGCGGTTCGGGATGGGCTTGAGGGCCACCTGTTTATTGGCCTTGCGCGCCAGCCAGAACTGGCGAAAGAGGGGAATCTCTGCACCACAATCTGGGTTTGGGCAGCGGATGGTCCGGCTCCAGAGGTAGGCGATGGGCGTCTCGCCATTGAGCGCAGGATAAAAGCCTGCCAGTTCCTTCCGCGCCTGCTCCAGCACCCATTCGCCCCACGCTTTGACGGCTTCCGTCAGCTGGGGGCCGTAGCGCTGGGGGTATTCCAGGGTAGCTTTCAGGATGAGGTAGGCGACGGGGTTGTATTCTACGGCGTGGGCTTCGCAGCCCAGGCGCAGGGCTTCCAAGGGGATGCTTCCACCGCCCGCGAAGGAGTCCAGCACCTTAGGCGGTGCCTCCGGGAAGCGTCTACGGATAAGGGCGCGAGCTTGTTCCAGAAGGTAGCGGCCGCCGGGGTCGCCGTCATGTACCTCCCAGCGGCAGAGCTGCGCGATAAACTCCGGTGAGACTTCGTCTTCGTCGGCGAGCAAGGCGCCCAGCACGGCCGCACGCGCTACCACCAACGGCCGACGCGCCCACCACACGTGGAGCGTGGAGATGTGCCCGTGGCGGATGGCCTTCTCGCGCCGGGCTTCTTCGGAGAGTTCTTTGAGGGGCAAAGCGGATTCGATGAGAAAGCGGTCAGTCACGGTTTCATCCTCCATTATTGAACCTCTTCGTTATTGGTCCGAATTTGCTGAAAGGGGTCAATAACCCACCGAGATGAGTCAATAACAGGTCGCCCACTGTGTAATGCCTTCCTCGTTTCTCACCGTGGGGCTTGAGCCATCCTAATGCAACGAGTCGTTCGGCAATTTTCCGGGCTTTGGTTAGGGGCACGCCCAGCGCCTGGCGAATATCCTTGTTCTTGACAAATCCCTTCTCCCGCAAGATCGGCTCAAGGGCTAGGAACTCCGGGGGTGGTTCGAGAGGCGTTCTGGAAGGTTCGGTGAGGACTTCGTAGACGCGTCCTCTGGGCCGAGTGAGCCGAACGATGCCCCGACGCATGAGGTCTTTGATGTCGCGCGAAGCCGTGTAAATGTCCACACCGACGAGTTTTTGATAGGCACGGCTCGTAAAGCGGCCACCATGTTCGTAGGCATACGCCAGAAGGCGTATCTGGTTGCGGCTCAGGTTCTGTCCCTCAAATCGTTTGAGCCAGTGCAGTGTCTCCGGGCGAAAGACGGGCATGCTCCACAGCGTCACAACAAACCGTCCGCCTTCGAGGCGGAACTCCGGCGGCTTCAGCCATTCGCGCTCCATGACCTCAAACATGCGTGGGATCCCTTCGCCCAATTCTCGCATGTAGCCAAACTCGGTAAGCACGCGCACCAGGCGGGGATTGCGCGAGGCGTGGATTCGTTCCCGTCGGATTAACCGCTCAATCGTCACAGGCTCCACCAACTCTCCCGGGCTCCAGATTTCCAGTCGGTCATCGAAGAGATGCACCTCAATACCTATCCCCGTCAAGCCGTAATCTCGGTGAGCGACTGCATTGACGATAGCTTCCTGCCAAGCGAATTCTGGGTAGGCAAGCTTCTCCTCAAAAAACAGGTCCACCAGATGCTGTCGCTCGGGCAGATGCTCACGGATTTTCTCGTACGCTTCGCTCAGGAGACAAACCAGCGGTTTACCCTCGATGCGGAGGCGTTTTTCAATGTTTAGGTCTGCTCCGGTTTTTCGGTCCGTGCCACGCCAGCGGATGAATTCAATCCCACAGCGCGGATGCCACCGTAGGGGATCCTTACCGAAGAGCAGGAGCGCTGCAAGGGTAAGGCGCAGTTGACCGTTGACCCTCTCTGCCAAGCGATACTGCTCCAGCACATCTTCCGGCGCCAGATCAAGACCCGCCTTTTCCGCTAGCTTCTGAACGAGAGCGAGGTCCAGATCGCCGAGAGTAGCTTCCGCAATGAACTGCTGCTCAAAGACCCGCTGGCGACGGGCGTTCTTGAGGGCCTCAATGTCTCTTGCTGGGAACGGGAGATTCTGGTCGCCGACGCGCAAAAGATACCGCCCATCGGTGAGCTGATGAAGCTGCACGCTCCAGTCTACCTGGAAAATCCATACGCGCTGTCCTTCCAGCGTAATCTCATAAGCCTGGAAACGGAGAGAGGGACGGATGGAATCGTTCACCTGTTGCTGGGCTTTTTGGAAATCGAACCTGGAAGGGACACCGGAAACCGTTCCATCGTCTTCAATGCCGAGCACGACGGTGCCGCCATCGGCGTTGGCCATCGCCGCCAGCGCCTCGGCTACATCCTTCAACACCTCTTTGAACGGGCGCGGCCGTACAGCGCCGCCGGAGCGGTCATAGCAGCTTTTCCGCTCCAGGAATTGTCCTTCGGCTTTCTCCATGAGCCATTCCCAGTTGCCCATGCCCTTCATGCCTGCCGTTTCCAGTTCTCAATGACCACCTTCACGACGCCCGTGACCGGCTGGGCGTGGAGGCTGGCAGAGGGGTTTTGAATGGTGTGCAGGGTCGGCTCGGCGGAGGAAGCGTTCTCCACAACATAGAGCCAGTAGGCGTCCTGCAAGCGCTCGGCCATCTGCCATTCGTGGGGCGTGAGTTCCACAGCCCCCGTGGTGGCGAAGGCCTTTACTTCAATATAGCGCACCTCGCCGTCACCCTCGGAGCGAATGTCATAGCCCAGGAACTGCTGGGAGACATCCACCGGCTTGCGCCCCTGCTCTCGCTCGTAGCGCAGGGCGACTTCCATGCCGATCTGCTCGATGCGGCGGCGCGCCTCCCTATCGGCTTCTTCATCCGCTATCTCTTTCTGAGCAGGTCTGGCGCAGACCAGAAAGACGGCTCCCAGCTGCGGCTCGAGCAACCTGAGGGTGCGCTCACGCTCCAGGGCCTGCAGGCGCTCGGTTTTCTCCCGGTGAAGGCGTTTGAGGTTCTCCTCCTCCTGCTGGATGGCCACCCTCATGTCCTCGCCCTGCTCGGCGCGGCGGTGATAGTCGAAGAGCTTCTCATTGGATTCCTGGATGAGGTAGTCGTAGGAGCGCTTAAGCCACTCTTCCTTGATGCGGCATTCCCGCTCCCGGCGTTTGGCGGTTTCTTCTTTGAGCCGCTCCAGGGAATCCATCACGGCCTGTTTGGCCACGCCCTCTCGTTCCTCCAGTTTCTGCAGCAGATGCTCCGGAGGGGACACCCCATCCGGCCAGGGTTCCAGGTCCCAGAGCATTCGGGGATCTACTTCCTGCCATGTGTCCCGGTCGGCGTTCCAAAAGAGGGCGATAAGGCGCTCTAAGGCAGACCGTCCCTGGCCATCCTGCACGGCAGCGCGGAAGAGCCAGAGCGCGCCTTCCTCGCCGCGGGGGTGGGCGAAGATGCCCAGAACCGGTCGGGACTTCTGGAGAAAGTGATCAACCAGGGCTTCCAGCACTGGATGTCCGGGGGCGAAGAACTCGGCGCCGACATCTCGGGCGATGGAGCGTTCAAAGGCGATGCGGACGCCTCGCGCGAAGGATTCTTCGGACAAGCAATGCTGGCGCAGGAACGTGCGAGGAACAATGATGCGGAAGACGCCTCGCTTTCGAGCATCAGGCTCGCAGGTGCCGCCAATCAGCGGGAGGACCAGCCGAGTGAACCGCTCCACATCCCAGGGGACGAGGCGCTTCTGGCGCGAGTCGCGGTCGCCCGCCAGGACGACAGACAGGTCAATGTGATGCTGTGCCAGGGCGCTCTCCTCTAGAGCGCGACGGTATTCCTCGAGACGCTGTTCTAGGTCTACCTCGATGAGCCGCTCGATCTCCGTCGTGTCGCCACGCAGGATCGCCCCCATGATGAGGTCCTCCAGCCGCACGCCTTCCATAAGCTCGCCGATGACATCATAGACACTGTCGCCCAGCCGCTCGCGCATTCGCTCCAGTTTCTCCAGCAGGCGCTCCAGCACCAGTCCTTCGCGGGTTTCGGGGTAGAGCATGTTGAACACGTAGCAATCCCGCTTCTGCCCGTAGCGGTGGATGCGCCCCATCCGTTGCTCCAGACGGTTGGGGTTCCACGGCAGGTCGAAGTTGACCATCAAGCGAGCAAATTGAAGGTTGAGCCCCTCGCCCGCCGCATCAGTGCCGATGAGAATCTGAACCTGGTCACGGAAGTAGCGCTCTGCGTCAATGCGCTCCGCGAGGCTCATATCGCCATGAATGACGGCGACGGGGAACCCCCACTCCTGCTCAATTTTGCGCTGCAAAGCCAGCAGCGTGTCTTTGAACTCGGTGAAGATGAGGAGCTTTTCTTCGGGATGGTGGCGCAGGTGCTCCTCCACCACCTGACGTAGCTCGCGGACTTTGGCTTCTTCGCCAGCCCGCTCCGCTTCCTGGGCAAGACGAATCAACTCCTCGAGCTCCCGGATTTCGTTCTCGAGCTCCTCTGGCGTGGTGGCAGCCGTGATCCCTTCGAGTTTTTCCTGGAAGCTTTCCCACTCCCGAGCCGTTTGTTCGGAGAGGTCCTCGAAGGTTTCCTCATCCAGCACAGGAAGCGCATCTTCCTCTTCCAGACGTCGCTCCCATTCCTGAAGGAGACGGCGCAGTTTCTCGCGTCGGCGCCGCAGCGACTCCCGCACGGCAAAGAGGCTGGAGGAGAGCCGCCGCTGAAGAACAGTCAACGCCAGAGCAACATTCCGGCTGCGGCGGTCGGTGCGGTTGGAAACGGCTCTATACCACCGGCGGACATAAGCGGTCACGGCATCGTAAAGCCGTCGCTCAGCTTCCGTGAGCGTCACCGACAGCGTGCGGACTTCCCGCTTCTTGAAGAGCTTGTTGCCCGCAAGGTCCGTCACCTGTTCTTTGGAGCGGCGCAGAACGAAAGGTAGCCCGTTGGTTCGCGCCGCCTGCTTGAGATACTCCGATTTTGCAAACAAGCGAGGTTGCAGAAGATCGAGGAGCAAAAAATATGCCTCATCATCACCCTTATGCGGAGTAGCCGTCAGAAACAGCAGATGGTTGCACCGGCTCGAGAGGGCCTCCCCCAGTTGATAGCGCTTGGTTTTGTAAACCTTGCTGCCGTAGCGCGTCGCCGAGAGCTTGTGCGCTTCGTCCACAATGACCAGGTCCCAGAAGAACTGACTCAAGCGATCGCGCACCTCCTCCTGGCGGGCGAAGTCAAGGGAGACGAGAACTTGCGGGTTGCGTTCAAAGAAGTCAGAAGCGAACACGTTGCGGAAGAGATCGCGGTTCAGGATGGTGAAGCCCTCCCGGAACCATTCCTGCATTTCCCGCTGCCACTGATCGAGCAAATGCGCGGGGACAACGATGAGCGAGCGGCGAACCAAGCCCCGGGCTTTGAGTTCCTTGAGCACCAGCCCCGCCATGATTGTCTTGCCCAGGCCCGGATCATCGGCGAGCAGAAACCGAACCCGTGGCTGCGGGAGGATATAGCGATAAACAGCTTCCACCTGATGGGGCAAAAGATCCACCTGGGTGACGCTGACGGCATAATGGGGATCAAAGGTGTAGGCCAGGCGCATCCGCAAGGCGTCGGCAAAGGCAAGGCACTGCTCTCGCGGCAGGAGTTTCTCCGGTCGCGAAAAACTTTCCACCAGTGTGGGAAGGACCTCTAAGCGCTCGGCAAGCTCCTCAGGAGTGAAGAGGAATTCCTGCGCCTCGCGCGTGTCGGCAAAGATCAGTCCCACCACATAGCGACCGCCTCGTTCGAGGAAGCGATACACCTCAGCCTCTCGATTCTCCGGGCGAAGGAGAACCCGTTGACCGTCTCTTAGCATGCCGCTCTCCTATTTTGATGAACCCATCGGCAGTTGGAATGAAACGCCTGGCATCACAGTCCACATTTCCACCAATCCCCGCCATGCTCTCTTTGAAAGCGAGCTCATCACCAGCAGGGAATCACCAAAATAAGGCGGTTGGCCCAGCCGACCTCGTGCTGGTAGAACTGCACCTGGGCGTCGGCGGGCAGGGGCGTTTCGCCGAAAAGCTCCATCTGAACCGGCTCAGGGCGCCGCACGGCCCGCAGGATGGCTTTGGTGGAGATGCGCTCGTGAATGTGCAGCGAGACCACATCCACTTCAAACGATGTGTGCTCCGCCTTGCCTGCCCAGACAAGCTGCGGGTCTAGATGCGGATCGTAGGCGTAACGGGTCGCCGCTCGCTCCCGGACCTCGTAAGTGGAGGCGATGCCCGCCGGTGGGTTGTTCGCGCGCCGGGCTTCCGCGTGGCGGAAGTCCGTCACCGCATTGCCTGAGCTTGTGGTAGATCTCCGCTTTCTCCCTGGCATACACGATTCCTCCGCAAAGATTACACCGCTCGCGCTGGCATGAGACGCAAACATCTTACTCGCTGGTACGTGTGGCGTGCACAAACACACCGCATGAACTCGTGCACTCGTGCCTCCAGCAGGTGTTCTCTTCGCACACGCCTTCATCGGAGAGCCGTCCGACCAGAAAAATCGGCTTCAACTAAGCAAGGCAGAGGGTTCACGGCGCATCTTCCCAACATCCCCTCCGAGCGAAGCAACCATGTGCTTTACGCCTCACGCAGGAACCCGGTACCCACCGGAGCTGAGCCTACCTCAGGCTGCCGGACAGCATGTCCCCGCTCCACACACTCCATCGCGGCGGCTGAGCTCGCGATAGGCGCGCTCATGGAGCAATCGGCCCAGCGCCACGCGATCGCTCCCCGACCCCAAGCGGATGTCGTGGCTGTAGAGCCACAGCTTGCGCAGGCAGACGACATAGTAATTGACCTTGATACCGTTGGTGCGTAGCTCAAGGAATTCTTCCTCACCCCATCACATCCGCCCCCGATGATTACTCAATGATCGCAAACGATGCCCCGGACTCGGCGGTAAGTCCCAATTCCGGATCGTAAGCAAGGCTGCTCTGCACAAGCCCTAAGTCGGAAATCGGCGAAAACGCGTCCGGAAACTGCTTGAACCACCAAATCGGCACCGGCACCAAAAGCTCTGGCAAGCGCCAGCCTTCACCCTGCTCTTTGAGCCGATAGGCTTCCTCCACGAACTGTTGCGGAATAACTTCCACCGACACCATACCACGCCGCGCCGTGAAGCGCTCCCGCAGGACTTCGTCCGAAAGGTCAATCGTGTAGCAGCCGAGCGCACCTTGGACGTAGGCAAGCGTTTCGCGTCCTTCGGCAAGCTCTTTCTGCCAGTCTGGAGTGGGCAGGACGCGCGCGTAGAGCTCATGCGTTGCCCGAGCCAAATCAGCATCGGTGGGCTCTGGGGGCAAGGCGGCGAGAATCTCCGCACTCCACTCCAAAAGCTCCCGTCCGTAGACACGCCGGGAGCCTTCGGAGTACTCACGGTACACGATGACGGGTGCGGGCGGCTTGTCCCCACGGCGATTCACCCGCCCCATGCGCTGCACGAGCGCATCCACAGGGGCAAGCTCGGTCACGAGCACGTCGTACGAAATGTCCAAACTCACCTCTACGACCTGCGTTGCCACGAAAATCATGCCCGGCTGCGGCTGAGAAACCCGGACTTCTTTGTTCTGCCGGTCCCGGAAGATGAAGCGGGCGTGGAGCAGTTCGCGCTGCGCCCATCCCTGCTCCCGAAGCCGTTCGTAGAACGCCTGCGCATCCCGAATGGTGTTGGCAACGACAAGCACGGCCTGTCCTTCCTGGGCAGCCTGGAGCGATGCTTCGACGCCTTCCTCCAGCAACGCGCCTTCGCGCAGCTCCAGCCGGTGGCGCTGTCGGCTCCAGAGCTCAGGCTCGGCTTCTACAAGGCGTCCTCGGGGAAAGAGCTCCAGAAGCGGCTCCGGGAGCGTGGCGCTGGCCAGCGCAAGTCGCTTTGGAGGCTCCCGCTCCAGCGCTTCCAAGAGGAGCCCCAGCGTGTAGGGTTCGTAGGTGTGGATTTCATCCAGCACCACGGTTGCCCGGCGGGCAAGCGTGCGGCGCTCTTCCCAGTGGCGCCCGTTGAGGTGCGCAAGCACGTATTGGTCCAGCGTGGCAACAGTGACAGGCCTGGCAAAGACCGAGCCGAAGAGGCGCAGGTCCAGCGGGTCTTCGTCCGACTCCCGCCGGAGCATGTAGGCGGCGCGTCCGTGCGCCAGCGCTACGGCGTCGTTGCCGTAGATGCGGCGCAGCCGCTGCCACATAGCGTTCGTCGTTGCCTGCGTGGGCAAAAGGTAGATGAGCCGCTCCGTATCACCTGCCCAGAGGAGAAGCGCTTCCGTTTTGCCCGTGCCCGTAGGTGCTCGGAGCCAAAGGACTTCTGTGCGGACGTTTTGGGCTTCGCGTTGAAAACGCCGTAGGGGTCCGCGGAGCTTCTCGGTATGCTGGACGACGGCTTTCGCCCCGTCCGTCAGGAAGAGCATCTCCGGGTCAGGCTTTTTCGCGGAGGCAAGCCAATCAGCCAAGTGCAGCACCGCTTTGACGCAGGCGAAATCCTCTGTGGGCAAGCGCTGAAAAAGACCGCGCAGCGTCGTGCGCTCCTCGCCAATGTGCTGTGGCGTATCCAGAAACGCTACAGGTGCACTCTGCAAAAGCGGCTGAAGCTGCTTCCAGAACGCCTCTACAGGTAGCAGACCTTGTACCCCGACCTCTTCGAGCAGGCGCCAGACTTCCCCCAGCACATTTGGGAGCTCAGGATGGTAGCTCGGCTTATCGTAGCCCTTGTAGAGCTCGGGTCCCAGGGGCGAATGGTGTGTGAGAACAGCTGCTGTGGCTTCGTAGCGCGTCCGTTCTACCCCGAGTTTGGGGTTGAGCATTCCCTCCACCAAAAGCGCAAACGGAAATGACGCCAGGGCGTGGGGATAGTTTCTCCGCTCTCCACGAATATGGGCTTGGAATTCGGCGGTGGCCTTGCCGATATCGTGGAGGGCGCAGGCCAGGAGGGCTTTCGTACGGAGCGGCTCTTCCAGCCCAAGCCGTTCGGCAATCTGCGCCCCCAGCCGGGTCACTTCCGCCAGATGGTCAACAAGCGACGTATCGGGTTTGGCCAAGAGCATAGCTGCTTCCGAGTGTCATGCAACAGTATGCCAAGAGGCTAAGCTACGACTGCGCCCTGTTGCAATGGGCTAATGTCCACCAGCGCATTTGAGGATAAGGTCTTGCAGCGCCTTTTACCTCCTCGCGGCGCTACATTTGGACCTTTCCCCAATCTTGCGCCCAACGCACAGGGTTCTCCGGGATGTATTGGCGGATGCGCTCCAATTCCCGTTCATTGCGGAGGATGTGTTCGCAGTAATTCCGTTGCCAGACGGGTGCGCCGGGTGTGCCACGGTGTTCGTCGATGCGACGCGCCGAAAACGTTTTGAATTGCCGGACGATTTCCGGCAATCCATGGCGTTTTGGTTTGATGGTTGGGGCGGGTTCTGAACCCGCCCCTACAATTTTTCCGTCCGAACCTGCCCCTACGATTTCGTTGGAACCCGCCCCTACAATTTTTTCGCCCAGACCCGACCCTACGGTGTTGTTGGTGACGATGACAACCCGCAGACGTGATTGGCCATGATGACAAACGCATCCAATACAAGCCCCGCCACGTGATTGCCCAAATCATGCCACGTGAACTCGACGATTCTGCCGAATTCATTCAACCGCATCTGCCCATCCACTACCTCCCCCAACAAACACGCCCGAGCCTGGGTGCACACCGTCAGAAATACGCAGCGGGCTGAGTGAAATCATATCCCAGCAATCGAATCGAACGGCGGTGGCGGTGTGGATCGTACGTCATGGGACGTCCTTTCCCGATTCAGGCAAACTTTGCTGAAGCTTGCGCAATTCTGCCCCGATGGCCGACCAGGCGTACCGCCGGAAGCACAGCCTGCCCTATCGGAGATCGGCTCCCTTCAGTTGCAAGAATCCACGCCGAATGATGCTAGCCATGCGCTTCCGACGCTCTTCCAAAAACGTCTGGTAGTCCATTTCGTACCACCGTTCCGGGAGCGCATGCAAATCGTACATCTCACGAAGCTCCTCGGCAGAGAATCGCCGCTCCAGTTCGGGCACATATTCCTTAGGAGGGCGGGCGGAAATCCGAATGTTGTCGCTCCACTCCACGAGGGCGTAATTGGCAACCTGGTTGATTAGGCGCCGTTCCCTGATCCCAATGCGTTGCAAATAGCGGCGCGGGAAGAGATGGTGCCGCTCAAGCGCGGCTCTCTTTGCCCTGGTCGATGGGTCCAGTAGTTCTGCCACCTTCATCCTCGAATACAACACCGGTGCATTGAGCAGGCAAAGCGCCGCGTAGAAGGCGAATTGTCCTGTGCCTCGCGCGGCAGCTGTCGCCAGTTCGTTGGGCAAGGTAACCTCCCAATAGTCCCGCGTCAGAACAGCATCGATCTGCCTATCGAGAATGTTCACGAAGTCGTCTGCGCTGCGAGCTTCTCGCAAAAAGGCTAAGTCCTGCTCCATTTGCCCTTCTGGCGAGCTGGTATAGCGCCCTGTCAAGGACGCCATGAAGAACCAGCGCGCCATCACCTCGCGCAGACGGAACGGCTCCACCCCGAAATCCCGCTTGCCAATCAGCCACAGAGCGTACGTGTACAGCACCGCCATCTGCGAAGAGATGAGCTGGTCACTGGGATACCCCGCCCGCTTCAGGACCTTGAAGAACTCGTGCCAGTTCGTTAGATCCAGCGTGTAGGCCTGGGCACCCTTGAGGATTTGAAATTGCCGGTCGCGCTGTTCCGCAGAGAACTGCCGCGTTTGCAAGTCTTTCCCTCGCAGAAGAGAGTAAACGTGCTCCAACCGTGCCCGTCGGAATCCCAGGGCAACACTGACGCGCAACAGTTGATCAGGATTGGGACGCAAATAGTGGTTGTACGGTGAAGGCTGGTTGTCCGTAGGTGGCGTCTTAGCCCGGCGACAGAATGCCTCCAATTCCTTGCGCCCCTCATCCCAGAAGACAGACATTAGGGTGAGGATAAAGTCCGCCTGGTTCAGAGGCTTTCCCTGGCTGTTGATGCGCACAAAAATTTCGGCAACCTGATCCTCATCCACGGAAGCGGAAATCTCCAAAGCGGTCAGCGGATAGTCCATGAGCTTTTGCAACCGGTCAATGGCCATGGCCACCCGTTGTTCATCCTGCGGGGTCAACTCACGTTTTGCTTTCAACTGTTGAAGATATGCGGTGGTGAAGGCGTAGGTGCTTGTGGAAGAATCCCACAGCTTACTGATGTCGGGAATCCAAGCAACATCCTTTTCGATGGCAGGGTTGGTAACCTCGAACTTCTCCTCAAGCGGATTGAAAGCGATACGGATGCGTGCAGGACGGAAGTTCTTATCAACTACCGGCACGGCTTTCATCACCGCATAGAGGGAGGTCAGCCGTTGCTGGCCGTCCACAATCAGCAAACGGGGTATCTTCTGCTTTCGGTCTGCACCGATGGTTCGGTGCTCCGCTGGATAGCCATTTTCCCAAAAGAGCAGGTAGCCAATGGGATACCCCCGGTATAGAGAGTCGAACAGGTCTCGCACCTTGCTGGTATCCCAGACAAAGGGACGCTGGATATCGGGCAGGCCGATCTCGCCAATGTCAATGTCTTCCAGCAGTTTTTTCAGGGTGTAATCCACCTTCTTGAAGAGCACATCGGCCATGGCTCACACCTTCTGTCCAAACAATCGCGCTTTGAGTACGCCGCCCAGCGCTAGCGTGCCGGAAACGGAGGGATTGCCATTGACGAAAGACTCCATGGGCTCTTTCGAGCCTCTCCCGCTCGGTGGCGAAGACCATTGCTGCCATGCCACTCTCTGCGCTTCTGCGTGTTCAGGCACCACTACGCCCTCCAGCAATTCCTCCCGAAGAGCTTGTGGGGAGCCCTTCTCTACCGGGCAGCAGCTCGTCCTGCTTCCACCCACAGGAAACCCCGCAATCCCGCAGTAGCCGCTCTGTTCCGTCCTGCCTCCGTCCAAGCGCTCCCCCTCTCGCCTTCTCACGGTTCATTCCACCGTCCCTGCAGCCCTTCTAACTGTTTGCGCAGGGGATGGAGATTCTGCCCTCCTCCGGTTAGGTGAAGCTTCCCGGGACGGGCACGCTCCGTAGAGAGACCGCCCCCTGATTTCGACCTCTTCCCAGGCGTAGGAGCGGGTTCCAGGATGTCTTCAGGCGCCTCTTTGGTGAAGGTCTGACCCTTGACCTCAGCCCCGAACTTCCTCTCTTCCCGACCGACTAATTGGTAAGCACGCGGCAGAGGGAATTAGCCAGGGAACCCGAATACTTCGGGGTAACGCCTGACTTGGAGTTCAATCTCTTGGTGCCAGTCAATCACGATGACTCTATACCCTCGAGCGACTAGTTCCCGCCGCACGGCTTCGTCCACCCTGCGTTGGTCAGGATGGTCGTGGGGTGGTCCATCGCAAAAGACCACGACGTTCGGCTCGTAGAAGAAATCCGCAATGCAGCGGGGCTCGGTGAAAGACTTCTGTGCCTCGTCCGGAAGCCGATAGCCACCTTTGGACAGAAACTCCAGAAATCGCCGCTCGAAGTCCGACTGCGTGCGGGAGCGCAAATACGCAAGATGTTCTTCGTAACTGAGCCCGCCTCTTCGCGGGCGAACCTGGCTTGTACACAGCTCGCGCAGGACATCGCGCACCAGGCGGCGATCCAACAAAAGAGCTTCCGCTTGATTGGTGTAACTCAACAGACATTCATAGCACGCCTGGCGACAGTCGGGCTTGCTGTCGTTTCCAGCCTCGTCATAGTGACAAATCCGCAGAGCTTCCCGCGCCACCCGGGCAAAGGCGTCAGGTTCTTCCACCAGGCGGCGCAATACACCCAAGCCGCCCTCGGCTGCTTCGTAGAACAGCAGCGCCCGATACTCCCCCCGTCCCACGCGCTCGACGCCCAGCTCCCGCTCTTCCAGTTGAAAGGCATGCTCTATCCCGCGTTTGAGCGCGTACTGGAGACTGACGAGCATCCGCTCGTCTTCTCTCCATTCCTTCACAAGCGGTCGCAGGAGCAGAACGTTCTGCGTCTCCCATACGCAGAGGGACAAGCGTTCCCAGTTCGCTCCCCGATAGGCGCCCTGGCTCTGTGACCTCTGATGCTCTACCTCGCTGTCTGTAAGAAGCTCTCCCGAACTCAGGTCCACCACAAAGCCCGCTGGTCGCCCTTTCCAGCCCCAGTTGATGGAGAGCACGGTCGCCGTTGGGGCGTAGATCAACCGAAATACCCGCTGCTCACCAACGAGGACATCGGCTTCCATGGTGCGGCGTCCAGTCTCGGTCTCTGCGAACCGATAGGCGACCTCGACGTTGTACCCGCGGCGAATGCGTTCTTCCTCGTTGCACGTGATGCGCTCGCGTCGGTCCAGTCGCACGTTGGGCAATTCCAACAACGTTGCCACCTGGCTATTGGTCCCGTCGAAGAGCGTGTTGCACGCTGGACAGCGGTCATCTCTCGTTTCCCAAAACGAAAACGCACCACACTCCCGGCAGAGCCTAACGGTGCGCCGTCGCTGCTCCAGTCCACCAGGTGGTAGGATGAATCGCTGTACCTGCCACTTCGCCCCCTCGTGGTACACGATGTTGTGGGGTGCAAACTCCCGAATCGCCAGTGCGCGGGGACGAGCAATGAACTCGCCTTCGCCACGAGGCACCCACGCTCGAACGGGCAACGCTGGGAAGTTATAGCCAGGCAGGAACCCTTCTGAAGCCAAGTAGCGATATGGGTAGAAGTCGCTCTCTTCTCGGGCCACCTCGATTTGCAACAGCAAGTTACGCTGCCGAACAGCTTCTTCCTGGCGGCGGCGTGCCTGCTCCTGGGCTTCCCTGGTGCGTGCCGTCAGCATCTCCCGATAGGCTTGCTCCAGTTGGTCGGTGGCGATGCGGTAAAGCTCCCGCCACCGGTTGAAGGCTTCGTCGAACCGGCGGGGGGCCTCGTCAATGACCCTGTCCAGCCAACGGTCGTCGAACCACCCGGACTCCCGGAGTGCCGGCAAGTCCTCCTGCAGGATCTGCTCCAGACGCGCCCGCAGCCTTGCACGGGCTTCGGGGCCTAACTGAATCTGGCGAGCAGGCCCGTCCCGCAGGGGCAGTTCCGGATAGCGGTCGGTATCCACCACATCCCCGATGGACTGATGGAGCGGCAGGGCTACCTGTGCCAGCCATTCCGCCTGCACGTGGGCTCGCACCAGGGCTTCGTTCGTGAGGTCCAAACGGGGTGCCCGCACCGCGCCGGCTACCATCTCCTGTCGGTTGCGGAAGAAGTACTGGTCGTGGCTGCTGCCAGCCGCGCAGTACGTGATGATGAGCCCGGCTTGACCTTGACGCCCAGCCCGCCCGCTCCGCTGGGCGTAGTTGGCTGGTGTGGGCGGCACGTTCCGCAGGTGCACCACGTCCAGGTCCGCAATGTCGATGCCCAGCTCCATCGTGGGCGAGCAGACCAGATACGGCAGCCGGCGCCCTAGATTGGGATCCTGCTGGTCTTCCTCTGTCCAGCGAAAGCGCCGTTCACGCCGTTCCCGCTCGCCTGCAGCCACTACCTGCGCCGTGTGCTCCCGTGCCTCCAGCCCCGCCAGCTCTCGAGCAGCCTCGCGGTAGAAACGCTGGAAAAATTCGTTGACCGGCGTTTTGACTTCAGCACGCGTGCCACGACTCCAGATCGGATCGCGCGGAGGAGGGCTTCCATCTCCGCATCGCCATACCAGACGTGCTGCATCCAGTCGATACCGTTCCCATCCATTTTTCGGCTCCAAGCGCCGCAGAAAACCCTGTCTGACGAGGATATCCAAAAGCCGAGCGATGAACCGATCGAAATCGTCCAACCCCAGCCGACTCCTCAGATACCGCCCAATTGCTGTCCGCTCGCTCAGCCGAAAATACCTATAGCGTGGAAGCTGCTGGGGTTTGCTGGTTGGGCGCACAAAGCAGTTTGCCTCGTCCTGTTGGTCTATGTTCCAGAAATCGTTCAACTGCTGTTGGGCCCGGCGCACGAGCTGCTGTTGCCATTCTCTGTCGAGCACCCTCACCTCAATGGCAAGCCGCTTGCGAAAGTGGTCTAACACCGCCCGCACCACTTCCTCCCGCTCCTCGGGCGAATACACGTCGAGTCTGGGCACATCGCGCCAGAGGTCATTCTGCGCGCACACTACGCTGAGCCCATCGTAGTTGATTCGCAAAAGCCCCACATCTTCCAGATTTGGCTGCACGATGCGCCAGCCACGCCGCAAATCTTCGTACAGACGATATTCGACCAGATCACGGAATGTAGCCCACACATCGTTCGCCCCTGGAGAACCTTCTTCCAGCAGCGGATTCTGGGCAACGTCCCGAACCGTCAAGCCCATGTGGCGGACGACCTCATCGGCGACATTGTGTGCGCGCAGCTCCCCATGCTCCCGGAGCGCCGCGTAGAGTGCCGAGCGGAGCACCACCATGTGCACAAAATCATTGAAGTGTCCTGCCTGGAGCGACGCATCCTGACGGCTATCGGTGAACGTCAGCAGCTTGTCCCGAACGGATTTGATGCGGGCTGCATGGCGTAGCACCGAGACGGCAAGCACTGTTGTCGCCGACGAGCGCCCTTCGCCTGAAAGGGGCGCCAGCTTCGTGTACTCAGCCTCCCGCTCGGTGTAATGCTCGCCACACTGCAGACAGAGCCAAAGTTTGCGTGCTTGCCACCACATCCGAACTGCGCCCATTGCCTCCCCTTGCGAAAAGCTCCCATCGGGCCTAACCCACACGGGCTGAGGAACGCGGTTTCGCCACGTGGAGGAAAGCCGCCCGCTGGCATCGCACCAGTCGTCCGGAATCTGTTCCGTGCTCCAATCGTCCGCAAAGGCGAGATAGCCCACCCCGGCTTCCTCTTCGGCAAGGCCGCTCTCATCGGAATACGGCAAAAAGCGCCAGCTGTTCTCGTCCCGAACAACGTAGTAATATTCCTTCCCGCAGTGACGGCAGAAGCGCAGCGGATAGAACGGACGCTCCGCTACAACCTGCCCATCGGATGAGAACTGGCGTTCCTCAGGCGGCTCCAGCGTTGCATACACCTGTTGGCTCTGGGAGATGAACTGGTGCAGCTTGAAGGCGAAAAAGGGTTCCCGCTGTCTGTAGCCGCGCTCGGCTGCATGGACAAGCAGCGTTTCCAGCTCCGCGCGGCATCGGTCCTCTGGCTCGCCGAGCTGTTGGGATAGTTCTCGGGCGACCTCAGAGAGCGTGCGGGGAACACGCCGCCGATACTTTCCGCCAGGCTCGGGCTCAATTCCCACAGCGTATTCCAACCACCGCGCAAGGGGATGACGCCTGAGCTCCTCTACGGTCTCGGGCAGCGGCTGACCAAAGACTTGCCGAAGCTCCTCGGTGCTCGGTGGTCCGCCTTCGGTTGCCGGCTGGAGCGTTTCCTCGATGACTTGATCCGGTCCGATCGCCGCTCCGAAAAAGCGGCTGGCGAAGTCTGCCACTACCTGCCGCCGCTCGTCGGGCGTGGCGTTCGGATGCGCTACGAGCGTCGCACTGGTGCCGATATGCACGATCGACCGCGAGCCGAGCCGCGCTCTGAGCCGCCGCACCAGCATCGCTACGTCCGCCCCCTGCCTGCCCCGGTAGGTGTGGAGTTCGTCGAAGACGAGGAAGAAGGGCGAATGGGGAGTGGCGAATGGCGAATGGGGAGTGGTATTCAGGAGAGAGCGGTCTTCGGGGCGGACAAGCATCAGCTCCGCCATCACGTAGTTGGTCAGCAGAATGTGAGGCGGATTGCGGCGTATGGCTACGCGTTCCTCGTCGGTGGTGTCGCCGGTGTAGCGCGCAAACCGCACCGGAAAGGAACTCCCGGTTCGCTCTTCATACTGCTGTTTCAGCTCGCGCAGCGCTTGTTCTTGCGAGTTCACCAGCGCGTTCATCGGGTAAATCACCAGCGCCACGAGCCCCTGCCGTCCGGGATTGCGCACGACCGCATCCACGATCGGGATGAAATAGGCAAATGTCTTTCCCGAACCTGTGCCCGAGGTCAGCACGAAGCTTTTTCCTTCGGCGGCTTTCCGGATCGCTTCGACCTGGTGACGGTAGAGCCGATAGCTGGCGCCATCCTTCCGGCAAAAAATGCGGGCGGTTTCGGGATGCAGCACACCTTCTCCGGCCAGCTCTTCCACCGTGGCATCCCGTTGGTACGCCGGCGATAGCTGCACGAGCGGCTCGGGCCACAAGTGCTGCTTCTCATGCAGCATCTGCTCGACGAACGCCCGCAGTCGCTCGTCAGCTACCTGCACGAACGACGACACAAAGCTGCTGTAATCTTCCAGCACCCGCCGCTGAAGCTCGACGATGCTCATGCGTCCTGACTCCTTGTGACTGCTCCGTACTCAAATCTACTACCATTCGCCATTCACTACTCGCCACTCGCTACTCGCTACTTGCCACCCACCATCTTCTCCCACGCCTGCAGCACCAGCCGTCGGGTGCGGTATTCGCCGAACTGACGGAACTCTTTGTCTTTGAGCACCCGGAAGGTCTCGCCGGGGAAGGCACGCTCAGAAAAGCTTCAGCTACCCGGGACATGTTGGAAGAGCGATGTCAAAATTAGTAAACGGCTTACCTTCCTCATCCGGAAATCCCCATATGTTGAACTTACGATGCATTTTGTATTCCTGCTTCCAAGGTTCCTTCTTCAAGTCCAGGTACCACGAAACCACGATGCGCCCCAGTTCTCTCTTGACAGGCCGTTGCGATTTGCCTGATAGCGCCACCTGTGTTGCGCCTAAGAGAAGATCGGTCAATTGAAGCAAGTCATCTTTTGCCGAATTGCTAGTTTGCACCGGCTTCATCACTACTGTCGGATAATGTGGGTCCTGCATTTGCCTGAGAAAGCTGTCCAATTCCACACGATAAGGCAAGTAATCTTCAAAATTGTCCACCATATTTTGCTCAGGTCGAGATCTGCGATCTTTTCCGTCTGAAACAACCGTCAATTCAAGCTCATGATAGCCAAGCGGGACGAGAAAATAGGAAATGCCTGCCTTGATTGCCATAGCTGTAAATCGGTTGTAGGCGTGATAGTCTTGCGCAAATCGCTTATGCTCGAAGCGCGGACTCGCGCGATTGACCGCTAAGCAGGTGAACAGTGCGTTTTCACATAAGCTATCTTGATATGCCTGCATCCATCGCCGAGCTACCCGTGCCTTCGCACCAAAAGGACCGCTAAAATTTTTAGGCAGTTCGCAGAAGTGAATTTCACCGAAATAGTTTTCCCGCATCCGGAGTTGTTCAAGAGAGCATCGAACGAAATCGACCACATCTGCTCTGACAAATAGCAGTCCAATAAGCAACCAACCTCTGTTGGGTTCTGGTTCGCTTTCATCGTGGAACACAAAAAAATGGGCTTTTCGGCGGTCAGTGTATCCGAAGAAGTTGCTTTGCATCAGATTCCCTTCTCGTGTAACTCTTCATTTAGAGCCGTCAGTCGGAAAAGTATCTCTCGCCGTGCCTTCTCCGACGGCATAAAGCGCACTTGACCGCGGTCGTTTCGGTAAAAGTCGTGCTGCAAATCCAAGTCTTCCCAGCCGTAGCAGGCAAGCACGGCGCGGTCCATCTCCACGTGTAGCTCCCGCAGGCGCTGGATGTCGTCCTCGTGGCAGGTCGGCTCGTGGAAGAGGTTGTAGGTTTTGGTCAGTCCGAGGTTGCGGGCAAGCATAATCTGCCGACGGTGTTCGTGGTACTCAGCTCCGAGTATCGCCGCCCGCCGAAACGGCTCCGGCATGGACTCCACTCGCCATTCCCCATTCGCCATTCGCCGGTATTCTTCCGGCGGAAACGGAAAGGTGTCGAAGCAGTCCGTCGGGGTGTAGCGAACGTCGGTTCGGAGGCTGGAGGCTTGTTTCCGCAGCCACACCTCGTGCACGCCCGACTGCAGCAGGGCGAAGTGGTAGTCGTCGTCGAAGGCAAAGACGCCAAGAGCATGCGAGTAAATCCAGCCTTTCGGCACGAATGTCATTATGTGCATTTCGCTCGTCAGCGCCCGCACCAGCACCCGCCGCAGGGGGGCGATAGCCTGGCGCATGCCCGTGCGGTAGGCGCCGAACTGCCACCAGTTCTCGCGGTTGCGCTTGTCGCCCGGGCCTCGCAGCCGCTCGCGTTCCGGCTTGACACGTTCTTCCACGATGCGCAGCAGCTCCGGGTACTCGCAGGCGCGCTCCAGCGGCCAGTCGTGGAAGCAGATCACCCACCGCGAGGGCTTCTGTTCGGGGTGGCTGTTGAGGTCCTCGCCGTTGAGGTAGGGAAAAAGACAGTCGGCGTTGCGCGGGTCTTTGGCCAGGAGCGCTTCGGCTTCTGCCGGCTCCAGCACGAAGCCGATGCCGCGGACAATATCCCCTTGAAACGCCTTACCTTCGTTTTGTGGGAGGCGTCTGGGTTCGGCTTCGGGCTGGTCATCCAGGCGGGAGGAGATGAAGTCCACGGGTTGACCGTCGAGGATCGGCGAATGGCGAGTAGCGAATGGCGAATGGTGGGGTTTGCGGATCGCGACAAGATTGACTTCCACGTTGGCGGCGCCGGGCCATTTGATGAAGCGGCGGGCGAAGGTGATCGTGCCACCCTCGCGGAGGATCACCGCCAGTCCGCTTTCGCGGGTGTCGCCCTGGCCGATGCTGTTGGTGGCCACCATGCCCAGCCGCCCACCCGGTTTGAGCAGATTGAAGGCGCGGCGGTAAAAGGCGGCGCAGAGGTCGGCCGTGCCGCCAAAAGGCGCAAAGGAATACTCCACCCAGTAGCGGTAGCGCGGTCCGAAGGTGCCGCTGATTTTCAGCCCGCCCATGAATGGCGGGTTGCCGAGGACAACGTCGAAGCCGGGGGAAGCGAATGGTGAGTGGTGAATGGCGAATGGTGAATGGTGAGTGGCGAATGGAATGTCGGTGTCACTTGCTACCTCTCTGCTTCTACTCTCCAGCCCCCATTCCCTATTCGCAACTCCCCATTCGCTGCTTGCCAAAAACACTTCCGGAAACTCCAGCGGCCAGTGGAAGAAGCGCAGGCGCTGGGCGAGAGCTTCCGCCTGACCGACGACCTGTCCGTGAACGGGCTGACCGGCCAGCGCCCGCCACACCGCATCGGTCGTGATCGCTTGCTCTACTTGCCATTCCCCATTCCCCATTCGCTGAAAAAATGCTGCTGTCCACAGATCGCAGGCTTGGCGAATGGCGAGGAGCGAATGGCGAATGGTCTGGTAGCGGCGGGCTTTTTCGGCGATAGCCTCCACGGTATCGTCGGGGATGGCGTCAAGCTCGAGGGTTGCCAGGGTACTCCGAAGCAATGTGTTGTCGAGCGGTTGGGTGAACAAGTGACCCTGTTCAGTCCGTTCGTCTGTGTTGCGCTTCTTGAGCGCGCGTGCAAGGACTTTGTCGTCGCCGGCAACTGGCTCGAACGCTTCGTCGGGGATGCCGGATCGGAGGACCTGCAGGTCGAGTACGCCGACCAGCGAATCGCCGCAGCGGATGCGGTGGTCCAGGAAGGTGAGCGGTTTGCCGGGGACATGGCTTTCGATCCACAGGGCGACTTTGCAGAGTTCGACGGCGAGCGGGTTTTTGTCCACGCCGTAGATGCAGTGGGCGATGACGTCGCGGAGCCCCTCCCGCAGTGCCTCTGGAGAGGGTTCGTCTTCGCCGGTTTCGATGCGGGCAAGCTCTTTGGCAAGCCTTCGAGCAGCAGCGAGCAAGAAGTGTCCGGATCCGCAGGCGGGGTCGAGGACGCGGATGGAGAGCAGAGCTTCCCGAGCGAATAGGGAATAGCGAATGGTGAATGGAGTACGGGACCAGGCTACCGCAAGTTCTTCTTCCGTTGGAGGCTGCGTTCGAGCATGACCAGTTGCTTGCCCAGCATCTGCAGCTTCTCCAGCAGCGGTCGGGTGAGTCGGTCGGTACACAGTCCCACTTGGTTGCTCAGGATGAGCAATGTCTCCACTTCCGTGCGGCTCCCGTTCGCCTGACGCAGAAACTGAATGAACTCCGCCGTGTAGCGGCGTCCCCAGCCCTCGGCTATGTTCGCCGGGATAGACACTGCCGCCCTCCGCAGTTGGCTGGTCATCCCGTACAGCTCCGCCTTCGGGAAGCCTGCTGTCAGTCGGTAGATTTCCCGAGCGATGGACATTGCCAGCTTCCAGACCTCCAGGTCTCTGTAATCGCTTACTGTAGACATTGGCAAATGCCTCCTTGACCGATGGTGGCACATGTTTCCAATCCGTTCCGACCACTTTCCATTCGCCGCTCGCCATTCGCCATTCGCCACTTGCCATTCGCTTTGCCCATTCCAGCCGCTCCTCGATCACCGGTTCCAGTGCGCTTTTTACGAGCTCCTGCACCAGCTCCGGGGGCGTGTAGTAGGAGCCGGTGGATTTGCGCTCTGTACCCTTAGCGAACCGGAAAGCGGGACCGTCAGGCCCTTCAACGATCTCCGGGTGATGATCGAGCAGGCTTTCGTAGACCGAGCCGAGCTCTTCGACGTCCAGGGCGGCGTAATTGACCCGGCGAAGCGTATTGGAGTCCTTGTCCTCGTAGTACACCAGGTGGGAGAACGCCTTCAGCAGATCGCAGTTGGAGATGGTCAGTTCGTCGAGCGCAATGGGCTCGAAAAGCCCGCCGTCCAGAACGGAAAGGCCGAGGAGGCTCGCCAGCGGTTTGCCGTCTACCTGAGGCGTGGAGTCGCGCAAGATGTGCCACAGCACGCGCAGCGATTGCCATAGGTCGTCGTGGTCGGTGTAGGCCTCCCGCCGGTCCGCGAGCCGGCGCAGGCGGCTGATGCTGTAGTGTTCGCGGTAGAGGTCGCTGCCGCCCAGAAGCTGCCGCTCTTCCGCCACGAGCAGGAAGAGGAAGCGATAGACGAGACGGAGCAAGTCGCTGTAGAAGGCGAGTGGCGATGGGCGAGTGGCGAGCGGTTCCTCGGGGGAAGCGAGTGGCGATGGGCGAGTGGCGAGCGGTTCCTCGGGGGAAGCGAGTGGCGATGGGCGAGCGGCGGGCGGTTCCTCGGGGGAGGCGAGCGGCGATGGGCGAGCGGCGAGCGGTAGGTCCGGATCACCACTCGCTGCTCGCTGCTCACCACCCGCCTTCCCCTCACCACTCGCTGCTCGCCACTCACTACTCGCCATTCGCCGCAAAAACCCCGTTCCCAGAATTTCCAAAGCCTTCTCGACACCGTCCCGCAGCCGGTCGCGGGCGCGGTTGCCCTGCTCGAGGGCTTGCTGGTGGTAGCGTTCCAGCCAGCACTCGTGGGCGTCCGCGATGCCCTGCGGGAGCCGCGTTCGGTGCAGGAGGCGGTAGAGGAGGAGGAAGTCGCCAAAGTGCGCGTCTCCCTCGGCTCCGAAGATGGCAGCCAGGTCGAACTCCACGTAAGCCTGGCGGCGCAGGAGGCTCGACTTCCGCAAAAGGCGCAGCACGCGTCCGTTGGTGACGATGCCCCACAGGTGGTCGGAGCGGTTGAGGAACTCCTGCAGGAGCGCATGAGGCGACATACGCGGGCGCGAGCGTGGATCTACCCTACCCAGTTCTTGACGGGCACCGACGATGTGGACCGGTGGGGCGTCCTCGTTTTCGCCGGCACGATGGGAGACCTGGTAGCTTACGCCACCCACGTCGTAGGCCCGCTGGTTGTAGCGGAGCTCGTAGCCCAAAAGGTTCAGAAACGGTATCACCCAGCCCTCACGGGTGATGCTCGTGGCGGGGTCGCTGTCGGGCACACGCTCCAGCCGCCGCTGAAACACCCGCCACAGGTCGCGGGCGTCCCGATAGGCTTCGGCCGCTTCATCGAGTACTGTTCTCGTTCCCTTGATGCCGAAGTCTGCGGGACGCTGACCAGGGAGCGTGCCGGACTCCAAGTGCTCCAGCAGGTCCGGACCGAACAAGCCACCTTCCAGATAGATAGCGCGCTGCCGAGCAGGCACTGCCGAGATGGCGACCGATCCCAGGACATCAACGCTCATCGTGCACCTCCCAGAGCAGGTTGCAGAACCAAGAGCCCCAACAGGTCCGGGGGCCAGTGCAGCTCGACCTGCACACCGCGGACAGGCTCGCCTACGCTCTGCCGGATGCGACGGTGTGCCTCCTCCAGCTCACGAGCCCGCTCCTCCAAAAGCTGGCGAAGCGGTGCGGTTAGGTCCTCGTTTTCCAGCATCGGTCGGATTTCGTGCAACATGTGTTCGACCAGCTCTCGCTTCTCGCTGGTGGGGATATTCGCCACCGGTTCGGCGGAAAGGAGCGGCAGTGCCTCCGCTGGGCGGAGCCATTGGTCCGTATATGCCCGCCAGCCCAGCACGAGCACCTCTTCGGCAAGCAGGGGCGGACGCTTTGGCTGCTGGAGCAGAAAGCGCGGGCGCAAAAGGAGCAGCACCGTCAGCCGGTCAACCGCACGGGTGCGAATGGCGCCGCAGCGCGCAGCAACGGGCTCGTCTGTGCCGGCGAATGCCTGTTCGAAGAGATACCGCGCCAGTGCCACGACGAAGGGGTGATTGCGTCCCAGATACTCGGCGCCTTCCGGCGTGGGGCTCGTGAACGTAATGGTCCAGCGCCCTTTTCGGTCGGCAGGCAACGCTCGGCGGACCGCCCCCGGCACACCCACAAGCGCTGCCTCTTTGGTGGAGACTTCCCATACGTCCTGATGGTGGTCAGACCGGAGCACTTGGATGCCCAGACGCTGGCAGGCACTCAGGACAAAGCTCCGGACCTCATCCGGGCTGCCAAGGACTTGGTCCGTAGCTTCCAACTCCCTGCGGACCTCCTCGGGCTTGAGAGCACGCTGGGCAAAACGGGTGCGGCTTTCCTTTTCACGCTGGGCGTCCATATCCCACTTGCTATGGAGCTCAGCTGCAGGGTTGTCGGGAAAAGAAAGCTCAAGCTGTTGAGACCGCATGCCACGGAAAAAGAGCGCATGAACCAGTGCGTCCACGACGGATTGTGCGTCCTCAGGCACCGGCACATAGGTGCCGAGAATCCGATGGATTTTTTGAGCCTTGTCGAGCAATACCTGGATGACCGCCCCATCCACGGGATTGTCCCTACCGTAAAAGCGGACGGCTTTGACCACAGGGCTTGGCTGTCCGTAGCGGTCCACCCGTCCTTCACGCTGTTCGAGCCGGTTTGGATTCCACGGCAGGTCGTAGTGGACGACGGCGTTGAAGCCTTTCTGCAGGTTGACGCCCTCGCTCAGGCAGTCGGTGGCCACGAGGACCCTAGGACCCTCGTGCTCCATGAGCTCCTCGACCTTGAGCCGCCGTTCCTCCTCACCTGTGCGGCCCGTCAGGCACAGGATGCGAAGGTTTGGTATCTCAGGGGAAAGGGCGGCTTCGAGCTTCTCCGCTACGTATTCGGCGGTCTCCACGTAGTAGCACCAGACCACGGGATTGAAGCCGTCGCGCAGCAGATTTTGGACGATCTGGGCACAGCTGGCGAGCTTGTTATCCTCGGTCTCGGAAATCGCTTCAGCCATCCGCTCCAGCTCGCGCAGCCGGCGCTTCTCCGGGTCGGTGAGCTCCGCTTCGGTCCGGTCGAGCTGCGGCGTAGGCACTTCGTCGCTGGGAAGCCGGTCGTCGGGCTCGTACACAGAGGAGGGGTCGTCGGCCTCCTCGCCCACGAGGACCGCGCCCTCCTTCCGCCGGCGCTCCAGGGCCACCTTCGCCGCGCG
>VAPR01000322.1_pt1 | contig 33167 bp, 26 predicted proteins | sample 3380701 | NCBI WGS metagenome assembly VAPR01 (sample SAMN11536904, study PRJNA540576) | hot springs metagenome | isolation source: hot spring wet sediment | place: Spain: Lobios | collected 2014-01
TTAGCGATTAGCTCTACTCCTAATAGAATATATGCCTATCATTGCACCAATACCAACTGCTATGCCAACTGCTATGCCTATTAGTGTACCCTGCTGGAACCCTTGCTCCTTAGCACTAACCCTAATAGCCTCCTTCTCAGCCTCTATAACAGGGGCATAGTTTACTGCATTTATATTTACTAAAGCACTACTCTTATGCCCCAGCATATCCTCTGCTATAACCTCTATTTTATGCTCTCCGTCTATAAGACCCTTTGTATCTATAATGTAAGAGCCTGTAGCATCTACTACTGTTTTAGCATTTCCATCAACTGCTATAGCAACACTCTTTAAGTTCTGATCACTTACCTCATATCTAACCTCTAGCACTCCAGATACCTTGCTCATATCAGCAGGGCTTACTATACTTACTCTAGGGGGTGTATTATCAACCATTAACCTTAGCATGCTTTCACTTGAGTTCCCTGCATTATCATATGCATACACTCTTAACTCATGCTCACCATCACTTAACATGCTAGTATCTATGCTTATATCATGCTCATTCTCAATAACTTTACCATCTGGGAGTATTATGTTAAAGTTCTTCAATGTAGCATCCCTAACATCTATGCTAATGTTAAGTACTCCAGATACTAGATATGAATTACTATTTGTTGTTATTGTTGGTATACCCTTTATCTCTATACTAGGGGGAGTGTTATCCACATAGAATGTGTATCTATTTATAGATATATGCCCTACCTTATCTCTACTAAATATGGTTAATGTATGTAATCCATCATCTAACTTTGTTGTATCTATGCTAATCTTAGCATTATTATTACTTACAATTGAGGGCATGGAATCATCTATACTATATGATATATGCTCTAGGTTCTCATCTCTAACATCTATGCTAAGATTGATCAAACCCTTAGCATAGTATGGTATCTTTACATCTACACTTGGAGGCTTTGTATCTGCTAGTATTGTTGATGGTTTAACCTCTATGCTTAAAGGCTCAGTGAATGAGTCTTTAGCATGTAATAGAGTATTATGCATCATTATTGTATAAATGCCAGGTGAGTTAACTGGAGCATAGACTACAGTTGAGTTCCTTCCATTGTTCTGTGCAGGGTAGAATGCACCTGAGCCAACTATTGATCTCCCAAGCCAATCATTGCTAGGCCAGTTTATAAACTCTTTAAATACACCTGCTGGGACACTGCTTGCTACTATATCCCCCTTAGGATCTAGAACAAATACTGATAGACTGCTAAACTCATTCTTCCATGTTATCTTTATGCTTAAAGTGTTTACACTTGCATCCCTTACATTAAGATGGTAGTACTTCCACTCACCAGCATTATACCTTGAGAACATATCAAATGAACCTTGCATTAAAGCATTTGTATATAGTAAGTTTAATGGATCGTCTTTGCTTTTTATACTTGCATTATTGTTAGAGATTGTAAATGGTACATCCTTGCTTGTCATATCCAATGGTACTATGAATGATACTGGTATATTGGTTACCTGCTTGCTACTCTCTATAGTTATGTAACCTTGGTATATACCCTCAACAGCATCCTCTGGTATGCTAATAGATGCCCTAAATGTAGCCTTACCATGGGGCTCAATGCTTAACCTTAGCTCATCTGCACCATTTATATTAAGCATATCCCATCTATCCCTCTTATAGTATGCTATGGTTAAAGTGTAATCGAATGCCTCACTATCCTTATCACTCATACCTCTCCAGAATGAGAATACCTTTGGTACCTGATAGATGCCTATGAGCATATTACCCTTTACCCTCTTGAATGGCTCTGATACCATGAGTTGCTGTGCTGTACCCCATGCACCTGCTCTACTTATCATTGCTGTCTCATCGTAAGATACCTTCCCATTACCATCCTTATCTATCCAATCATAGGCATAGAGGGATGCTATCCTTAGTTCATTAGCATATATGGCATCCTTGCTCGTGTTCATGAATGTCTCAAAGGGATAGTGTAACTTTGCTATGAGTAGATCTGCATCCCTCTTATTCTTATTATCATCATTATCTAGGTTGATACTTACATACTTTGGTATATACCCATAATCATCTGTATTGAACTTCTCATCCCTAACCCTAGGCTCAGTCTTATCCTTAACCTCATCCATAGCAATAAGCTTTAAAGTTGTTGACCTTATGATTAGATCAAGCCTTGAGTCTGAGTTATTAACAACTGTAAATAAAGCACTCTTATTATTACTGCTACCTTTGCTTACATAACCAGCAAACCACTTACTTAATGCTATATCCTTATCAGGTAATGATAACGATGGATACCCATAGTTCTTATTCTCATCGGATGATGCAAGATTGTAGTATCCTTCAAGCGAACCTTTAAGGGAGTCTATATAATTTCTATATGTATCATATGTATAGACTATGAATGAACCTTCTTTACCTTCTATGTAATCCAGTGCTTTGATTATATCTACCCTCCCAGAGCCTTGGGTGAATGGATCGTATTTAAGATCCTTAGCAGTGTTTGTAAGTATTAGTCTAGCATATATAGGGTCATAGGTGCCATTGGTATTGCTGTTATTATTATTACTAGCATTATTGCTATTATTGCTATTATCTTTATCCTTTAATGCTTGTATTACCAATGCTAGCATACCTGCAGTTAATGGTGATGACATGCTTGTACCTCCAAATACACCCCATGCATGCTTTGAATTAAGCATATGCTTTGCATTAACTGTGTATGGTGTATAACCATAAGCACCAGTAGCAAGTAGATCTGGCTTAACATCTCCTACTGCTGTTGGACCCTTGCTAGAGAAGTCTGTTATATCATCGTAGTAATCTATTGCATTACCAAACCTAGGCTGCTTGCTAAAGTCTTGCAGTGTGAATATAACATTGTTTGTTGTTGCCCCTATACTTAATGCTAAGGGAGAGCTTGCTGGAGATGTTACTGTACCATACGCATGACCAGAGTTACCACTGCTATTAACTATAATAACCCCTGGATATTTAGCATCTAATGAGCCTGGGATGCTTAATACACTAGCAAGTATGCTTAATATATCATACCCAGGACCCTTCCCAAGTAATGGTACTGATGGTATACCCCAACTATTGTTTATTATATCTGCCTTATGCTCCCCAGTGTAAACCCATCTCCATCTGATAACCTCTTTGCTATTGTTAGCATCAGTAGCAGCAGTAGTATTGCTACCTTCTTCCTTTTGGTATGAGTTGTTGTTATCATTGCTTATAATTTCTGTATATTTATCTTTGCTATCATTGCTGCTACTGCTATTGCTACTACTACTGCTTATCTTCTCTTCTATTAAATCAAACCCAGATGCCCATAACCATGCATAGGCTATATCACCAAACCATAATGCCTTAACTGGTATGATCTTTGCATCTGGAGCGATACCAACTATTCTATGGGTTATAGTATTACTATTATTATTACTACTACTCTTATATATCTCATAATCAACACTCCCTTTAGATACTATAGTGCCAGCACTCTGCGTACCATGACCAAAGAAATCAAACATAACTGTAAAGTAATTACCATCAGCATCGATAGGCTTTAACAGTCTCCCACTAAGTGCACCAAGGTTAGGATCTATATAATTTGTATTGCTGTTATTACTACTACTGCTCTTTGTGTTACTGCTATTATCATCCTTCTTCTTGCTTGTTACATCCCATACATCTAGCACATATGCCCCTAGCATACCAGCAGATAGATCTGCTATACCATCTTTATCAGCATCATATGTTAACATAAGATCCTCTACACTTATCTTGCTATTGTTATTGTTAGTAGCATTACTGCTACTACTATTATTATTACTACTACTGCTTATACTACCAATAGTATTATTGTGCGATGGCAAAGTTATAGGCTTCTCATCTGTAAAATCAAGATCAAAGTTAACCTCTTCTAACTTCTTGCCTAACTCAAATACAGCAAAGTCTGCCCATGCTGTGCTCATATCTGCTATTATGGTATCGTAAACATTTGGTTCCTTGCTATCAACTACTAGCACTGGTACTATCATCAATGCTGCTCTACCAAGTTGGAAGTTAAGTTGCACCATAAAGCCCATCTTATATATACCACTCTTGCTATTAATGAAGTCAAAGTTACTCTTGCCTATCCTCCAATCTGCATTAGCCTTAGCAGTTAATACTGGAGGACCCAAATATGGATATATTGGGTTATATATATCAAACTTTAAGCCTTCGCCATCCTTACCCTTTATGTTCAGGAATACCCCATCATCATTTATGTATATGTTAGATGTGTAAGGATCCTTCTTCTCTTCATCAGATAACTCTTGCTCATATATAACACCATTGATTATCTTTGCCTTAAATCTAGTATGGGTTAATACTATACCTTGACCATCGGCATCAAGCATTATAGGCATACCATTGCTATCTAATGCTATAGCATGGACCATATCCTTGCTGCTGAAATCAACACCAGAATCAACTATAGCTATGTTAACACCCTTACCTGTTATACCCTTTGCATGAACCTTATCTATACCATATATTATATCGAATCTGTTTGCATCGTTGCTGTTAGGCATGTTTATGAACTCATTATTACTCTCTTTACTATTGCTACTGCTAGAATCAAAATCAAGCATGAAATCGTTTATAACCTTTAACCCCTTCTCTCTTAGCATGCTAACTGTACTGCTATCTGCTACAGCATATGCTATGAAAGCATCCTCACTACCTAAATAATTAAATACTTTAACACCCATCTTACTTAAAGAGTTTATATCCAAATTACCGTTATTGTTTATAATTATTACCCTTGAGATACTATCTTTATTATTTAAATTTAAATAATTTTTATCTATATCCAATAATAGAGAGTCCCTTAACTTTGCATTATCTAGAATCTTAAGGTAAGGGTTAGGAGAAGGGGAATGGTTAAGAGGTATATTGCTGTTTGCAATTGGGCCTAGCCTTATCTTCTCATCATTAAAACTTAACATATGTGCATTGCTTGCTAATGCTAATGGCAAGTATGAAGATAACAGTATAGATGCAAGTAGAAGAGATGTTATCTTGGGATTCTTTATGAACTTCATCTACTTACATTTATCCATTTCTTTATTTCTTTATTTATTTCTTTGTAAACTCCTTCCTTACTGAAGAGGATTGATGAACAACAGTAAAAATTTTAATTATTGCTCCAAAGGTAGATTCATAAGTGGATGTTGAGTTTTATTGTAATTATGGTGAAAAGGCAATGGTAGTTCGGAAGTTTACTGTTGTTTTAGAGGCTGCTGAGGAAGGAGGGTACATAGCCACATGCCTTGAGCTTCCTGTGGCTTCTCAAGGTGAGACAAGGGAAGAAGCGTTAAATAACATCAAAGAGGCGATAGAAGGGTATCTGGAGGGTGAACTACCCCTTCCTAAAGGAAGGGGCTTCCCGATTCATAGATACACTTACTTTCACATGTGGAATACGCGAGAAGTATTCCAGCATGCTACTCGCAGAGGTGTGTTCATCCTCGGGCGTCTCCCCTACGTTCCATAGGGAAAGCCCCTCATTCTTTATTACAATGGCTGATGCTACATCTCTATCATGCAAAGAGTTGCATGAGGGGCATATGAACTCTCTGCATGATAGCTTTAACTCAACAGTTGTCTTGCATATAGGGCATACACCAGTTGTTTTGATGAATCTATCTACCTCTATAGGAGTGCTAGCCTTCCTCCTCTTCTTCAAGGCATTGCGTAATTCTCCTATAGAGGTTTCATAGATCCTTTGCCCAAATAGCTTCTGCCATGAATGTATGTCATCTTTCTGGAATACTATATAATCATAGTTGTTAATAATGTAATGTGTTACTTTATTAATTACATCTCTCTTCATATTGCTTTGCTTATAAAACTCTCTCTTGATCTTAAGTAGTAGCTTCTCTCTATTCCTTGAGTTAAACTTAGAGCGTGAGAACCAGTGGTAAAGCCTCCTTAAGCGTTTAGATACGGGAATAGAGTATGCAATCTTTACTCCATTGGAGAAGGTAATCTGATCTCTTATACCAAGGTCTATGCCTATAGCCTTCTTATTCTTACTATCATTCTTATTCTTCTTACTATTATTATTATTCTTATTATTAGTTGTTATCTCATCATCATTATTCTGTTTTGGTATATAGCATGTTACATATACGTAGTAGTCTCCATTCCTCTCTACAAGATTTGCTGTAGTTAATTCTGCATCATCTGGTATCTGCTCTAAGCCCAATACCTTAAAGCCTCTAAGGCATTGAATATGCATCATCTTCTTCTCTCTATTAATAGTATAGGTTATACCATACTGCATCAATGGTATTGAATGAACTACCTTTCTAAACCTTATCCTACCAACCTTTACACCTTTCTTCTTAAGCTCTGCAAGTCCTCTTATATTATCTTGAAGTCTCTTTATTATCCCTTGCCTCATCTGGGATGAAAGTACTCTAATCTCCCTCTCTTCAAATGTGTTATTAACCTTAATGTACACTTTATCTATCTTATAGTCCTTATGAGGCTTAAAGTTGGTTACTCCATTAGCTATTACATAATTTGTGAACCACTTAGCCTCTAGGAATAACCTTTTAAGGAGAGAAAGTCTTTCTCTTGAGATCTTGCTTCTATCTAACTTCAACTCAAATGTCTTTGCCTCTTGGGTCTTCCTTCTTAGTAATGTCTCCTTTCTTTTCTCTCTTATCCTTGAATTCTTCTCATCTCTTCTGTTTCCGTCTCTGTATTTGGTTTCCAACATAATAGTTATTATATTACTATTTACTTTGTATGACTATAAAACTTTTCTATAAGGGGCTATCCATCCCCTCCTTTACAGGAGGAGACTTCCGCCCCCTTAACCCCTGAAAGGTTAAAGAATAGTAATGCTACACTATCTAGCAGTATTACTCCTCCTTGCAAGTATAGTTGCTTGTAATGCAACTATTATTGTTATCATGCCTATTATAGGTAATAGCAGTGCTAGCATCTGATTTGTAGATGAACCTATCTGCTCTAATGAGTTACTTAACCTTGCATTACTTGCATTTATATCGTTCCTTAAACCCTGTATGCTTGAGTTTAGATCATCTATGCTCTTGCTAAGCCTTGAGAGTGTATTACTCATGTTAAGCACTGGCGCATCTGTAACATTTATGCTTGCCATGCTACTAGCCTTTAAGCCATCATGCTCTATGCTAGCAGTTACAACATGCAAGCCTACCATGCTTAATGTTAGCTCTGTAGCATATATACCATCATCTATAGCATTGAATCTTAACTCCCTTGCACTTGAATCTGGCATTATTATCCTTGCCTTTATATCACTAGCATTAACATTAAAGAGGGTGTTATCCATTGTAACCCTTGCTACTATGCTAAACCTCTCATCTATGCCTATTATGCTAGGTGCACTTAACTGTATATCTAGCCTTCTAGTTATCTGTTGCTGCTGTTGCTGTAATGCATCTCCTTGCTGAACCCTTATCTCATTGCTAGATGCTTGGAATACTATTGCCTTGCTATAAACAGAGCCTTGTATGCTTGATGTTATAACTAGAGTATATGTGCCTTCTATGAACTGATCATTAGGGTTAGGGAATGTTAGTATAACGCTAGAGAATACACCTTTAGCATCAACATCTATCTGTGTTCTATGCACTACCCTATTCATTGGGTTTATAAGCTCTACTATCAAAGAATCATTTGGTATTACCTTGCCATAGATTACAAGCATAGAGTTAGGCATGAATACAGTTGAGTTTATGTTTATTGTTACTGCTGTTGTTGTAGTAGATGAGGATTGAGCATAAACACTAGATGAAGATAATAATAAGAAGAATGAAAATAAAATAAAGGTTGTTGTTTTTATCTTTGCTCCTTTGTGTCTCAATTATTCTATTCTATACTATACTACAGTTACAGTTGCAGTCTCAACCTTGCTTAGAGGTGAGGGCTTGCCTAACTCATTCCATACAAAGACCTCTACAGTGTATGTACCTGCTGCAGTTGGTGTCCATGATGCACTAACATCAAAGCTCTGCCCTGCTGGCAATGTACCTCCAACTGTTGATATGCTTACCACAAAGCCATCTGCATCCTTAACTTGAACAATGTACACAAACTTCTGTGGCTGCTGTGTATTGTTCTTTATTGAACTTGCTATGCTTACTGGTACATCAACACTTGCCTGCTGTAGTACATTACCTGCTTGGTCTCTAAGTGATGGCTTTGCTACTGTTGTCCTCTCAGTTGGAGCAAGTAAGACTCCTACTACTGCACTTGCCTGAACATCCAAAGTCTGTAATGTCCTCAAATCAGTAACATTGTCTCTATTAACCAACTCCATTTTTATTGTTTGAGCATTTGGCAGTGTCTCATCAGTGTATATTGCAGTTATCTGATCACCCTCTCTAACCTGTAATCTGTTACCAGAGCTTAGATCAGTTGTAAGTGTAACATATGCATTGAATACACCTGTCCTATCACCAGTCTCCCTTACAGTTACCTTTATACCAGCTGGGTCTGTAGTAGATACAACCTTTACCTCAAACTGGTCTGGTCTATCTGGATCCCTGTTCTCATCTGGGTCGTTTATGGTTATCACTGCTGTTTCATTGGGCTTGTATGAGTCCTTATCTAGTGATATTGTACCATTGTTGAATATTATGGGTACTGACTTGCTAATCTCTACCTCTCTATCAGGGCTTCTATACTCAACCCTTATACTATCACCAGGCTTTGCATTTGAATTTATATCTGTTATCTTAATACCCTTTGAGTCTTTGTACTTGAATACACCTGAGTTATTATCTGTCTCTTCAAATATATCAATTTCTTGACCTGCTGTCTTTGATGATCCTCCTACCACTACCTTTACCCTACCTTTGCCTTGACTAGCATCTAACTTATCCTTGCTGTCTGAGTTTGTATTAGCACCTGGGTCTATTATAGTTACTATTACCCTATCAAATGGTGTGTATGCCTCCTTATCAAACATTATATCTACTGTTGCTGATGTTATTAGCACTGTATGCTTAACCTCTATCTCATCACCTCCTCCGCTTGGGGTCGTATCTTCGTATATGAAGGTTAGGTTCTTACCCCTGCTTACCAGCTTGTTATTTATATCCTTCAACTTTATCTCAAATATGCCTGAGTTCTTGTCTGTCTCTCTCAGTGAATTAGATGGGTCTAACGTGTATGCACCTGCTAAGGTTGGATCCTCTAGTTCTCTTTCATCAACCTTGTCACTATCAACCTTTAGATTTATAGCACTCAATTGTATCTCATCTGCCTTATCGCTATCAAGGTTCCAGTCAGGCTCTATAACTCTTAGTATTATTGTCTGCCCTAGATCGTATGTTGGCTTATCTGTTGTTATCTGTGCTGTATTAGTTGTTACTGTTGCTGTTGCTGTCTGCTCATCACCATTGTCATCCTTGTATACTACCCTTATCTGCCAGCCATCACCTATATCTTTACCACTAAGAGTAGCAGGTAGATTTACATCAACTGTGAATACTCCAGTATTAACACCAGTCTCATTTGCTGATGTTGGGAATCCTGTGTCGCCAGGCTTGAATGTTAATGTATCACCACTCTTTATCAGTTCAATCTTTAATTGTCCTCTATCAAAAGTACCAGCATTATCATCTCTGCCCTTCTGAATTGGTAGTACATCAGTTGATGAACTACTTGAGTTGAATGATGGATCTGTTATAGTGATATGTAGCTTTGTTGTACCTAGTGATGTTGTTGGTGGGTATGATGATCTATCCAACTCTACAGTACCAGATGGCTTGCCTATCTTTACATCTACACTCCTTGTTAATGTTGGGCTCTCTGTATTATCCTCATACTCAAAGGTTATCTTATCACCATCAGTTAGTGAAGGTGTAGCAATATCACCTACATCAAGCTCTCCTTTGAACACTCCTGTATTTTTATCAGTCTCAACTAGCTGTATTGATGTATTACCACCATCAAATGTAATACTAGTACTACCATTTACCTTTATCTTAAGAGCAGCTAGACCATTGAATGCTCCAGATGGAGAGTTACCACCGGTAACATTGGTATATGTTAGTGTGTAAATATCTATTGCATCTGGATTTAGGTTAAGATCCATATCATTTATCTCTATTACTGCTTTACCAGTAACTGGTACAGAGGTTGTGGTTGTTGATATATTGCCAGCAAAGTGCTGTATCTTCCTTACTATACTGAAGGTCTTTGAACCTGTTGGATCAGCTGCAGGATCGTTATAGGATATTGTTAGATCTATATCCTCACTTATTGCACTAGCAAGGACATATATCTTGTTATCTGAGCCTAGGACTATCTTGTCTGTAACTATATTTTGCTCAGGATCAGGAGCTGTAGTATGCAGATCACTCGCACCACCAGCAACTGGTACAATCTGTATCTTGTTGCCTGCTAGATCTGGTAGGAATACACCAGTATTGTCATCGGTCTCCTTGAAGACTACAGGTATTCTTACATTATTTATGTTAAGATTTATTCCTGACGTTAGTATTGTTGCTGTAGTACTTACACTATCAAGTGTTGGAGAAGTCTGAGTCTTATTAACTGTTAGCTCAACTACTAAATTTGCATTAGTAACAGCAGCAGTAGTTCTAAATGGTACTGTTATTGTAACTATCCTCTTAGTATTATCAGTAGGATGAGTAGCAATGGTTACATTACTTGTTGTTAATGGAGGAACATTTAGGCTAGCATCTGTACCAGTAGTGTCTATTGCATTAAATGTTACAGTACCTGGATTAGCACTAAAGGTTAGTGTTGATATTAAGGTTACAACTCCTGCAGTAGGACCAGTTGTAGTAACTTTAAGAGTAGGAGCATTTGTAGTAGGATCGATAAGTTTGTACTTTACAGTGTTAGCACTAGCACCACCTGCTGTAACCTTTGTAGCTGGTGTATCTGTGTTTAGAACTGCTGTATGAGGAACATCCCTTGCTGTAGTATCCATATTCCTATCTGGGTCTGTAACCTTGATCTGGAATCCATTTGCTATGGTTAATGGTGCTGCTAGGTCTATGCTACCATCTGAGTTCCTTAATTGGACTGTAGTTGATACAGTGCTTGTAGTAGTTATTGGTAATGTACTAGCAAATGGACCTTTAGCGTTGGCTAAGGTATCACCAGATTTAGGATAACTATCAGTATTTTTATGATAAACCTCATTATCCTTTACCTTGAACAGCGCACTTGAAGGGAATGTTATCCCTGGTAGACCAACCTGATTATCCTTGCTTGTAGTAGTAGGATCGTTAGAGTTAACCTTAACTATCAACTCAAATACTCCAGTATTTGTACCTGTCTCCTGCCATAAAGCACCATTAGTAGCATCAATATCCAATCCTGGCTCTGTTATATTATCAGTCTGACTAAGGGTAAATTTATCAACTCCTGTTGGGTCTAGGTTTGCATCTGGGTCTTTCAACTTAAGCCTTATGAGGTTCTGATCACCAACAAGGGTTCTATCAACAGTTAAGGTAGCAGGTGTAGGGGAGTATGTTAACACTACATCTGGTAATGTTGAATAACTTATCCTTATCTTATCGTTCTTCTGTAGGTCAACATGGAAACCTTTATCAACTGTATTAGAATCTCCATCAACATCATCACTAGCACCATTATAAATTCTAACTATACTAGTATTAGTTGTAACAGTTGGACTCTGTGGTCTAGCATCTGTGTTAGCAGCTATGAACAACTCAAATACTCCAGTATTTAAACCTGTCTCCTTAGCAGTGAATTGCTGTGGGCTAGCTTTCCCATCTACTGATATATTAACATTCACATTACCACTTCCTTTAGCATCAGAATCCTCTATAACTACTCTTACCAATGCTGGACCATAGAACTGCCTGCCAAAGTTATCTACACTTGTTGCAATACTTACTGCAGCATAAGCATTCTTTACTGGCAATGCTACAACTATACTACTTAATACAAGTACTGCAGCAAGCCCTATGCTTAATACTCTCTTGCCTATCCTTGAGTTACTAACATTACTGCTATTCTTATTACCCATGCTTATATCGCTCATGCCCGCTCTAATGCTAGTATAGAGTATATGTATTTAAGGCTTATGAACAAATTGTCCATAGCATAAGAGGCTATAACTAATATGATATGATAAAATTACAATAATAAAGCAAAGCAAAGCAAAGTTAAATAGCAGAATGAACAATAATCATATGCTATATACCTCAATACCATACCTCCTGCATACATCTACAGCATCATCATCTATGAATGGGGTAACTATAACAACCTTGCTAACACTCCTGCCAGTAACCCTCTCATATAACTCTGCCTTCCTCTTAACAGTTGGAGGATCACTCCTCTTTACATGCGAGGAGATCTCAAGGACTATAACCATGCTATCCTTCACAACAACATCTATCTGAACACTGCTAGGATAACCATACACATACCCTTCATCATCACTGTACTTGAACTCCTCTACAGTATACCCTAGATCCTTGCTTAATATACCCTTTAAACCATTCCTTACACTCTGCTCATTCATTATTCCCCATCTTGCGCCTATTGCAGATATCTTAAGGTCTAACCTCCTAAAGCCCTCTACCATATCCTTCCTTAACTGCTCCATAATCTGCTCATGCCTCCTTAACTCCTCATCGTGCCTCCTAAAGCCCTCTACCATATCCTTCCTTAACTGCTCCATACTCTCCTCTATACCAACAAGCCTATCACGCATACCTGCTAGTATCTGTGCAATATCAGCAAGCCTATCCATGACCTCCTTATACCCTATTAAGCCTGCTACTGTATACCTGAACTCCTTATCCTCCTCAAGCAACTTTATCAAAGCATCTTTCAGCTCTGATCTGTTACCTTCTTTACCCTTCTGCACAATTATACTTCTTTAAGAAGTAATATAAAGATAAGGCTCTATGAGCAGTAATAAATGAGTAACTCTGCAAGATTCCCATGGCTTTAAAAGATTAAAGAGCCTGCAGTATGATATGATGGTTATGTTAACTTAAGGGTAGTTTACAATATGCTAGATGGCGACGTTAAGTTAAGAGCCCATAATCCTGTGGGAATTATTAAATATGTGGGAATAATAATCTTAAGTAGGATGGAGGCTGTAAGGGTTGACTCTAAGGGTAGGGTTATTATCCCTAAATACATACGCAAGAAGGCTAAGATTAAGAAGGGAGGCTATGTTAAGATTAGGGTTGAAGGAGATACCATAGTTATTGAGCCTATACAATCTATTGCTGATAAGTATTATGGTATCGTTAAGATAGAGAAGTGGCCTGATGATCTTGATGAGTTTGCAGTAGATGTTATGAGAAGATGACTAAAGGAGATGTTTGCATAATTCATAATAGTTACACTTGTATTAAAAACAACCTTTAAATTCCTTCTACTCTTGAGGTTTAACCATATGAACAGTAGCAATAAGAAGGTTAAGGCATTAAGATGCAGGGAGTGCAATGCTGAGTATGAGCCTATGCTAAAGTACATATGCGATGAGTGCTTAGGACCATTGGATGTTGAGTACAACCTTGATAGCATTAAGGTTAGCAGGAATACATTTGCATATAGGGCAAAGAACTACTGGCGTTATATAGAATTACTGCCTATAGAGGATGCAAGGAATATTGTAAGTTTAGATGCTGGATTTACACCATTGCATAGGGCAGATAACCTTGCAGATGCATTAGGCTTGAAGCATCTTTACATAAAGAATGATAGCATGAACCCAACATTCTCATTCAAGGATAGACCTGCTGGTGTTGCAGTATCTAAGGCTAAAGAGCTTAGGTTAAATGCTGTAGGCTGTGCATCAACAGGCAATCTAGCAAGTGCAACTGCTGCCCATGCCTCTAAGGCAAAGATGCCATGCTACATATTTGCCCCATACAACATAGAGCATGCAAAGATTGCACAAGCATTATCATATGGTGCAGAGTTCATTGCTGTAGATGGGACATACGATGATGCAAACAGGCTTGCAATGCAGGTAGCAGAGCATATGAATATAGGCATAGTTAACGTTAACCTAAGGCCATACTATGTTGAGGGCTCAAAGACTTTAGCGTATGAGGTATTAGAGCAGTTATCATGGAATATGCCAGATCATCTTATCATACCTGTTGCATCTGGAGCAATGCTTAATGCTATATGCAAGGGTTTAGAGGAGATGCGTATGCTAGGCTTAATAAATAATGATGATATAGATGTTAGGATAACTGCAGCACAGGGCAAGGGTTGTGCACCAATTGTAGATGCATTTAAGAATAACAGGGATGAGATAATCCCTGTTGAGAATCCTAGCACTATAGCAAAGAGCCTTGCCATAGGGGATCCTGGTGATGGTATATATGCTTTAAGAAGGCTAAGGCAGTTCAATGGCTATGCTGAGGACCCAGATGATGATGAGATAGTAGATGCTATACTAATGCTAGCAAGGCATGAAGGTATATTCACAGAGCCTGCTGGAGGGGTAGTTATAGCAGCACTTAAACGCTTGGTAGAGCAAGGGAAGATAGACAAGGATGAGCATGTTGTATGCTATATAACTGGGAATGGTCTTAAGGCTATAGATGCTATAGATGATAGGGTAAAGATATCAAGGATAGTTAAACCTATGGTTGAGGAGGTATTAAGCATAATACCACAACAGCAACCACATATATAGTAGTTATGATGTTATGATTAAACCTTTATACTTTAAACTTAGCCCTAATGTGAAGAGGGTTAAGGCTATAGTAGATAGATGGGTGTCAACTTCTTCCTATTCCTAATATATTTCCTAATATATAATCAACTATTTATTACATTTTCATAAAGCATAAGTGCATCTTCCTTGCTATTAGTTCCTACAACTACAGCAGAACCGCTCTTAAGTATGGATATACTCTGCCCATTACCATTAACAAGTGTTATACCCATCTCCCCTCTACTCTTCTGCTTAAACCCTAATGCATTTGCTCTTACCTCTATCCTATCCAAATCTAGTGATAATATGCTGTTAGGGGTTATTGAGAATGTCCTCTTACCCATATCCCTCCCACACAACTCCTCAACCATGAACCTTTGAGTAACTGCTTCTTTTGTAGTAGTAACTGCAATACCATTAGAGCATATACAATGCTCATTCCTTACAACATCTATTGTATTAAATGATAGATCGTTAAGGTCTATGTATAGCAGTTTATTAAGTAGCATAGGTTGAGAGCCAACTATTATCCTTACTGCTTCTGCTACCTGTATGGCACTTACAATGTATAGTATTGAGGGATGTACACCCTCTATGCTGCATGTTGGCATCTCATCATCACTAAGCTCTGGGAATATGCATCTTATACATGCACTCTTACTAGGTATAACTGTACATACAGAGCCTAGCATCCCTAATGCACCACCATAAACATAAGGTATATCTGCCTTTAAGCATGCATCGTTCAAGGCATACCTAGCATCTATACTATCTAAACCATCTATAACAAGATCACACCCCCTTATTATCTCATATGCTGTATTATTATTTACAGATACTGCTAAAGGCTCTATTACAGCATTTGGGTTTATAGCCTTAAGCCTCTTTGCTGCACGCTCAACCTTAACATATCCTATATCCTCATCTGTGTAAAGCACTTGCCTATGTAGATTGCTTAACTCTACAACATCCCTATCAACTATCCTTATGTAACCTATGCCCATTGCTGCTAGTTGCATTGCTATTGGGGAGCCTAAGCCTCCTGCTCCTACAACGCATACCCTTGCATTCTTTAACCTTAGCTGCCCTTCATAACCTATGCTATCAAGCATTATCTGCCTAGAGTAACGCTCTAACTCATATGGTGTTAATTCTACATAATTATTAACCTCTTCACTGTCTCCTCTTCCATCATCATCATCACCACCAGCAACAGCAGGCAGTATTGTTATCTTATCATTATCGTTAAGTTTAGCATCAAGCCCTCCAAGGAACCTTGCGTTCTTACCATTTATGTATATATTTATAAGGGCTTTTGGCTTACCATTTGCATCTAGAACCCTTCTAGCAAAGTCATTGCCTAACATCATCACTAATGCATCTATAGCATCCTTCAATGTATCTGCCTCTAACCTTATCCTCCTCTCGCCTAAACCTCTATTCAATGTTGAGGGTATGCTTATCTCAATGCTAGCCATACTTTGATTCTTTAATCTCCTACTAGATTCTTACTTATAAACCTTGAATTCTTACTATAGATAGATTCTCAAAAGAGATTATACTTTATAACATAGCAGCAAATGATTTTTATTCTAATGTAAGCTAATAATAATTATGCAGTTGAGTGATGTAATCCAGGATTTCAGTGATCTTATGCTCTCAATAAGGATGCTCTTCCCTCATACTGATCCTAAGTTAGTTATAGATATGATGGTGCATAAGTTACTCTATGAGGATCATGACCCAAAGGTTAGTCTAGAGATATTCTATAAGCATGGAGTAGATGTTAAGGCTAAAGCCTCAAACCTTTATGCTATGACTGGTTACGTGCCAAGTGTATATGCTAGTGAGCATAGGCTTGTTGTAGAACCCATGCTAACTTTAGAGAAACTTGTTAGCATAGCAAGTGATGATGATATAGAGAGTGTTGGAGGAGCAGTATTATGCTGTATAAATGCTCTATTAAGCAAGAGGAAACTACTACATGCATAATCTTTTTATTTATTTATTTTTAGAACGCATATAAGTTAAAATATATGAGACTATTGTAATTGCTCATGCTTACTATAGATAAGATAGACTTCAGTAAATCAAATGGTCTTATACCTGTTATAGTGCAAGATATATCTAGCAAGGATGTTCTAATGCTAGCATATGCAAATAAGGAGGCTCTAAGCCTTACCATTAAGACAGGGAAGGCATGGTTCTGGAGCAGATCAAGGAATAGGCTATGGATGAAGGGAGAGGAGTCTGGTAACGTGCAGTATGTTAAGAGTATACTTGTTGACTGTGATGGTGATGCTGTAATATATCTAGTTGAGCCAAGTGGTCCAGCATGCCATACTGGGAATAGAACATGCTTCCATAATAGACTAGAGAATGGTTAGATTGTTATTTGTTATAGCCTTGCTAAACAAAAGGTATTATATCCCTTACATACCTATCTAATTGCTCTTAATATCATTATCACCTCTAAGCAATAATATGTTCATATCCTAACACTTACTCCATTCTTAACAAGATACTCTTTAACCTCCCTTATTGTATAATAGCCATAATGGAATATAGATGCAGCAAGGGCAGCATCTGCATCTGTACGCTTAAATAACTCAAGCATATGCTCTGGCTTCCCTGCACCCCCAGATGCTATAACTGGTATGTTAACTGCCTTGCATACCTTATCTATTAATTCAATATCATATCCATCTTGGGTACCATCCTTATCTATGCTAGTTAATAGTATCTCCCCTGCTCCTAAGTGCTCAACTCTCTTAGCCCAATCAACAGCATCAAGCCCAGTTGGCTTCTTCCCTCCATATATATAAACCTCGTAGAACCCTTCAGCATACTTTGCATCTATTGCAACTACTATGCACTGCTTACCAAATATATCCTTCAACATGCTTATTATATCTGGCTTGAGCACTGCTGCTGTATTGATAGATACCTTATCTGCACCAGCAAGTAGTATCCTCCTAGCATCCTCCAAGCCTCTAATACCCCCTCCCACTGTGAATGGTATGTCTATTGCCCTTGCTATACCCTTGACAACATCAACCATAGTATCCCTATGCTCTTGGCTTGCAGTTATATCCAAGAATACAAGCTCATCTGCACCCTCATTGCTGTAGTATGATGCAAGCTCTACAGGGTCTCCAGCATCCCTTATATCCTTAAAGTGTACCCCTTTTACTACCCTACCCTTATCCACATCCAAGCATGGTATTATCCTCTTTGCAAGCAATCCACAATCTAAACTAAATAATACTGAACCTATTAATTATTATATCTAGGACGTTCTAAGTAAGGGTAAGATCAAAGGCATCTCAAGATATGAAGAATACCTTGATAAGACAGATAAGAGGTAGGAGTAGATAAGGTTCTATTTATTCATCATAATGGTATCTATTATATCATGCATAAGGGTATGTGTTACCTTCACCTTTATACTCCTTATATTTACTGCACACTCTTTAGCATAATTAATGATATCATCATGCTTATAATCATGAATACTTTGCATTATATCATCTATATCCTTGCTACAGTAACTACTTAACTGCTCATCATATATGCTATGCATAAACATCAATGGTAAGAATACCAATCTGTCTTTAGCAATACTGTTAACAACCTGCTCTACAATACTTATCTCATGCATAGATGTGAATGGTAATGCTATACGCTTCTCATTTATAGCATTAGAGAATATATCAAGGATGTATGCATTAAGGATATCTACTGCTATACCCTTGCCTATAATACTGCTCTTTATGCTTGTATAACTTAAGCTAAGTTCATCTACTGCCATATACCTTGCAATGTAAGCAGTGAGCCTAGCATCTAACCTAAGGCTATTTGGGTTATCCTCATCATATATTAATAAAATCTTTGGTCTGAATCCATTTAATATTATATTCAGGCATGATAATGCAGATAATCCATTGTATATACTGCATAATGCATAACCATTAGAGCCAAGAGGTGATCCATTAACCCCTTGCTTAGATAACTTGCATATGTAAGCACTATTGCTTGCTATGTATATCCTTAGCAGTCTATCAGCATACTTAGCATTTGGTCTTACATTGATGCTTGATAACTCTGCAAGTAGAGAGGCTGTTAACGCAAACTCTAAATCCCTAGGGACATAATCATTATCCTTAGCATAACCTATAACCTCAACCTTGAATGTCTCATCTTTATGCATTATACCTTTGATAACATCAATTGCATTATTCAGCAGTAAGCCAAACTCTTTACTGCTCTCCTCTGCAATACATGCATATGCTACCCCAGGGGTATCTGCTAATGCATAAAGGGCATCAACCTCATCCCCATCTATAGCAAGTGTAAGGAGTGGTCTATCCTCTCCAATGCTTTTACATGTTACTCCCTTTAACTTAAGTGCATATGCAATATTATCCTTAAGTATATTAATATGCTTTAATGCTGCTCTAGAAGGTTCTACTATTAGCATCTTACCCTTAATTAATCTACTAAGATTACATTTAAAGTTTACAAGTATGCTAGAAGGTTCTTAACTTAACTTAACTTAACGTTTAATTAATAATATATATTATTGCTAATATTAAATTAGATAATGGGTAAGGGTACACATACAAGTAGATTTGGTTCTTCAGGTAGGATTAATCATGACTCGTCCTTATTTTATGCTAGAAGATTGTATAAAGATAATAATAATACCCGACTAAAGCCATCAGAGAAAGATCTTGCTGAAAACAATCTGCCAAGAGAATTCTTAGATAAGATTGTATTAGATGATGCTCGTAATGTACTAAATAAACTACCTGACAACTGCATCCATTTAATGGTTACATCTCCACCTTATAATGTTGGTAAGGATTACGATGAAGATCTAACACTTGGAGAGTATCTAGACTTTATTAAGGAGGTTATGAGGGAAGTTTATAGAGTACTAGTCTGGGGAGGGAGAGTATGTTTTAACATAGCTAATCTTGGGAGAAGACCTTACATCCCGCTTCATGCATATTTAATAGAGATATTTGAAGAGATAGGTTTCCTCTTTAGGGGGGAGATAATATGGGATAAGGGCGATGTTGTTACTGGGGCATCAACTGCATGGGGTACTTGGAGTTCAGCAGTAAATCCTGTACTAAGGGATCAGCATGAATACATAATTGTATTATCTAAAGGCACGTTTAAGAGGGAGAGAAGATATAAAGTTGATACCATTAAGGGAGAGGAATTTCTAGAATTTACAAAGAGTATATGGAGGTTCCCTCCTGAGTCAGCAAAGAGGGTAGGTCATGCAGCACCATTCCCAGAGGAACTGCCATACAGATGTATACAGCTCTTTACATTCAAAGGAGATGTTGTATTAGACCCATTTGTAGGATCAGGCACTACATGTATAGTAGCATTAAAGACAGGTAGGCATTTCCTAGGTATAGATATAAAGGAAGAATATGTTAAGATTGCTGAGCAGAGAATAAATGAGTTACTTGCAAATAAAAGGCTCACCGAATATATAGCATGAAAAGACTTAATGTAGGTTACATTAGTTAGTGTTATGCCATATGATCAACTCTTTTAGCATCTTATACCATAACCTCCAATACCTTGTCTCAATTAAACTTAAGTCAACTGGGTTATAAGTTGCTTCAATGTGATTGCCTTTCTCTCTAGCCATATCCATTAAGATTCTTAGAGCATTAACCTTGATCCCAAATCCCCTTGGATTTGTTATATCCTTTGGGATCCGCCATATGCTATCACCACTCTTCTCCCTTAATTCCTCTAGATCATTTACATCAAATACATAAATAGAGATCCTCCTATCCTTCCTGCTTCCAGATACATAAAGGATAGGGTATCTGAACTGAAACCTTCTTGCCCTTTCTATTGAAGGGAAACCATTCCAGGCTACCTTTAAAGTACCAATCCTCTCCATGGTCTTAAGGCTATATCTTATCTCCTTCCCATTGATAATTATTGAAAGATCCCACTCACGTTCTAAAGGAGCAGATTGAGTAACCTTTAGTCCAAGCTCTTCTTCTAGCATAATACGTATGAGATGCTGCCTTCTTATCCCTATATCTGGGGTACTGCCTTCCATATATAATATATCCCACATCTTCCCCAATAGTATAAGAATATCTAGCCTATTCTTTAAGAGTTGTATCAACGGATCTGGTTCCATACTCTCCTTATGCTCTTCTAATATTTAAGGTGGTTCACTTAAATTTAAAAATAGCATGTATATACGCTATATTAATGAGCTATATGCAAGCAAGTGTAAAGGAATGTATTAACATGCAAGAGAATAGCATGGTACAACTCAAAGGCTGGGTTGCTAGCAAGAGTGATATAGGCTCACTAGCATTCATAATATTAAGGGATGGCACAGGTTATATACAGTTAGTAGGCAAGAAGGGTGTAACTGATGATAACATATTAAGTATTATGAAGGATGTAAGCATAGAGTCTGCTATAGCAGTTAAAGGTAGATTACGAAAGGATGCTAGAGCGTTGAACGGTGTTGAGGTTATTGTTGATAGCATTGATGTTATTGCTAGAGCAGAGCAATGGCCTATAAACAAGAGTACTGTAAAGTCTGCATCCTTCTTGTATGATAATAGGCATCTATCTATAAGGGGTATGAGGGCAAGTGCAATAATTAAGATAAGGAGCGAGTTCATAAAGGCTGCATTTGAGTTCTTCTATGCTAGAGACTTTGTCTTCATAAGTGCACCATCTATAGTTAGTGCTGCTGTTGAAGGAGGAGCAACTTTATTTGAGTTGGATTACTTTGGTAAGAAGGTTTACCTTACCCAAAGTACTCAGTTCTATGAAGAGGCTGCCATATGCTCATTCGGTAAGGTATTTACAATTCAACCAGCATTTAGGGCAGAGAAGTCAAAGACACCTAAACATCTTACAGAGTTTGTTATGGTAGAGGCTGAGGTTGCCTTTAATACTCAAGAGGATAACATTAGGCTACAGGAGGATCTATTAACATATGTATACAATAGCATAATAGAGCATAGGAGCAAGGAGTTAGAGATGCTTGGTAGAAGGCTCAAGCCTATAGAGAAGCCATTCCCAAGGTTAAGTTATGATGAGGCTAGGGAGATTGCATTAAAGCATGGTATAAACTTTGAGTGGGGTGATGATATACCAACTGAGGCTGAACGCTTGATATCTAAGCAGTTCGATAGACCATTCTTTATAACGGATTACCCATTAAGTGCTAGAAGTTTCTATCATATGTGCAAGGATGAGGATGAGAGGATAACACTATCATCTGATCTAATTGCCCCAGAGGGATTTGGTGAGATAGCAACAGGAGGGCAGAGGATACATGATTACAATACACTCCTTAATAGAATAAAGGCTAATAACCTTCCTTTAGAATCATTCAAGTGGTACCTTGATCTAAGGAGGTATGGCATGCCTCCCCATGCTGGTTTTGGTATAGGTGTTGAGAGGAGTGTAAGGTGGATATGCAATATGAAGCATATAAGGGCTACATCACTCTTCCCAAGGACAATAACTAGGGTTTACCCATAATTGGGTTATGGTTTATGCTAAGATATAAGCACTAATATGTAGTATGAGTATCTTCAAAGTATTTATATATGCTGATCTTATCATAATGATCTGAGAAGGTATAATGGTGAGGGTAACGAGTGCTCTTATACTTAAACTACTCTCCTTTACCCTAGCATTTGTTATACTTGATACACTGATAACCTACTACAGCATATCTCTTGAATGGATACCATCTTACCTTGAGACTAGCATAGTATACAATCTCTATGGGATTGATGCATTCTTGCTAGGCAAGCTAGTTATAGGTTCCCTAGTAGTTATTGTCTTTTATATCAAACTTAGGGATAGTAGTTCAAAGGCTTTCAAGGCATACAATGCAATACTGCTAATATTTACTAGCATATCATGGTTTGCTGTTATATCTAATCTGTTAGTGCTTATAGATACTAGCAGTCTAGTAGATATTTATATGATAACTATTATACCAGTTAGTGTAACCTTGCTAACACTCCATGGATTATGGTGGCTCAGGCTTAAGCCATAATCTTGATCCATTCCATTAATCTATTCAATGATCATAATTAATTTTAATTAAATTGCATATTAAGGTTTATAAATCTCATATAGCAATGGTTAAGCATGCTTAAGTTAGATGATGTAGCAAAGCAGTTAGAGGATAAGAGTGCTGAGGATGTGCTTAGATGGGCTGTAGATAGATTCCATCCTAGGATAGCATTTGCATCAAGCTTTGGGGCAGAGGATGTGGTTATAATAGACATGCTTATGAAGATAAGGAAGGATGTAAGGATCTTTACTCTAGATACTGGGAGATTGAATCAGGAGACATATGATGTTATGGATGCTATAAGGGATAGATACAATGTAAGTATAGAGGTATACTTCCCAGATACAAGAGAGGTGGAAGAGATGGTAAGAAAGTATGGCATGAATCTATTCTATCATAGCGTAGAGTTAAGGAAGTTATGCTGTGAGATAAGGAAGGTTAGACCATTGAATAGAGCATTACAAGGGTTGGATGCATGGATAACTGGGTTAAGGAGAGAACAGGCAGATACAAGGGCAAGCATAGCAAAGGTTGAGATAGATGCTCAACATAATAACATAGTAAAGGTTAATCCATTGGCAGATTGGACATGGGATATGGTATGGGATTACATAAGGAAGAATAATGTACCATACAACAGATTGCATGATATGGGTTATCCTAGCATAGGATGTGAGCCATGCACTAGGGCAGTAAAGCCAGGGGAGCACTTCAGAGCAGGCAGATGGTGGTGGGAGCAGGATGCTTACAAGGAGTGTGGTCTACATGTTAACCCCTTGAAGAAGTAAATAATCTGCTTTACGGTGCTTTTATAATGAATGCTCCTCATGGCAATATACTTGTAGAGAGCATGCTTGATGATAATGCTAAGAGAAGGATTCTTGAGGATAAGGATATACTAAGGGTTAACATAAGTGCTGAGATAGCAAGTGATGTTGAGAATATAGCATATGGTATACTAAGCCCACTTAAAGGCTTTCTCTCTAGAGAGGATTTCATTAGTGTTATAAAGCGTGGTAGGTTAAGCAACGATCTCCCATGGACCATACCTATAGTCCTTGATGTTGACTCTAGCATAGCAAAGAGCATGAAGGATGCAAAGGATGTACTACTCTTATGCAATGGTAGAAGTATAGCACTAATGCAAGTAGATGAGTATTATTCATACGATAAGATTGAGATGGCTAGGAGTGTGTATCAGACAACAGACCCTTCACACCCAGGTGTAGCAAAGACCTTTTCAATGCATGATACACTTGTATCTGGAGAGGTATACCTTATAGATAGCATGCCTATAGATGGTAGATTAAGCAAGTATAGATTAACACCAAGGCAGTGCAGGAGCATCTTTGCTAGCAAGGGATGGAAGAGCATAGTTGGATTCCAGACTAGGAATATACCACACCTTGCACATGAGATGCTCCAAAAGTCGGTACTTAACTTCTTTGATGCACTGCTAGTAAATCCATTGATAGGCAAGAAGAAGCCAGGGGATGCAAAGGACGAGGTTATAGTGGAGGCTTATGAAGTGCTTATAGAGAACTACTACCCTAAGGATAGAGTACTCTTTGCTACCTTGCATACAGAGATGCGTTACGCTGGACCAAAGGAGGCTATACACCATGCAATAATGCGTAAGAACCTAGGATGCACCCATTTCATAGTTGGTAGAGACCATGCTGGTGTAGGCTCATTCTACAAGCCATTTGCTGCGCAGGAGATATTCAAGGAGTATCCAGATCTAGGCATAGAGCCCATATTCTTCCCAGCATTCTTCTACTGCAAAAGATGCATGGGTATAGTAAGTGAGAGGATGTGTCCTCATGACTCAAGCTTTAGGCTTGAGCTGAGTGGAACAAAGTTAAGGAGCATGATAAGCAGAGGGGAGAGACCATCAGAGTTGCTTATGAGGCCTGAGGTTGTTGATGTTATAATGCGCTACAAGGAGCCTTTTGTTACATAAGTCATAATTAATTAATTAATCTAATTTAATTTATTGAAACCCTTACTCTGCAAGACTATAAAGTACTCATCCTCATATACATTCTTATAGTATCTATACAGTTTATCTAATCTATCAAGCCAGTACTTTGATACATTAACAGCATCACTATCAGGATACTTGCTTATAACTATAATATCATCATATAACCATGGTCTCTTGAATGAGTCCTTCCAAGTAGAGGCTTCTATTATCTCATCGTACATACTTAACCTAATCCAACTTGAGAGTATTATCCTATGCTCTTGCATAGACCCTGTTATAATCATTATCTTTAGATTGCTAAAGGCATAATTCTCCTTTAAGAACTCTCCTACCCTTATAGATGCTAGAGTTTTACCTTGAGTATAGCCATCTTTAGCATCAAGGTATGTGATTATCCCTACACTATCTTTATTAGTTAAAGTACTAATATACTGCTTCAGTTCACTAATAATTATGATATAATTACTACCTGCTACAGAGTTATAATGGAGTAAAGGTATGAGTATTAGTTGGTATACAAATGCTAGTATAAGTAGTGTCTTAGCAGTAGTATTTGCACTAATATTAAATCTACCATTAAACCAATCAGCAGTTAAAAGTATAAGCAGTGGTGCTATAAGTACTACAAACCTTGAGTTGAACCAGAAATCCATCTCTCCTACCCCTATTATCATACTTGCTATAGTGAATACTGCTGGTAATGCTAGATATAGGTAAAGCATTATCATACACCTCTCTCTATGAAGCAAAGATGAGATCAATGCATATGATAAGAGAGGACCATAGAAGATTGCTGCATTTATTCCATACACGCTAATAACATTTAATGGTTGAAGAAATAGTTCCTCTCTATACTCCCTATGCAATGCTTGCCATGCAGCAGAGTAGTATTGAGCATTAGCAAACTCTAATGCATCACCATATGTGTAATAGTTGTAGAGTAGCCATGATAATATACCTGATGATGCTATTAGCAATGATATTAGCAATGGTATAGGTCTTAGGGTAGTTTGGGACTGAGATACACTATAATTATTATCCTTGCTAGAAGCATTATTACCATCTATAACAGATAGTCTATCCTTTACTCCACCTCTACTTCTCTTCCTAATTATAACTGCTAACAGATAGACTAGTAAGAATGCTACTAGAATCCAGCCTTCATACCTAGTTAGGGTTGCTAAGGCAATAAATAATGAGCATAATAATATATTATTATACCTTGTATTAAGCATGAACCTGTAAAGATAGAATGCAGATGCTGTAAAGAAGAGCATGAAGCATGCTTCTGTCATAGCAACTACGCCTAGATACAATATGTTAAGGTTTAATGGATAGAGCAATGATAATGCTAGTAGTAAAGACATCTTACTACTATCATCTTTAGCATAATTCTTCCTTAGCCTTAGCATTGAATATATAATGTATGTTGTTAATGCTATTGCAGATAGATTAACTATAGACCCAGCAAGACCAGTGAAGAATAGTACATCTACTAATGAGGGTAGTAAGAATAGAAACTTTGGTAAAGGCAGCCATACAGTACCTAACTGCTGTAACCCAGGATACTCCCAATCCACCAGCCTTCTAGAACCAAATAGATGGGATACAGCATCACCATAGTATAGCAATGAGTGTCTATCATAAGTATATAATGTAGATATAAATATAGAGCCTGCAATAATAATGAGTATTGTTATAATTAAGGCTAACAACTTCTTACTTGCTTATAACCTACTAACTATACTATAAAGATACCTGTAAATAAATAATAATAATAGTATATATTACTACAAGTAACTACTCATTATTATGCTAGTAAATAGACTTGCTACAGTATGCATAGCAATAATCATTCTCAGCCCAATTATGTATGATGCCTATGCCCAGACTAGAAACAATGAGAGGCTAGTTATACCATTTAATGCAGCAAACTCAAGCAAGAGTAAGCCAGCATACTATGAGTTCAAGCAAGAGCATATAGCAAATTGGATAATTAACATAGGTAACTACTTGATATACAATCCTAATAACGAGAATGCTAATGTAATTATAAGGTTCATAAATAATTACAATACAAAGGAGTTCCTAGAACTAGGTATGGCAAGTAAAGATAACATGCTATGGTTTGCTGTATCTAAAGAGCAGACAGGTTACACTACGATGTACAAGAATGTTAATGCATGGTTCCAAGATAAGCAGGTTATGCTTACTTATGCTCAAGGAGATAGGCTTAGTGTTAACAATGGTCAAAGGATAATAGTTGATAGACTTAGCATAGGTCAGTTTGCTATAAAGAGTATAGAGGTCTTCAGCAGCATGGATGATCCTAACATGAGCAGTAGTGTTGGAGGGCAGTTGATAATAGATATTGTATCAGGTAACCCATTGGATAACCCTATAATGAGCATACCATTCATAGTTACTGGAGCAGTTGCTGGTATAGTACTAATCTTATTGAAGACAAGAAGGAGGGATTAATAATAATGATTAATAATATTCAAGTTACTAACCCTGCTTTAGTCTATAATATTTACACTCTTCCTTCAACAAGCACTCATTACATAATGGTGCAATAGGCTTGCATACACTCTGCCCAAATGTAACGAATGTATCATTTATGCTCTTCCAATAACTTCTCTCTACACTCTTCATCAACTCTTGCTCTGTCTCTTCAACGCTCTTTGTATCAACTAAACCAAGCCTATTCGCTATCCTATGCACATGGGTATCAACTGGTATAGCATCCTTGTTAAAGGCATAGACTAGTACACAGTTTGCAGTCTTCCTACCCACTCCAGGTAGCCTTAGGAGATCCTCCAACCTGTCTGGAACCATTCCATTGTACTGAGTTGCTATTATCCTTGCTACCTCTTTTATCCTTCTAGCCTTTATTCTATAGAAGCCAGTGCATCGTATCAACTGCTCTATATCCTCAATTCTAGCATCTGCTATAGCATCAATACTCTTGAACCTTGAGAATAGATTATGAACAGCAATCCTAGTATTCTCATCCCTAGTCCTTGCAGAGAGTATCGTGCCTATAAGTATCCTAAATGGATCACTCCCCTCCTCCTGCTGCAATTCTTTTAACGCTGTAAGCCTAGATGAGTTTACTCTAGCAAGGGTATCACGCATGAGCATCAATACCCTCTCTATATTCATACTATAAGAAGATGGATACACTTTTTAATCAATCTACCTATATATGCTAAGATGCAATTAAGCAAGGAAGAGGAGGATGCATTAGACGGTAAGTATGGTGATACATTAGCATTGGCATATAGGGTACTTGTTGCCATAGGCAATGCCATGGATGCTGATAGGCTTATAAGCATATCATGGGCACATGTATCTGGTGTAAATTATAATACTATAGGTGATGCTGGGCTTATCTTCCTTGAGGATATAAGCAAGGGTAATGCTAGGGTTAGGGTAAGGACTACACTTAACCCCATGGGCTATGATCCAAGCAAGGTTAATGAGCTTAACTTAAGTGATGAGTTCATAGAGAAGCAGGGTAGGATAATGAAGGCATATGAGAGGCTAGGAATAGTAGGATCATACACATGCATACCCTATGAGGCTTTAGATGCAACCTTCTTACCTAAGCATGGTTCACAGGTTAGCCTTGCTGAGAGCAATGCTGCAATATACGCAAACTCCATACTTGGCTTGCTAACAAACAAGGAGAGCGCCATAAGTGCATTGGCAAGTGCACTAACTGGCAAGGCACCATACTCTAAATTAAGGGCTCAGGAGGCGCGCCTTCTCCTCGGCGGCCGCCCTGTCGCCCATGCCTTCCCAGCGGCGCAGCAGGTCCGCAGCCACCAACACCGCGGGATCCGCCTGGCCATCCGGCTGCGGCGGGACCACCATCACCAGCTCTGGAACCCCGGCCACCACCGCGGGGGTGAGCAGGGTCACCACCGTGGAGGGGAAGCGTCCCTTCCCTGACGGTACGTACGCACCCACGGACGCCAGCGGCGTGTACTGCACGCCCACGGTGATGCCAGGTTCCAGTTCCTCGGTCATCCGCTCGGGGGGGCGTAACCACTCCGAAAACCGCCGCGCCCGCTCTACCGCGGACACCAGGGCTGCGCGGAGCCCCTGGTCCAGCGTCTTGTACGCCGCCTCCACCTCTTCTCGGGCCACGCGAAGTCGGTCTTGGTCGATTCGAACGCCGTCGAAGCGCCCCGTGGCCTCTACCACCGCCGCATCTCCCCGCCGCTCCACGTCCTCCAGCAGGCGCCGAGCAGCCTCCTGCGCATCTTCCGCCAGCACGGACGCCTGGGAGCGTAACAGAAGCCGGCGCATCTGCTCGCGGTTGAGGTGCTTCAGCCTCGCCAGGCGGGCCACAGCGCTCACCGCACCCGTCGCAAGGATTGGGAGAGTCGCTCCACCAGATCCTGCACCGCTTGCGCGCGTGTGCGCAGGCTTACGGGGTTCACCACAAGCCGGGCACTTGACGTGAACACCTCCGCCACCTCCACCAACCCGTTTGCACGCAGCGTAGCGCCCGTCATCACCAGGTCCAAAATGGCGTCGCTTAAGCCTACTTGGGGAGCGAGTTCCACAGATCCGTACAGTTCCACGATCTCCACAGGCCGGCCACGCTCCCAAAAGAAGCGTTCCGCTATCCGGGGATACTTGGTGGCAACCCGCAAGGGCCTGCGGCCGTCCGCCCAAAGGTGTCGGTGCTCCTCCGGGAGCGCCACCACACCCCGGCACCGGCCGAAGCCAAGATCCACTAGCTCGTACACATCGTGCACCTGCTCCAGGAGCACGTCCTTACCCACCACACCGCAGTCCGCAGCCCCGCGCTCCACGTACGTGAGAAGGTCTATGGGCTTGGCCACCACCAAGGTGAGCTCTCCCCACCGACGGAGTAGGCTACGGTCAAACTCTCCCTCCTGCGGTTTGTAGCCCGCCGCTTGGAGTAGCCGCAAGGTGTCCGGGAGCAGCCTCCCGGACGGTACCGCAAGCTTCAACGCGCTCACGGGTGACCCCCGCGGCTTAGAGCGTCCAGCTCTTCCCGCGTAAGCTGGCGCATCTCCTGTCCTTGCACCCACCACGGTCCGTCCAACCGGAACCACACCCCGGGTCCTTGTGGGGTCTGGAAGGCTGGGCCTGCAGCCACCCGTACGCCTCCCGCGCGAGCTACTTGTGCCCACCGCAACGCCACCGAGCGCACGGGCAGATCGTAGTAGACCTCCAGCACTGGAGGGGAGGCTTCTATCCCCGGGCTGGCGGCAAGAGCTCGCTCCACGTACACCGCAAAGCCCACCGCGGGGCGTGGGTCACCGAAGCGCTCCAGCAGGCCGTCGTACCGGCCTCCACCCAACACCGGTGCGCCCACTCCGGGCGTGTAAGCCTCGAACACCACACCTGTGTAATAGTTGAAATCCCGCACGATCCCCAAGTCTATCTCCACCGTCCCACCCACGCCGTAGCCCTGCAGGGTCTCCCATACCGCCTCCAGCTGGTCCAAAGCAGCCTCCCCAACCCCCACCTGGCGCGCTCGCCTTAGAGCGTTGGGGCCGCGTAAGCCGGGGAGGTCCTGTAGAACTTCCCGTACCCTCGAAGGCGCTGTGGCAAGACAAGTGCGGACCGTAACAAAGTCCCGCCGCAGTAGGGCTGCAGTGAGGGACTCAACTTCCTCCTCAGGAAGACCCGTAGCGCTCAGCAGAGCACGCAAAAACCCCGAGTGGCCAAGTCCCAAACGCATCTCCGGTACACCCGCGCGGTGCAGCGCGTCCACCGCGAGGGCCACCACCTCTGCGTCCGCATCGGGGCCTCCATCGCCCACCCGTTCCACGCCCGCCTGTATAAACTCCCGCCCATCTCCCCGGCCCTCTTCGCTTCCCCGGAACACGGATCCCACGTAGTACAGGCGCGCCACCGCACCAAGCCAGCGGGTGGCGACGAAGCGAGCCACAGGGACCGTTATCTCCGGCCGCAGGACGAGCAGCTCTCCGTTGCGGTCCACCAACACAAACAACGCGCCGATTGGCCCACCTGCGCCCCGCTGCCAGGTTTCCAGGTACTCAAGGGAAGGGGTTCGAACCTCCTGGTAGCCCCAGGCCTCAAAGGTGCTCCGCAAGCGGTGCTCCAGGGTTCGGAGGCGCGCCAGCTCCTCCGGAGCCCAGTCCCGGAATCCGGAGGGAAGGCGGAGCCAAGTGGGTAGACGAGTGAATCTCACGGATCCTCCTGGGACTTTAGTAGTTTATCTCGATAAAGCAGTGAATTACCCACACGCTACCATCTTCCGCCCCGGCGGTCAACCCCGGGGCCGGGGGCCGCGAGCCCGGCTCAACCGGCGCAACACCAGGCGGTAGCCGTCCGCCCCGTATTCCAAAAAGCGCTTCACCCGGCTCACGGTCGCAGAGCTGGCGCCGGTGCGCCGAACCACCTCTTCGTAGGTAGCACCCTCGTGTAGCAGTCGCGCCACGTGGAAGCGCTGCGCCAAAGCTCGGAGCTCGTGCACCGTACACAGATCCTCGAAGAACCGGTAACACTCCTCCACCGTGCGCAGGGCTAAGATGGCCTCGAACAGACGATCCGTCTGAGGATCCCGCAGCTTCGGGTTTACCGGCATCGCGACCTCATTGCTTTGCACCCTAGGAGCACCACAAAAGCGCCTCCGCCCAGCAAAAGGGTAAGGACCGTAACCCACTCCGGGCGCAAGTTCACCAGCCGTAGGCCAGGGTCTAGGGCCAACTGCAAAGTGCCCGCGGCCAGAAGCCCGGCCCACACCCGACCTGAGGTGGACAGGTACGCCCCCAGGCCCGTGCTGGCGGTGCTGGCCAGCACCCGACCCACAGAAGCTACCAGCGCCGCCGCCGTGGAGCTCCCTCCCGGCAGGCCTAGGCGCGCCACCTGGAACACCGAGTTTAAGATCACCGCTTCCGACCACACGCCAAACCCTGCACCCACCGCCGCTCCCACCGCAGCTCCTCGGCCTTCCTCCATCCGGTACATCTGGTGCAGCACAAGCGCGGTGGCCAGCTTGAACAGCTCCGCCACGACCACCAGAACAGCCACCAGAGGCCAGCCAGGCATGTCCTCGGACGGCGGGCCGAGCAACGCCGCAGTCAGCGCTACCACAGGGCGGCTTACGAACTGCACGCCCACGAACACCACAGCACCCACCGCGAACGCCAACCACAGGCGAACATCAAACCAGTGGGGTCGACTTGCTATCGCCATGGCCAGCGCTGCCAAGAGAAGTGGAATTCCTAGAGCTGTCCACACCATCTCGTACCTCTTTGAGGGTTGTTCGCGGCCAGCCCAGGCCGCGCCTCCCGCTACGGCTCATGCGCGCTGTCCGCTTCCCCAGCCTCTACTTCTGCCTCCTCAGGTGGCGGCGCCTCCTCCCCGGCAGCCACAGGGGCAGCCCCCAGGACGGAGAACAGACGCTCCCGCACCAGCTCGCCGTCCGCGTCGCGCACCCATCGCACGTTGAACGGCTTCCGAAGCAATCCGAGGGGGTCCAGCACCAGCTGACCCCGTGTCCATTCGCCGCGTGTTTCCACGTCTGCCCGCATCCGGGTCGCATCACGCACTACCGACGCGCTTAGCGCCACAGCCATGGTGAGGATCCCACCCAAGGTGGACCCCCGCTGCCGCAGGGTACGCCGACAGTACTCTGCCAACGTCCGAGTCCCGTCCAGGAAGAAGCGGCACTCGCGGGTGCCTCCCCGTCGGATCCGGTGGATGTCCACGTCCCGCATGGTAACGTGCTGCCGTGCCAAGTCCCATCCCACCAAGGTGATGGAAAGCCCGCTATCCAGCACCAGCTGCGCGGCCTCGGGGTCCGCATAAAAGTTGTACTCCGCCACGGGGGTGACGTTCCCCCCTTGGGCAGCACCTCCGTACACGTACACATGGCCAACGAGCTCGCCAAGGCGGGGTTGCTGGATCAGTGCCGCCGCCACGTTCGTAAGCGGCCCAAGACAGACCAACTCCAGCTCGCGCCGATAGTGTCGGGCCAGCGAGAGTATGGCGTCCACGGCGTGGACGGTCTCCGGCCGGGTCTTGGGCTTCCCTGGAGTGTGGGCCCCAAGGCCGGTCCGGCCGAAGAAGGCTTCGAAGGGAGTGTGCGGGTGCAGCAAGGGACGCTCACAGCCCGCGTACACAGGGACACGGCTGATCCCGCCCAACTCCAGCCCGTACAGGAGATTCTCCGTGGCCTGTTGGACCCGCACACAGCCCGCTACGCTGGTCACCGCCACCACGTCCACGTCAGGGGACTTGGCCGCCATCCACACAGCCACCACGTCCTCCGCAGTCCCGCCACAGTCCACCAGCA
>VAPR01000323.1_pt1 | contig 33058 bp, 27 predicted proteins | sample 3380701 | NCBI WGS metagenome assembly VAPR01 (sample SAMN11536904, study PRJNA540576) | hot springs metagenome | isolation source: hot spring wet sediment | place: Spain: Lobios | collected 2014-01
CTGGCCCCAGTTGCCAACCGGCGGACCCGGCTCAGGTGCGCGACGGCTTGGACAGTAATAGGTTGGAATGACCGTGCCGATTACTCTTCCCTCCTGGCCAGGCCCTAACGCCCAGACATCCTTGTACTCCATGTACGGCAGGATTTGAAAGAGAAAACTCCTGTTCTGATGGGGGGCGGCAGTTGGCACGCCATTGCGATATACCCACGGCCAATTCCACCAAATCCCTGCCGTCGGAAAGACCTTGTAATCATTGTGATGATTATGGCAGGCCAAGGCTATCTGGGTCAGATTGTTCTGACAGCGCATACGGTTAGCGGCTTCGCGGACACGCTGGATGGCCGGTAAAAGTAAGGCCATCAATAGCCCGATAATCGCAATGACCACCAGCAGTTCGATCAGCGTAAATCCCCGCCGGGAAAGCAAAGAGCTTCTGCGACGCATAGAGAGGCCCTCCACGTGTGAAAAATACCTGGAAATGTAATCGAGTCTGGCCCCACACCAGACCCGTTTTTCGCGCACAATGGGTTTATCCTGGCGAACCCCGCACATCAACGTTTTGACGCTCGAAAATGTCATGGCACCTGCTCCGATTGCGCAGGTATGTAGCGATTGGCCGCTGATTAACCGATTTCTAATAGTCTTTTTACAAAAGCGGGTACGAGTACGTCAAGGGGTGATGCAAAAAATTTTGCTGGACACCGGTTAAAGGCCCGAGCCGACCGGCTAAGTTTCTCTTGCCGTTGACGATGCAATTGCCGACAATAAAAGGTGGTCATGGGCGCCGAGCAGAGACGGCTGCAAAAAGCGAGGGAAATGTCATGTTGCAGGTGGGCAGCTTTTTAGCGCGAGACTGCGGTGGCATGAGCCGGCGAGCGTTTTTGCAAGCGGGCCTGGCCAGTCCTCTGGCGCTGGCGTTAGGTGGCGCCCTCGATGTGCAGGCAAGCGAGACGGCCAAAGCGCGCTCGGTGCTGCTGGTCTGGCTGTGGGGCGCGCCGAGCCATCTGGATACCTGCGATCCCAAACCGGACGCGCCGGCAGAATATCGCGGGCCGTTCGCCACCATTCCCACACGCACGCCGGGAGTTCGCTTCACCGAATTGCTGCCGCGTCTGGCCAACCATAGTCATCTTTTTACTCTGGTGCGCTCCAATAAGAACTTCCACAGTGGCCACCTGGAAGCGGGTACCTGTGCGCTGACCGGGAGTTTGGAAGGTGCGACCGGAGTGCAGCCGAACTTCGGCTCCATCGTGGCGCGGGCACGTGGGCCGCGACAGCTGCCACCGTTCATTGCCATTGGTCGTGGCAACCCCCGCGATGTTGTCGGCATCATGAAAGGTTACGGTGGCGGCAACTGGGGGCATGTGTACGATCCGTTCCTGGTGAACTGTTTCGAGACGGGCGAGGTGGATATTCCACACCTGCGTTTGCTGGAAGGTTTGACGCCGCAACATCTGGAGAATCGGCAACGTTTGCTGCGCGAACTCGACCAACTTCGTCGCCGGGTGGAAAGCGGGCCACTGGAGCAATGGGATGCGGTGTACCGACGGGCCTACGAGTTGCTCACCTCGCCAGCGGCGCGCAAAGCTCTCGATCTTTCGCAAGAACCCGCCCAGCTGCGAGAAGCTTACGGCTACACGGCGTTTGGTCAGAGCTGTCTGCTGGCCCGACGGCTCATCGAAGCGGGTGTGCCCTATGTCCAGGTCAACTGGAGCCAGTATGTCGAAGCCATGACGCCGAACTGCGATTTCGGCTGGGATACGCACATTTACAATTTTGAGCTATTAGCCGACCGTTTATGTCCGATTTTCGACCGGGCGTTTCCAACCCTGCTGGCGGATATGCAGGCCCGAGGTTTACTCCAGGAAACGCTGGTCATTTGCATGGGTGAGTTTGGCCGCACACCCAAAATCAACGCCCAGGCCAGCCGCGATCACTGGCCTAACGTTTATTTCTCCATCTGGGCCGGTGCCGGTATCCCCGGTGGTCGGGTGATCGGCGAAAGTGACAAACGCGGCGAAGAACCGATTACCGAGCCGATTACGCCGGCCATGATCGGCCTGACCATTCTGGAGACGCTGGGCATCAGCTCGCAGAAACGCAACGAACTGAACGTCCTGCTTCCCGGCGCTCGATTCCTCGAAGAGTTGTGGCAATAAATCGCCGAAACGGATAAGGCCGGGTGGCGCTCCGCGAATAGAACGGCGGCTTACTGGTTTCGCTTTTGAATCGCACAGTTGCCAGAGCTAGGTCGTGTTTCCGCGAAAAACTTTCATGGCCCGGCCATGTGCCATTCGTTGCGCACCGTTTCCGCGGACAAGTTTACACGGTTCAAACAATTGCCGCCCACTGCGTTCCTCGAACAAGGTTACATGGTTCGCCCACCGTCCACGACGATCACTTGTCCGGTGAGGTAACTGGTGCCGGTCGCCAGAAAACAGATGACCTCGGCCACATCGTCGGGAGTAGCGGCGCGTTGCATGGGCGTGAATGCGAGCTGACGCTCGACATGATCCATGTGATCCGCCAGCCAGCGAGTCAGCACCGGCCCGGGAGCGACAGCATTCACGCGAATTTTCGGAGCGAAGGCACGCGCCAGTGATTTGGTCATGGTGTTCAGCGCTCCCTTACTGGCTGCGTAGGGAATGGAACTGCCAATTCCGACAATACCGGCCACCGAACTGACGTTGACAATGGCGCCTCCGTCTTTGGCCAGCATGTGCGGGATGACGGCCCGGCAACAATAAAACGCTCCCTTGAGATTGACGCCAAGAATTTCGTCCCACACTTCCTCGGTCAAGGCGTCGAGCTGGCGATGGTCAATAAAGCGTGTGGTGCCGGCGTTGTTCACGAGCACGTCCACGCGACCCCATTCCTGGACGATACGTTCGACCATCTGCCGAACTTCGTCGTCGCGGGCGACGTTGGCACGAATCAACAGGCCAGGTACGCCGTGCTTTTGTACCTCGTGCAGTGTTTCTTCGGCTTCCTGAGCGGAGCGGGAGTAATTGACAGCCACGGCAAAACCCTGCTGGGCCAGGCGAATCGCCGATGCCCGACCAATTCCCGTTGCCGAGCCGGTTACCAGTGCAACTTTCGAGGTCATCTGCGTTCACTCCGGAATATTTGCTGGTTTCTGCCTGGTTACTAGCTCTGGCTTACAGTACAAAAACACGGACGGCCCTGCCAATGGTCGTGAAAAACCTTAGCGACTTTGGTGAAAATGCAAACAGGCGACGCCGATGGTGTTGAAACTGAACCCGCAGCGGCTGCTGGCCAATGCGGCACGTGCCGACACGCTGGAATTACTCGACCGTGTTACCGTGCTTCGCGACCACCTGGAACCGGAAGCGGTGGAAATCGCCGAAGCGGAATTGGCTCGCCGGGGGATCACCCCGGAAGAAATTGAAGCCCATCACCGCCGCTGGAAACATCGCGTGTTGCGCGATGCCAGCGGTATAGTTTGGAATTGCCATCTCTGCGGTCGGGCTGCCGTCGCCGAAGAGCTGGATTGGTATCGCTGGCTTGGCTTGATTCCGCTATTCCGCCGCCGCTACCGTTACTGCGAAACGCACTGGCGGCAACGACATCCCGAACAAGCCGACCAGGAATTCCCAGACTGAACAACACCCATTCATTCGCCGTCGGTGCGGAGACTGCGGCGCGGCTGTTTCCCAAAAAGCGACGAGTTCGCCGTTTGTCGTGGCTATCCATTTGCTCGTAAAATAGCAGCAGTAATGGGGGCCAGGCATGATCGGAATCTCGACGGTCTCGGCGAAACTGTGCGAAGGAATGACTCGTCGGGAGTGGCTGCGGGTTGGCGCGATTGGCAGCGCGTTGACACTGGCGGACCTTTTACGCGCTGAGGCAGAAAACGAAAATATCCCGGCGCGGGCCAAAGCTTGCATTCTGTTGTTTTTGCAAGGTGGGCAAAGCCAGCTGGACACTTTCGACATGAAACCGGCAGCGCCGGAGAACATTCGCGGTGAGTTTCGTCCGATACCGACAAGCGTTCCGGGACTGCAAATCTGCGAACATCTGCCGCAGCTGGCCAGACTGGCCCATCGCTTTACCCTGGTGCGTTCCATGACGCACCGAGTTACCAACCACAATCCCGCTGGGTATTATGCGTTGAGCGGCGTGGCCCCCGATCGGGATGTCGTCGCTTTCAAAGCCAGCGCGGAAGATTATCCCAATCCGGGTGCGGTACTGGCAAAATTCCGGCCGACACGCAGTGCCTTACCGGCATTCGTGCAGATTTCCGAAACGCTGGTGGGCGATGGCAACGTTCACCTGCCTGGCCAGAATGCGGGTTGGCTCGGGCCGCGTTACGACCCGTTTCTGTTCCATGAAAATCCGAACCAGGATCGACTCGATGTGCCGGAATTGAGTTTGCCTGCCGAACTCGACTGGCCACGTTTGCAACAGCGCCGCACTTTATTGCAGCAGGTGGATCGGCAGCTGGCACGGCTGACGGAATCCGAGCACGTCGCCCGCATGGATATTTATTACCGGCGGGCTTACGAGTTGCTCGGTTCGTCGCAGGCCCGGCGAGCATTTCATCTGCACGAAGAACCCCAGGCCGTGCGCGAGCGCTACGGTCGCCATCGCTGGGGACAGGCGTTATTGCTGGCACGGCGTCTGGTGGAAGCGGGCGTACGCATGGTCACCGTGTATTGGGGCGGCGCCCTCAATGCCCCCGATCCCTATTGGGACACGCACCGTCGCAATTTCGCTGAGCAGAAGGAAAAGCTCTTACCGCAATTCGACCAGTGTTTGTCGGCATTGCTGGAGGACTTGCATCAACGCGGTTTACTGGCGACGACGTTGGTGATCAGCATGGGAGAATTCGGGCGCACACCCCGATTGGGCCAAGTTACAGCCAACGCTGGCACCGACGCCACCGGTCGCGATCACTGGCCTTATTGCTACAGCATTCTGCTGGCTGGCGGCGGCATCGCAGGCGGAAAAGTGGTCGGGCAATCCGACAGGTTTGCCGCTTATCCAACCGAGAAGCCGATCAGCCCGCAGGATTTGATCGCCACATTGTACTACGCCATGGGCGTGCCCCTCGATATGCCGATCGTTGATCGCCAGGGTCGGCAACAGTTACTGACACACGGGCGGGTCGTGCACGAGTTGTTCGATTGAGACGCCAGTCCCGTCACTGCTGCGGCGAAGCGCTGCCGGATCGCTGAGATGGTGCAATGGCCGTGTAAGGCAAACCCAGCCAGCGTTTGACTAAAATCACCTCGCCGGGATCGTTACCTTCGAGAGCGTGGCCGATGAATTGCAAGACGTAGCCACCGACAAGAAGTGCCAGCGCCAGCCAGATCGCCCAGCCTGTCCACCACGCCAGCACCAGGCAAGGCAACGCCGCAACAGTCATGGGAATACCGATCAGGTGCAGGAGAAAGTTGATCGGCTGGCGGTGGCGCTCACGCCAGTTACGCCAGATGCGGCGAATCCAGCGCGGCTGGTGGACGGTACTGCTCATGGCGAGGTTGTGGCAGGAAGCAAACCGGCCTGACGGGCGTAGGCAAATAATCCACCCGCGGCCAGAATCGGAGCAATATCGCCCAGCGGCTTCAAGGCGTAAACCTGGCCGGTGCTGTGGTTGATCAGCCGTGCGTTCGACACATCCACTTCCACGTCGTCGCCGGTGCGGATTTTTTCCACCAAGCGTTCGGCGGATTCAAACGGAATCAGATATCCGCCATTGACCGCATTGCGGTAGAAGATACGCGCGAAGAATTCCGCAACCACAGCACGCACACCGGCCGCGTTCAGAGCGATCGGCGCATGTTCCCGCGAAGAGCCGCAACCGAAATTGCGACCCGCGACGATCACCCGATAGGGCGAGACAAACTCATCCTCCGGCGTGTGGAAAGGAACATGGCCGTGTGGCAAACCCGCCTGCGCTGCCGGGACGCCAGAAAGCGCATATTTGCCAAACATGCGGTACTCTTCCGGAATCGCGGGATTGTACATCAGGTACTGGGCGGGAATGATCTGGTCGGTGTCAATGTTGTCGCCCAGCACATAAGCAGGACCGCGAATGTTTTCGAGCATCGGACGCCTCGCATTGTTCTGCCGGACAGTTTAGCGGCGGCAGCGGTTTCGCCGGTGCGTTTTTCGCTTCTTGCACAAAATCATAGGCCGAGCCGGAATATGCTCCCGGCCCGGCTACACGGCTAGCGTTGCTGTTTGCTATGAAACTCTAGAACGGAGCACCATTCTACTTCTTGGCCGGACCCAGAATGGCGTCTTTGGCAGCCTTGAGGAACCGGAACTTGAGCACCTTTTTCTTGGGAATCGTGATTTCCTGACCAGCTTTGGGGCCGAACCGCATAACCATTTTGCGAGCGGGTCGTTCGCGCAGTTCGATTTTGCCCAGCCCCGGCAGGACGAAGCCATTCTTGGCCTGCTTGTAAATCAGTTGCACCAATTCCTCCAGGCATTGGGCCGCCTGCTTTTTGGTGATGCCGACACGTTCGGCTAAGTGGGCGGCGATCTGCGATTTGGTCATGCGACCGGCAGCGGCTGCTTTGGCCATGAGATGCACCTCCTGTTGGTCTGGGAAGACACGACCTCTCTGCCTCCAGGGGGAAAGTGCTATTTCCCAGCGCTAGCCCTTCACCCCGACCGCGTCTCACGCACGGCCTCACCGAGGCAGTGTGATTGCCAGACACAATAACGAAATTTGTGGGACTTTCAACAGGGAAAGGGAAAAATTTGCGATTTTTCCGGCCTATTTTTCGATAGCGCTGGCCTTTTTGCTCGCAGCTGGACTGAACAAAGCGTTCTTGCGGCTCTGATCGCTACCGATTTTCTCACTGCTCCGTCAGCCGCTGTACAGCTGCTTGCAAACCGCGCTGGCTGGTGATAAACCGTTCGGCCAGCTGCTCCAGCAATTTCAAAAACGCCAGCAGATTCTCGATGCGTTCCAGGCGCTGCCGGGCCTTCGGATCGTTGGCGGCTTGCCCGAGCATGGCGGGACTGAGCTGTTCGCGGCACTGCTGCAACGTGCGCAGCACTGGATCAATTTCGCGGCGTTTCCGCTGGGCGGCCAGCACCGTGAACATTTCCCACACATCAGCTACCGACTGGAAATATTCCCGGCGATCGCCTCGCTTACGAACGCGGCGAACCAGTCCCCATTCCACCAGAGTCCGGATATTCATGCTGACATTGCCCCTCGAGATGCCTAACCGCTTCTGAATTTCCTCAGCGCTCAACGCTTCGCCGGTGATATAAAGCAAACCGTGGATTTCCGCCATAGTCCGGCTGACACCCCACCACGAACTCATATCGCCCCACAACTCCACGAACTGATGTTCCACCTGTACCAGGAGTTGCGGCAAGTCTCCCTTCTCGACGTTCACAGTTTTCGCATTTTTCGCATCGTTTGCACTGTTCAACATCACCTGAATTATACCCGAACGGATGACTATCGGCGACCCCGCTCGCCTTCGTAGCGAATGTCTGTAGGGAATCCTGCCACGACGATTCCAACACCGTACTGCGTGCTTGGCGCTTTCGTAGCCAATGCCTGAACGGAATCCCGAAGGGTCCACGGCCGGGCTTTGCATTCAGCGAAACGGCGCCCTCGCCAGGGCCAAGAGGTTCCGCGAGTTTGCACGCGCTCTCCACTCACGTTCAGCGAAACCGCGACCTGCTCAGGAACGGAGGTTGACCCGGCGAACTTGTCCGGCCAGGCTCCGCACTCCACGAAACCGCAAGCTGCTAACAACGCAGCGGCATGTCGGCAGCAAAATCCAACCATGTTGCTTCCACCCGTGATGCTGACGCTGCGTGGGTGCACTTGTCGCGCAGCCAGGCATGTCGGGGCGATGTTCATCTATAATGCCAGAAACATGGCTGGTCGGCGCAAGGTACTGCTGCTGCAATTACCGATTCCGCCGCTGGGATCGCAAGCGATTCGCGGTAACGTTCCGCTGGCGGCCGGGTATCTGAGTTTGTATGCGCGACGTTGCGGGTTGGACCAGTGGTACGACATCGAAATCCTGCCGGCCTCGCTTACCAACCGCCTGGGTGATGTCGCTCTCGTCGAGGCCATTCTGTCGCGACAACCCTGGCTGGTCGGTTTCACCTGTTATCTCTGGAATGTAGAGCGCTCCCTGTGGTTGGCCGAGCGATTGAAGCTGCTGGAACCGGACCTTCGCGTTCTCGTCGGTGGACCGGAAATTACCCTGGACAATGCGTGGGTTTTGCAACACCCGGCCGTGGACTACGCGGTCATCGGCGAAGGTGAAGGTACCTTCGTCGAATTGCTGGCCCACCTCGCCCACCAGCGTGAAGTGCACCGACCGATTCCCGGATTGGTAGTCAACAGGCACAGCTGCGGTACCCAGAGCGGTTTCTTGCCCCGATCTCCCCTACCATCGCTCGACCTGGTTGCCTCGCCGTATGTGGAGGGCATTCTCGATCCGGCCGAAGACAGAATGTTGCTCTTGGAGACGCTGCGCGGTTGCGTATTCAAGTGCAAGTTCTGTTATTACCCGAAGAGCTACGACCGGCTTTACTTTCTATCGCTGGAATCGCTGCGAGCCATCCTGCGTGTTGCCAGGCAGAAGGGGGTTCAGGAAGTCGTGTTGCTTGACCCCACGCTGAACCAGCGGCGGGATTTAGCAGATTTGCTCCGCCTGCTGGCAGAAGCCAACCCAGACAGTCAATGGAAGTGCTTTGGTGAGTTGCGGGCAGAGGGGATTACCGACGAACTCGCACAACTGCTCCGCCAGGCCAATTTCACCGAGGTGGAGGTCGGCTTGCAGTCGGTCGAGCCTCGGACCATGCGCTTGATGGACCGCAATAACAACCTGCGGGCTTTTGAACGTGGCGTGGCTGCCCTTCGCCGGGCGGGAATTCGTGTCATTGTGGACTTGATTATCGGTTTGCCCGGCGACACTCCTGACTCGGTGCGGCGAAGCATGGAATACCTCAAACGCAGCGGCATGTATGACGATGTCCAGGTTTTTCATTTGATGGTGCTCCCTGGAACCGACTTCCGCCGCGAGGCAGAACTCCTCGGACTGAAGTTTCAATCCCGACCACCATACTACGTGACCCGCACGGCGCAACTGGAATTGACCGAGATGTTTCGCCTCTGGGAGGACGCCACAGCTATTTTCGAGCTGCAGTGGGACGACCTGCCCGATGCGAAACTTCCGCCAGCGCTACTAGCCTCGCGGCCAGAACAACTAGGCACCCTGGTCGTTTCGCCGCACCAACCGGCAGACTGGGCAGCGTTTTATTTACCGCTGCCGAATCACCTGGCCTGGCCACCGCAGGTGACGCAAGTATTCACGCTCTGGCTGCGCTCGCAAGACCCGGCTCGCGATACCCCAGACGCTTGCCACTGCATCAAACGTTTGCTCCAGCATAATCCGTTCCTGACACTGACGGTGGTCCTGGAGCCGATCAACGGCGCGACCACCGGGCTGGGTCATGCGTTGCAGCGTATCTGGGCCACTTGCCTCGAGCAGCCGAGCTACCTGGACCGCTACTATTCTGTTCAGCCGGGTAGCGCTGGCGGTGCGAAACGGCTGATTGTCTGCCTTCCACGAGACCGCGGCCTTGTAAACGAAGGTGAGCTGGCGGAAATCGAAGAACTCGCGGAAATCCTGTATCTGGAAGATTGTCAGCCGGCCGAGGGAGATGTGCTGTGTGGGAGATAACGCCGCACTTTCCGCAATGGCGATTGCGTCGGTTGCGGCGATTGGCCGCCTTGCGTGAACTGGTACGCGAAACCGAATTGACCCCAGGCGATATGATCCTGCCACTTTTTGTTCGGCATGGCCAGGGCGTTCGCCGTGAGATCGCCTCCATGCCTGGTCAGTACCAACTCAGTCCCGACACGCTGGTCGAGGTAGCCGGGCAGGCCTGGGAGCTTGGCATTCGTGCGGTAATCCTGTTTGGCATACCGGCACGCAAGGATGAGGTTGGCTCGGAAGCCCTCGACACTGAAGGCATAATCCCGCAGGCTATTCGCACTCTGAAGCGAGCCTTGCCGGATCTGCTCGTGATTACCGACGAATGTTTTTGCGAATACACCAGCCACGGTCATTGCGGCGTGCTGTCGGAACAGACCGGACGGCTGGATGTGGATAACGATCGCACTCTGGAAATGCTGGGTCGGCAGTGTGTGGTGCACGCCCAGGCGGGTGCCGACATCGTCGCCCCATCGGGAATGATGGATGGCATGGTAGCGGCAATCCGACAGGCCCTCGATGCCGCAGGCTTCAGCCACATTCCGATCCTCAGCTACGCGGCCAAATACGCCAGTGCCTTTTACGGCCCGTTTCGTGAAGCTGCAGAATCCCCGCCCCAATTCGGCGACCGCAGTACGTACCAGATGGACCCCGCCAACAGCGACGAAGCGTTGCGGGAGATTGCTCTCGATCTTGCCGAAGGAGCCGACCTGGTGATGGTCAAGCCGGCCCTGGCATATCTGGACATCATTCGCCGGGCGAAAGAGCGGTTCGCTGTGCCCCTGGCTGCTTACAACGTCAGCGGCGAATATGCCATGGTGAAAGCAGCGGCAGCACGTGGTTGGCTGGATGAACGTCGCGTCGTTCTCGAAATTCTCACCGCTATCAAACGTGCGGGTGCCGATCTCATCCTCACTTACCACGCACTGGACGCCGCCCGCTGGTTACGCGGTGGTTGATTCCACCTGCAAAGACGTGTAACCGCAATGCCATGCTCACCTATAACTTCCGCAACACTCGACAACGAGAGCGATACAATGCCCAATGAACAACCTAAGTCTTTTGTTTGCGGGCTTTTTGGGATTTTTACACAAATGATTCGCTGCAGGTGCGGTCAGGCATGATCGAGACACGCGATTTGACGAAGAAATACGGCGACCTGTATGCCTTGAATCGGCTCACGATCAAGTTAGAGCCGGGAGATGTGTACGGCTTCATCGGCCCGAACGGCGCGGGAAAGACGACGGCCATGCGTATTCTGGCCACCCTGCTGGCGCCGAGTTGGGGCGAGGCCACCATCTGCGGCTATTCCATTTACAACAAACCGCGGGAAATCCGCCGGCTCATCGGTTACATGCCGGACTTCTTCGGCGTGTACGACGACATGAAGGTGATTGAGTACCTGGAGTTTTTCGCAGCTGCGTACCGTATCAACGGCCCGGCTCGGCGGAAAAAGTGCGAAGAAGTGCTGGAACTGGTCAATCTCACATTCAAGCGCGACGCTCCGGCAACCAGTTTGTCGCGTGGCATGACGCAACGCCTGGGGCTGGCACGTGTCCTGCTTCATGACCCGCAGGTGTTGCTGCTGGATGAACCGGCCAGTGGCCTCGATCCGCGCGCCCGCATTGACATGCGCCAGTTATTGAAACGTTTGCGTCAACTGGGCAAAACCATCATGATCTCCAGCCACATCCTTCCGGAACTGGCCGACGTTTGCAACAAAGTCGGCATCATTGAACGTGGCGTATTGCTTTACGATGGCGACCTCCGGGAGTTGCTGGCAAAGGTGCAGCCGAACCTGGTTCTCCAGATTCGCGTCGCTGACCGTACGGAAAAAGCCGCCCAGTGCCTCGAAACCCACCCACACGTTCAGGCTGTGGAGGTGCGCGACGACGACATTCGCGTTCAGCTTGTCTCCGGCTGTACGGATTTCACCTTCATCCCCGATTTGCTCATCCACTCAGGTTTCAAACTCGTTTTGCTCAAGGAAGAAGAGGTGAATCTGGAAACCGCGTTCATGCGTCTTACCCGTGGCATGACCGCCTAGATGCTGAGTTTGCTGTGCAAGACGGTGAGCGATGGCGGCCGCTTTGGGCTTAGCGAACATTGTCCTGCCCGACCCTACGGCTTGCCCTGCCCCATCTGTGGTAAATCTGAGTTGCCAGGTTTGTCGGCTCGCCTCAGGGTATTGGCGGACAAACTTCGCCGTCGTTTGTACAATCTGCCCGACATAATCCAGGATTTTGTTAGCTTCCAATCAGCGCCGGAGTGCTCGCCTATGCCCAAGATAAAAATCATCAACGAGAAAAAGGAAATCGAGGTGCCGCAAGGAGCCAATTTGCGCCAGGAATTGCTCAAACACGGCATCGAGGTGTATCGCGGCTTTCTCGACCGCTGGTTCAACTGTCGCGGCTTCGGTATGTGCGGCACCTGCTGGGTACTGGTTAAACAGGGAATGGAGAACCTCAGTCCCAAGACCCTGCGTGAGCGGTTTCGATTGGCGTTGAGCCTGGCCACGATCGGCCATGAGAACGAAATTCGCCTGGCCTGTCAGTGCCGGGTGTTTGGCGATTGCCAGATCGAAGTCCGCACGCCTTTCAACATGGACGGCGAAAACTTCTGGTCCCGCCCTTATCCAAACAAATAGTGCGCCGCGCAACGGCGACGCACGTCAGAGCGCTGATTATGGCCAAGGGTTGCTAGTAGGGCGGTTGGCTATTGCGAGCGAAATGGGAGTACGCCGGCCTCATCACAGATCGAAACGTGATTCGACCCGCTTGGCTCCTGAACTGACGGATTTTTCAATCCTTCTTTCCAGGCTGTTGGTCTTTTTTTCGGGAGGATTCGGTTGCGGGGCCGGGACAGGTTTCACTGGAACTATTTGAATCCGTGCCGGGACTGGTTTTCCGTTGATGGTGATTATGACATCGCCAGGCTGAGCCGGTTGGATGGGCTCCGATTTCTTCCCGTCCTTCTTTCCAGGCTGTTGGTCTTTTTTCTCAGGAGGATTCGGTTGCGGGGCAGGGACAGGATTCGCTGGAACTATTTGAATCCGTGCCGGGACTGGTTTTCCGTTGATGGTGATTATGACATCGCCAGGCTGAGCCGGCTGTTGGTCTTTTTTCTCAGGAGGATTCGGTTGCGGGGCCGGGACAGGTTTCTTCCCGTTGTCCTTTTTCCGAGCCTGTTCCAGCGCCCGCCTAAAATCCCACCGCAGCGGGTCGCGATCGCGAGTAGCGTCCAGGATCTTGCCCGCCTTCTCCATCAGGTCGCGAAGTTTCTTGAGCTCTGTTTCATCAATCTTCGGAGTTGCCTGCTCTTTTTTCGGCGGCTCCTTTTTCGGCGGCTCCTTATCCTGTGCAAACAGGTAGGCGCTGAGACCCAAAAGCAAGCAGCTCACCATCAGCCATCGCAGCATGGTTTACCTCCTCTTCTGTGTGGCTACTTGATGCCACGTACCCCGAGCTTCACCAGTCAAGAACGCACACACCTGGGCCGCGACCTTGTTGTTGACCAGTCTGCAAAAATAGACGGCACATCGCTGGGTTCCTAACAAGCGGCTTCCCACCAGCGGGTTGTTCCACACACGTCCGGCTTTGAAAATTTCGGCCGAAACACCTGCGGGAAAACTTGAAGGGAAGTGCCGGCGGCTTGCTGGATGTTCGCGGATAACTACAATGCGAGCAACGCGCGACCAGCCATGGTGGCGGTCGCAAAAGGAAATGAAGGAGGTGCAACGATGCTGATTCGCCGAAGCTTACTGGCTGTGGTGGGCCTGGCCAGCATACTGACTCTGAGCCTGGTCTCGAACGCACCAACCGCCGAAGAAGGGTTCGTCAAACTCTTCAATGGCAAAGACATGACCGGCTTTGGCTTTGAACCGCCGCAACTCAACGAGGTGATCCGCGTCGAAGACGGTGTGATCATCGTGCCGGGCAAACCGAATGGCTACTTCTATACGGAGAAAAGCTATCGCAATTATGTGCTGCGGTTTGACTGGCGTTACAAGCGGCCAGCCGATCTTAAGCCCGGCGAGGATGAGAAATTCCCCGGTAACAGCGGCTGTCTTGTGCACATTCAGCTGCCACACCGTGTCTGGCCCCGCTGCGTCGAGGTGCAGGGCATGAATCGCGATCACGGCAACATCTTCGCCATCGGCGGCGCTAAAGGCAAATTCAAGAAAGATGCGGCCGCTCAGAAAAAAGCGATTAAACCGGTCGGCGAATGGAACACCACTGAGATTACGAGCAAAGACGGCCATCTCAGCTCCAAAGTCAATGGTATCCCCGTCAGCGAAGGCGAGAGCGAACTTCGTGAAGGCCCGATCGGCTGGCAGTCGGAAGGGGCAGAAATCCACTTCCGCAACATCGAGATCAAAGTCCTGCCATAACGTCCATTGGAACGCTGACCGTTTTTGCAGACGAGAGTCTCCGAAACTCTGGCGCGGTGGGTCCTGACCCACCGCGTTTCTTTTAAGCTCAGTTGGCTGGTAATGCCTGCTTCCCTAGCATTATCCTGCACCGCATGACCAGGCGGCCTTTCCGACCGATGCTTTGCCGGAGCGACAACATGCTAACTGACTACCGAGAACTCGCCATTTCACCGCCGAACCCTGTGCCGACAAAAGTGCATTCTCCTGGCAGCACCACCCGTGTGCCAGGCCACTGGCCACGCTGGGTGCTGGCTCTCTTGGTAGTGGGGATCGGTTGGTACGCGCTGGCTCAAACGGAGAAAGCCAAGCCCAAACCCAAACCGACTCCGCGACCGGTTACTTCTCCTAGTGGCGCTGCTTTTTGGATCTGGCACGATGAAGGCGAGCCTGCCCGCGAAGCACCCGTTGGCACACGTTATTTCCGCCGGGTTTGGGAGATCAACCGCCCTACGCAAATCGTCGTGGACGAGGCTACGCTGGATATTACGGCGGATAATGCGTTTACGGTCTGGATCAACGGCAAACGGATCGGCAGCGGCTCCAACTGGTCGCAGGTTTATCATTTTGACGTCAAGCCCTATCTGGTGCATGGTCGCAACGTCCTGGCTGTGGAAGCACGCAACGAGGACGGGCCAGCTGGTTTGCTCGTCCGTCTCTCCTACACGCCGAATGGTCAAACCCGGCTGGTTCTATACAGCGACGGGGAGTGGAAGTCCGCCGCGACTGTGACATCAGGCTGGCAAAATCTCGATTATGACGATTCCCGGTGGTCGCGGGTGAAGGTGCTCGGCGCGTATGGAAAAACGGATCCCTGGCGGCAGGTCGCGTGGGGAGCCAATGAACGCTTCCAGGTGCCTGAGGGTTTTCGCGTGGAAGAGATTGTGCCGCCACAACCACAGGTCTCCGGCATCGAAACCGTTGGCCTGGATCCCAAACTGCCGTTCTCGCTGATTAATTTGTGCTTCGATGACCGTGGCCGACTGCTGGTTTCTCAGGAACGCGGCCCGATCTTGTTGTGTACCAGTAACGACAACGGCCCGCCGAAGAGCCTGGCCGGCGGTATCGGCAACACCTCGGCAAACGAGCGCCCGATTTCGCGCATCCGTGTGTACTGCGACCAGGTGCGCAACTGTCAGGGCATGTGCTGGGCCGATGGCGCCTTGTGGCTGGTCGGCGATGGGCCGGACGGTACTGGATTGTACCGCTGCCGCGATACTGCCGGACAGGATCGTATCACCAGGGTGGAGCTGGTGCATCGTTTTGAAGGCGGTATGGGCGAACACGGGCCCCATGCTATCTTGCAGGGCCCCGACAACTACATGTATCTCGTAGTCGGCAACCATGCCTGGTGCCAAATCGGTCCGGACGTAGCCAAACGCTGGCCCAATCCAGACAAAATCGCTCCCAATTCACCTTTGCTACGCTGGCCTACTGGCCGACAGACCCCGCAGCAGTTTCAACCCGGACACACGGAAGATGTGCTCTTGCCCAGGCAAAACGATGCTCGTGGCCACGCTGCCAACATTCGCGCACCCGGAGGCACTATCTGGCGGCTGGACAGTAGCGGCAAACGTTTCGCTCTAATGGCAGCGGGCTTTCGCAATCAGTACGACATTGCCTTCGCTCCCAATGGAGAGATGTTTACCTTCGATAGCGATATGGAATGGGACGAAGGACTCCCGTGGTATCGCCCGGTACGCGTTTGCCAGGTGATACCGGGAGCCGAGTTCGGCTGGCGTACTGGCTCTTCCAAGCTGCCGCCGTACTACTACGACACCTTGCCGGCCATCATTAACGTCGGTCGCGGTTCCCCCGTAGGAGTCGAATGGTACGACCACAGCAATTTCCCAGAAAAATACCGGACGTTGTTCATCTCCGATTGGTCGCTCGGTATCATCTACGCGGTGCACCTGGAGAAAAACGGAGCTGCCTGCCGAGGTACGGTGGAGCGATTCTGCACGGGCGCTCCCATGAATGTGACCGACATTGCCGTTGGTCCGGACGGTGCACTGTATTTCACCCTCGGTGGTCGCGGCACGCAAGGAGGCGTTTACCGAATCGTGGCGATGTCGGAATCCGAATCTCGCCAGGCGATCGGCTCTGGGGCCAACGACGTAGCTAACCAGGCTGAGCGATTGCTCTCGCAACAACCCTACTCCGCTTTTGGCCGCAAGGCGATTGCCGATGCGCTGGCAAATCCGACGCTGGGCAAGTCCCTGCGTGAGCTATGGCTGGCACAGCTGTGCGACGAACAGCAGCCGGAACAAAAGCGCGTCAAGATCGCCTGGGTGCTCTGGCAGCACGGTTGGCGACCGGATGCGGCAACGCTGGGCCGACTGTTCACCGCTCGCTCTGCCGAGATACGCGGTTTGGCGATGAACTTGATCGGCGCGCTTGCCGACGATCCTTCCGGTCCACGCGGTGCCGACCCGCAATGGAAGCCCATTTTGTGCCGTGGACTGCGTGATCCCGACCCACATGTTCGCCGACTGGCCTGCGAAAACTGCCTTCGCAGCGGCTTGTTACCCGAAATTTCCGAACTCTGGCCCCTGCTCAATGAATCCGATCGCTTTGTACGCACTGCTGCCCGGCTGGTTTTGCAACGCCTGCCTGTGCAACAATGGTGGTCCGAATTGTTCCGTCAACCGCCCTTAGCTGTGCTGGAAGGAATTGCTGCGCTGGTCAAGACCAATCAACTCGACTCGCGCGCCCCGACAATTTTCGACTGGCTGGCCAGGCAACTGCAGACCGAAAGCACCTGGGATGATTCCACCCGGTTACTCGGCGTTCTCCGCGCGACGCAACTGGCGGCTCTGTACAGCACCAACCGACCGGATTCCGTAAAGCAGATCGCCAGGATATGCTGGCAGCACTTCCCACACCGCGACCCGTTCGTTAACCGAGAATTGGCCATTCTGCTGGTCTGGGCGGCACGCGAAGACCTCTTGAAGGAACCGGTGCAGTCCAAGCTGCTCGCCGAGATGACCCGACCGGAGACGGATCGCCCACAGCAAATCCACTATTACTACTGCCTGCGATTGCTTCACCAGGGCTGGACTCCGGAACAAAAGGAAACCATCCTCCGCTGGTATCAGAACACGCACAACTGGACCGGCGGCCACAGTTTCACACCGTACCTGGCCAATATCTTCCAGGACCTGCTGCCGGCATTTTCGCTGGAAGACAGAAAACAAATCCTTTTGCGAGCCGATCAGTTCTGGCTACCTGCCGAGGTGGTGTTGCGCCAGCTTCGCCCGGAAGAATTGCCTTCACCCTCGGAATTGGCCTCACTTTACCGCCGACTGCATGCTTCCCAGCAACTGCCAAAGTCGAGCGAACTGAAACCAACCATCGTTTCGGCTCTGAGTCGCTCGCTTTCGCCGGAAGCGCAGGCGGCTTTGCGACAAATTGCCGACCTCGATCCTGCACAACGTTTCGCTGTCGCTCGCGCCCTGGCACAAAGGCCTTCGCCGGAAAATGTGCCTTACCTCCTCCGCGGCTTGGATTCCCCGACTCCGAATGTGGTGCGGGAAATTCTCGTCGCGCTGCAAAAATGCGATTACAAGCCGCCGCTTCCTCAGGAACCTCGCAGCGAACATGCCGCACCTTTCCGCGCCGTCTTGCTTGCCGCCAGCCGACTTGATCCCAAAGACCGCTGGCAGGCCGTTCTCGTTCTCCGTCGCTGGACGGGACGCCAATTCACTATCGAAGATGGCGATTGGAAAACCGAACTTGACGCCTGGGCACGTTGGTTCTCCCAAACGTTCCCTAAAGAACCGCCTCTGCCCAACGTTACCGCTCTAACCGGCGAGAGCAAATGGAAACTCGACGAGTTGCTGGCACTGCTCGACAAAATCCCGCGGGATAAACTCGACCCGAAACGTGGTCGGGCTATCTTTGAAAAAGCCAATTGTGTCAAGTGTCACCGTTTCGGCAACTATGGTGAAGGCATCGGCCCGGACCTCAGCACTCTCAAAGGCCGATTCACTCGCCGTGATACCCTCGAAGCCATCCTCTTTCCCTCGAAAGTCATCAGCGACCAGTATCGTGGCAGCGTCATCCTGACCAAGAACGGCCAGACTTTCACTGGTCTGGCTGCTCCGCAAGGCGACACCGTTACCGTGCTGCAACAGGATGGCACTCGTGTGACACTCCGCAAAGAGGAAATCGAGCAAATCGTGGCCTCCACCGTTTCCCCGATGCCCGACCGCCTCCTCGATAATTTCACCGTCGAAGAGATTGCCGATCTCCTCGCTTTCCTCGAAAGCGAGCCGCCTAAATGACATCTGCCCCGATGGCTCCTTGTTACGCCCGGTCCTATGCTCACGCTGCTACCTGCGTTTAACCGTCCGGCGAACACGCTCTAGACTGAGCCTTCGTCATCTCAAGTTAGCAGCACAGACCATCTTCCGCCACTACTCGAAACTATTGAAACGAGTTCCACAGAAAGGGACACAGTTGCGGAATAGACACGTTCGAGGAATAGAGGCACCTTAGGAATACAGACACCTTTCCCACCTGTACCGCGCGGCTCTGAGCTGCCGTATAGGTGGTCATCTCCGACAAGCTCTACCTGGCAAGGCTAACGAAACCGACATATTCTGGACTTTAGCGACAACCCGTATGCCAAGTTTGCCAGAAGTGTTGGATCGTCGCGGCACTAGTTCCGTGTATTATTCTCTCTCAATTTCCATTAGGCCAACTTGCTGAAAGGAAGCCTTCAGCAAAACTGCCAAAAATTGTCTAAACAAGATTTGCCAATCGCGGCTATGCAGGTTGCGACCTTTGTGCCTAACCATGGCATGACGACTTCGGCCAGCTTCGACTAAATTTCGAGATACGGAAAGTTTAGCAGCAGCTAGCAACGGCTATCCGTTAGGCACAGTGATTAACTAAATCTCAGCGACAACTGATTGGATGCCGCGACTCCCTGGCAGCAAATACAGTATTACAAGTCCGAGAGACAGATTTACCGTGGCTGGGACTTAGAGGGGCGGTACCAATCGGGGGTGCCGAACCATTCGTGCATTTCGCGTTCCATAGCCTGGATAATATGAGGCGGCTCAGGTCGGTGACCAAGATCGTTCGTTTCGGCCATCCAGACTTCTAAAGCCGTTCGCAGCCGCAGTAAAACAGGCCGGTGTTGCGGGGAATCCGCTAAGTTGTGGATTTCATGGGGATCGTCAAGTGTATCATAGAGTTCCTCTTCCGGCAGCCGTTCAGCCATTAGCCGCAAGGCCGGGCCTGACAACAGACCCTGAGCATGCAATTGCCGCATAACTCCCATGATCGGAAAACATTTTTCCTTATAACGATTTAACGCGGTGAAAGATTGCTCTGGCATAAAGTTGCGTATGTAATGAAATCGCCCGTCGTGTACGGAGCGAATGCGATTGACGGTTTCGTCAATGCGATCCCGAGCGCTAAAGGCATACTGACGAGGGGGGTCAGCCTGATTACCGAGAAAAATACGGCTATGCATACCCAGCGGCCTCTCAATGCCGGCCATAGATAACGTCGTTGCGGTCAGGTCGAGCAAACTTATCACCTGATCGCTTACTGTTCCAGGCTTATACTGCGGAGGAGCCGGGAAGTTTTTTGGCCAACGAATAATCAAGGGGACACGGATTCCACAGTCGTAACACCAGTGAATGCCGCGAGGTTCTAAGCGTCCATTGTCTGCGAAAAAGACCACTATGGTGTCATCTGCTAATCCGTCTTCCTTGAGGGCTTCTAATATCCAGCCCACCCGCCGGTCAAGGCCGGACACAGAGTTGAGATATCGGGCCCATTCGGCGCGAACAATCGGATGGTCCGGATAATAAGGGGGTGGCGATACTTTATCGGGAGTCGCTATTTGAGGATGTTCGCGTTCACCGACCCATTCGACCCGCTGCTTGAAACGAGTTTTACGGTCATAAATGTCATATTCTACTTCGGGTGTGTTTATGTGCACGAAAAACGGCTGCCGTTTCTTAAGCAGCGACCAATCGTCGGATTGAAAGATAGGACCTTCATTTACGAAATTCAGGTCGAGCTTTCCGGTTCCCACTAACCGTTTACCTATATACTTAACATTCGCGGTAAAGTAACCAGCCTCGGCCAAACGGTGTGTTAGTGGCCGCACACCCGGAGGAAGACGATAATCATCATCGCGATGGCAGCGCATGTGGTGAACGTCTATCGTTGTTTGATACATACCGGTCATAAACGCGCTTCGGCTAGGAGCACAAACTGGAGAGGTGGCAAACACCCGCGTGTAACGCATGCCTTCCGCAGCCAGGCGATCTAAATTCGGCGTGTGCACCAGTTTCTCGCCGTAACAACCTAAATCGAGACTTATATTTTCCGCTGTGATCCAGATAATGTTAGGCCTTCGAGTTGGCTTAGATGCCTCAGCACATAGTGCGCTTTGCCACAAACTAAACAGCGCTAGCACGACCAGGAAACCAGTGGATTTCGCAGTTGGCATGTCAGGTCTCCTGCCGGGATGGTCAGTTGAATTCACCGTTATTATTGTTGTGAGGCGTGCATTCTCAATATCCATGGGGCGAAATTATGGGTGGCTATTGCTAATAATAGCCGGCCAGTGCGTGTGGAGGTACTCCCAGGAGGAATGCACAAGCCAGAAAACCGTTGCGGCAAAGTTGGTGCCAGAAGCCGTTCTGCTGCCAGCGTCGTGCCGAGACCAGGATGGTCGAACGGGCCAACGCCAGTTTGCCATGACGGCTTAGCTTTTGCCATAGTAACGCATCCTCAAAGATAGGAACGTCGGGAAAACCTCCGAGTTGCAGGAAAACATCGCGTCGCACAAAGAACCCCTGGTCACCATAAGCCAGACCCAATAGCCGAAGGCGTGCGCTGGCAGCGGCGTCAAGCCAGCGATACTGCCACGAAGAAATATCGTGTCGCTGGCGAAAGCAGCCACCTGCTATTTCGGAACGCTCTAATAGCCGAGCACTTTCCATCAAGGCATTGGGGCCGAGACAACAGTCGGCGTGGAGAAAGCAAAGAAATTCGCCCCGGGCATGCCTGGCACCGCAATTCATCTGCGAAGCACGCCCCCGCACCGTTACAAAGACGCGATCGGCCAACTCCCTGGCAATTTCCACGGTAGCATCGGTACTGCCGCCGTCAACCACCAGGATTTCACCAGCTCTGTTACGTCGAGCAGACGCAATGGCCCGGGGGAGATAGCCCGCTTCATTCCAGGTGGGGATGATAACGGAGAATTGAGCGGCCAGGTTGTTGTGAGGTGCTCGGCTAACAAAGGGAACCTCAAGCGGCGTCGGCCAAACCGCCTCGTGTCCCGCAGATGCCACGCCGTGAAGCGCGAACAAAGCGGATGAATTCCCGGACAACATCTATATGTCCTAATTCGGTTTCCACTCGCGCCAGGGCTGTTGGTACGCTTAGATTTTGCAGATATACGATATGATAGAGTCGGCGGATGGCATCAATTTGTTCCGAGCGGAAACCAGCGCGGCGCATTCCCACGACGTTAATACCGCGCACCTGATTGTGTCCCTGCTGGATGATAAAAGGCGGGACATCCTTCGATACCGCGGAACAACCCGAAATCAAACTCAGCCGCCCCAGGCGACAATGTTGATGGACTGCGGAGTTACCGGAGATATAGGCGAAGTCTTCCACGACGCAGTGCCCAGCCAGTAAGGCATTGTTGGCCAGGACACAATCGTTGCCCACCTGGCAGTCGTGGGCAACGTGGCAACCGACCATGAGAAAATTGCGATGACCGATGCGCGTCAACCGCGCCTGAGCAGTGCCGCGGTGAATGGTCACGTTTTCGCGGATAATGTTATCGTCACCAATTTCCACGCCGGTAGATTCGCCGCGATACTTCTGGTCTTGTGGTCGCCCGCCGATGACGACATTGCTGGCAATCATGTTGTTTTTGCCGATGGTGCACGGGCCGATAATGTGGCAGTGGGGACCGACCACGGTACCCCGACCCAGACGCACCGGCCCCTCGATAATGGTGTATGGGCCGATGCGAACTTCCGGCTCCAGTTCCGCTTCTGCGGAAATGATGGCTGTCGGATGAATAAAAAGGGATTTCGCACTCATTGGCCTGGCCTCAATTGCAGGCAATGTGCTCTGGCTTTCGGGCACGGCGAACAGCAGAGGCCTTGCAGGTAGTCGGATTGGGAAATGGTATCCATCCAGGTCGGCATTTCTAATCCTGTTGCAGTCCTGATTGGGTTTTTTTCCCATCGTTGCGACCGACGGCGATCCGGACCGCCTCAATTGTCGCAAACTATAACGTCTCTTGGACAGTTTGCAAGGGCGAACTTAGGCGGGGCAAGCGAATCGGCAAAGCCCTCTTGCAGCCATACACAGGCTTGCTAGAAAAAGGTTCTGCACTTTCGCTCAGAGAGCGGGTCGGCTATGGAACACATCTACTGGATCAATCCGGAAGCAGTGGGAGGCCGGTGCGGCCCTGCGTCGGCACCATGGGATTTGCAATCCTGGGTACGGGCGGGCATCGGTGGAATTGTTTCCCTGGACAGCAGCAACGTCTGTCCGGAGGAGATAACAGCGGCAGGTCTGGCGCATCTGCCCGCGTATCGGCCCATGATTTTGCTCACCACGCCGGAGCTGCAACAAGAGTTCTTGCGTAGCCTGCCGGCAGTGTTTGACTTTATCGAAGAGCACAGACGACAGGGCCGCAAGGTAGTAGTGCATTGCTATCACGGTATGGATCGCACGGGAGCAGTGCTGGCGTGTTATCTGGTTCAGCGATACCGTTGCACTGCCCGGGAGGCGATCGCTATGGTAAGACGGTTGCGTCCGCAAGCCATGAGTGCCGATGGTTACGAAGAAGCGGTTTATCGTTTTGCAGAAGACCTTGCCGCAGGCAGTTGCATTTTCTCCGCCGATCTGGGAAAATAAGTTCAGAACGGCGAAAGTTGGCGTTAGTGCAACGGGCACCAATATACGCAGGAGATAGAACATGCGGCGGGTCATAACTGCAGAATCAAGCATCGTTAGCCAGCGCGGTGGAGCCCAAGCAAGACGGGTGCAAAAACTATTCGGCTGGTTTTCTTTGCTGATCGTAGCGAGCTTGTTGACCGGACCGGCGTGGGCAGATTACCTGGTCTTTCGCATCAATGTCGGCGACACAAGTGGGCCGCCCCAGGTGGCCGGGCAACCGGGAGTGCCTAGCCAACCAGGAATTCCTGGTAAACCTGGCTTTGGCATTCCGGGCGCTGGACTCGGTGGTATCGGGGCAGGTGCTCCTGGGTTCCCAGGTGTTGGTGGGGTCGGCGAAGGCATACCCGGTCAACCGAATCAGCCAGGCACACCTCAGGAAACGCCAGGAGCTGCCGAATGGTTCCTCGCTGTCCTTCAGGGCGAAATCGTCGCACGCTCACCTCAGGGGCCGTATATTTTCCGCTATGACGGCGGGCAGTTTACATTTCAGCCCGGCATCGGTGTAGCCAACATGGCGGAAATCTACCCTATACCAGCGCCGAGCTTGAGCCGGGAATTCGATGAGTTGGCCAAAAAGAAAAACCTGGCGCAAAAATCTCCGGCGGAGCTGGCGCGTTGGATGCTCGAACACTGGACCTATCGGGCCGGAACCGGTTTCGATATGCTCAAGAGGTTTGAAGAGCAGTTAGCAGCGTGGGAAAAGACGGGCCTGGAAAAATTGCCCGAAGCGGATCGCAATATCATTCGCCGACTTCTGGAAACACGACAACACCTCAAAGAAGACCTGCCCGAGGCGGGAGACTTGTTGAACCGCCTGGCCTCGCTGACCGGTGGCAAATACGTGCTCACTACCCGCGGGCATTATGCGATCATTCACTTGCAACAGGATCAAAAGCAGGCGGAAGATACGCTCGAACGACTGGAGCGGCTCTATCACGGGTTTTATTACTGGTTTGCTTTTCGGGGCACACCTTTGCCCCAGCCACCACACCGCCTGGTAGTCTGGCTTGCCGAAAGCGTCCCAGCCTATCAGAAATTGCGACAAACTTTGGGAGAAACGCGGCCAACAACCGCGGACGGTTTCTATGCCGCGGCCGATAAAGTCCTGGTAATTTCTCCTCAGCGGGCCGATCCCGCTTATGTCCGACTCCAGGGTCGGTTGCAGGACATCAACGCGCTGCTGCTGGACGTTGGCAACAAGCTGCTTGGTCAGTTATTCGGTGGCCAACCGCTTCCTCAAGAACTCCAACTCACAATTGAGGCTCTCGCCAGGCCCAATCCGCAGCTCAAGAAGTTTCTTCCGATCATAGAACAAATGGCCACGCAGGATGCCAACGCTATGGCCACATTGAGTCTGGCGCGCATCGTCATCAATTCCTCGCCCGCTATCTACGAAGAAGGGATCGTGGCCACGATCACCAGCGAAGGCTCCCGACAGATTCTCGATGCCGTCGGCGTCTTACCAGCACGTGTGCATTTGCCCGAGTCCCTCAGCGACGGTTTCATTAGCCTTCTGGAAACGCCTAAGAGTAACGGCGAATTCCGTGCGGCCAGTTTTTACAGCGGTCTGGGAAATCCTCACTGGGTTTACCTGCCCGTGTTCAACTTTTTCACTCAGGAAGAGCGTTTGAAGGCGGGCGAGGTCGTCTTCAACGAAAAAACACAACGCGAGATCAAAATCCCCGTTAAGCCAGTGGTGTTGCGGGAAGTACTGACGGGAGCAGGTTACCGTCAGGCATGGCAAGCCCAACCGGAACAGCGCGACCTGCTTTTACTCAAAGCCCAGGCGGAGAGCTGGGCACTCATCTATTTCCTCGCCCAGACCCGCTGGCAGCAGCTCATGCTCTTTTACGATGAGCTGAGCCGGTTGCCGCGCGACATGACCATTCGCCCGGACGTGGTCGAGAGTATCTTCGCTCTTCACTTCGACCTGGCTGACCCGAAACAACCCGACAAGCTCGATGAGTCGAAGTGCCAGCGACTGCAGGAAGAATGGCTGGCGTTCATGCGAAAACAATCCCTGCCTATGCGACTACCTGCTTACGTCGGCGGTTCGCAGCCCGGTGCCGGAAATGCTCCTGGCAACCCTGGCTTCAAACCTCCCCAGCCGGGCGGTGGCTTTCCCATGCCCTAAGCTTCTCCTGGCTGCCAAATCGTTCCCTGCGAGTGCGGACGAAATAGCTCTTGCCATTAGAGGTTAGATTCTCGAGTGCCACCGATGCGTGTTAGACCTATCCGGGTCTGGCAGAACTTGCGATTTCGCTGCTAGTCGGTCAGCTTCGGAGTAGCCAATCCAGGTTACAAGCTATCCGGGTCAATCAGAGCTCTGATTTGCGCTGCTCGTCCGTACCAACGGCAAACTCGCTGCAATCGTTACCGTCAGCATTTTCGTTTCGCTCCCCGGCTCTGGTGTGCTACGGAAAACCGGTTGGATTGAATCCATCGCTATCTTGCCGACGAAAGTTAGGACAGATTCCGGCGGAACGGAGGGAAAAGCTCGTCAGTTGCCGGAATCGGCTCTCTCCGCAAAACGGCAATGCGGAAAAACTGACGAGCAGGAATGCCCTTTCGGGCAAGGAAGGAGACGATGCTACCCGCAAAATGGAACTGGCGGAAGTCGGCGGTGATGGGCTGGATCATCGGGCTTTTGGCGATCAGCCTGGGCTGCCATCATTACGTGTGCGATGGATGCGGGGGATGCGGCGGAAGTTGCGCCGGTGGAAACGTTTACGTGGTCCCCAGCGACCAAAAGTCATTGATTCAGCCGGCTCCCGAAACCATTCGCAAGCTGCCCACGCCGGCGGAGTAAGGTTCGCCCAGACATAAATTCGCTGCAAGATCGTATTGCGTCATGTAGGTGTATCGGGGAACCGTGGAATAGTTGCCACGGTTCCTTTTTTGCGCGGCGCGATCCGGAAACGCAGCTGCCACTAGAAGCCTGCCGAGTGTGCGAATATCACAGGCTCTCGGTGCCGGTCATTGACCACTGGTACTGGCCACGATAACAAACTAAGCCGCCTGGGACAGAGCAGTGAAGCGGTAGCGTGAGCCTTCGACGTAAGCGGCATTGATTTCGATGCTCACCCAGTGACGTTCGAGAATTTCCGCTGCGTAGCCAGTCACGTTACTTCCGGCGAATGGATCCAGCACAATCTGGCCTGGCTGGGTCAAGAAGCGGATAAAGAATTCCGGTAACCCGAACGGAAAACGAGCCGGATGGATCGGCAGACCGGCGCGCCGGCAGGCGTCTAAATAAGGGTCGCGTGATCGGGTGTTGGGCAGCATCAAAATGTTCGGCGGAATCGCCCCGCCGTTGTCCCGGCGAAAATGAGGAGAAATCGCATGCTGCGAAGGGCGCAGCTGCGGCCTGTAACCTTCGCGCAGCAACCGTTGCATGGAATCGCTGTATGGCTTCAGGACACGGCGATTATCCGCCTCCGGGAACGGACTTTTACTGAACCACCACACGAAATTTACGGCATCCTTGAGCCGGTTGCGACGAATCGTCACCCATTCCGCAGGAGTCGGTAACCTCGATGGGTTGTACCAGTAACAGTCCTGTGCTAGATAAAAACGCTCGGCCAGCCGCAGAACCAGGCGATACGGTAACAGTGAACGCGTGGGTTGCCCGCGATCCCATGCTCCTCCCAATTCCAGCACAAAGCTCCCATCAGGCCGCAGGATACGCCAGATCTCTTCCGCAAATGGCATGAACCATTCCAGATACTGTTCCGCCTCGACGTTGCCGTACTGTTTGCGCCGACGTAAGGCAAACGGTGGTGACGTCAACACTAACGAAACGGATTCGTCCGGTATCCGCCGCATCAATTGCAGCGAATCTCCCACGTAAGCCGCTCCCCAGCGAGTCGTGTATGCAGGCGGACATCCCAGCGATATGAAACCGGCATCCATGCTGCTCTTCCTCTCCTCCGCTTTCGGCATCCTTCGGCACCGTATGGGAAATGCCGTAAATTCGCCCCGCTGACAATGGCAAATCCTGTTTGTTGAGCGATAGGCTCTGGGGAAAGCGGAAAGTATTACGTTCGAAAGGCTCGGCTTGTAAATTTCGGAAGAGTTGGTAAAATCGGAATATGCGTCAACTAGAAAAAAGGAGACAACCCATGAGGCCTCGCCAAAGCGTATGTCTGAGCATCGAATGTCTCGAGCAGCGTTGTCAGCCCGCTGGAACAGTCAACGTGGTGCAATCGGGCGGTATCGTCCGATTGATTGGAGATGCTTTAGACAACGGCGTAACTTTGACAGCTACCGGCGCCAATTCGCTCACCATTGCGGGTGACGCCACAACTTCCATATCCGGCCCGACTTCCGTTAGCGGTGTAACACGGGTTTATCTGGACCTTGGTGGTGGCAATGATACGGTCTCCGTGTCGGCCAGTTCTCCTTTTGCCGGACAGGTGATTGTTTTGCCAAGCGATGGGAACGACGTGAGCAGCATTGGGGCAGGTCAATTCGACAATTCCATCGTGGTTCTCGATGACAGCGGCAACGATCAGATTGCATTGGCAAACGGGACTTTTAACGGGTCGGTAATCTTGCGAACCGGAGGAGGCAACGATACCGTTACTCTTTTCCAGAGCCAATTCTCCCGCGACTTTCAGCTGAGCACCGGCCGGGGTCAGGATTTGGTGCAGCTGCTACAGTCAACCTTCAATGGCCGGGTGGTTTTGCACACGGACGATGGCAATGATCAGCTCGACATAACCAACTCGGCGTTCGCGGTGTTCTCCCTGTTTGATCTGGGGACTGGTCACGACAAGGCCAACCTCAACAACGTCAGCTTTCCGTCGGGGAAGCCGGTCAGTGTACTGATTGGTGGCCTGGGCGTAGATCGCGTCACCCTGACCGGGGTTACCGGCACCCTTATCAAACTGGGTTTCTTTCCGTAAATGATACGCCAGTGTAAGCGGGAGACCGCAGACCTGAAAATGCATGCGGCTGATACCGGTTCTGGACATTTTGAATGGGCAGGCAGTCCATGCCGTGGCTGGTCAGCGGAATAGCTACCAACCGTTGACCAGTATCTGGACGCGATCCTGCCATGCTGTGGATGTGGTCAAAGCTTTGCGAGACGCCTACGGTTTTCGTGAGTTATACGTCGCAGACCTCGATGGCATCCTGCATGGACGACCAAACCGTCAGCTTATCCAGCGACTGGCGAACTTGCTGCCAGGTCTCTGGTTAGACGCGGGCTTTCGCAATATCGAAGCAGCTATAGAGTGGGCAAGCGAGTTCGGTTGCCGACCGGTTCTTGGCCTGGAAACGCTTGATTTTGGTGGTTCCGGTGAATCCGTGGGTCAAGCAAGCTGGCAAGTGCTAACAGCGGCAGGAGCTTTGCTCTCGCTGGATGCGTCTCAAGGGCAGTTACTGGTAGCAGAGGCGCGATGGCGATCCCGGTCGGTTACCGAACTGGTAGGATGGTGGCATCAGCGTGGTTGGCAACACTTTCTGGCTCTCGATCTGGCCTCGGTCGGAACAGGCCAGCTGCACTGGAGCTGGCAACTACTGCGAACAGCCCGGTCGGCGGCACCGCAAGCGCGATGGTACCTGGGAGGTGGTGTTCGTTGCGTGGACGACTTGCACCTGTTGGCCGCGGACAACGTAGAAGCTGTGCTGGTCGCTTCTGCATTACACGATGGTCGAATCCGGCCGGATCAGGTGCGATCTTTCGTCCAGGTATAGCTCGCGGTTTGTCCGGGGGCCTCCTCGACTTCGACGCGAAGCCAATCCGGTTTAAAACCTCGCCTTTGCAATGATGCCATGATGCGTTCCGCCAGGTACTTTGCGAGCATTTCAGCTGTGGTATTGCTCACGGGAAGCAGAGCACAATCGTCCCGCGGGAAACACCACTGTTTATTCCCGTAATGTAAAACGACCTCCCGCTCGCCGACTTCCAGCCGGAAACGCGGATGGTGCAACGGAATCAGCATGCGATGATCGAGTTGCTCGGTGAGTTCACGGACTAAATGTTTCAGGGCGATAAAATCGAACACGTAAGCGTTTTCATCGAGCCGTCCGGCCAGTTCCACGGCCACGCGGTAATTGTGTCCGTGCAAGCGCTCGCATTGCTCACCTTCGTAGGTGATAAAGTGTGCCGCACAAAAGGTGAATTGCTCTTTCTGCACGCGAACGGTGAAAGTTTCAGCCACGGTTTATCTCCAACCCATCGTCTCGCCATCTGGCAGCCACGCGGAGACGAGCAGTTTTCCGGGTCAGTATATAAACCACTTGGGCAGGCGAGAAAACCGCCCCCATTCGGGGGGACCAGCTCCGTCAGCATCGAGGCCAGCTGAGTAAGCACCCTGATCCGCTACGTTGCTTAGCTGACATACGCGATCACGCCCAGCGTACCGTGAACGGAACAGGGATTAAGCCATCCCGCAGGGCGACAAAAAGCGTGGCCACTACCAAATCGGCAGTCGTGCCCGGATTACGACGATGAGCATCGCCTCGCAGCCAGCGGTCGAGTTCGCTAAAGGCCTCCCGTCCCGCCAGCGTATCGGGCCAGCCAAGCGTCAGCACCTGACGGGCCCGCTCCGCTGCTTCCTGACTGATAGCGCATCCACATTTGCGGGCAATCAGTGAATCGCCGAACTCAGCCAGCCATTGCAGCTGACACCAGACCAGGGAGTCCGCCAGGCATCGGCCCTGCTCAAGTGCCTGCAACAGACAGGGCACGCCAAAGGCAAAAACGTCGCGGAACGCGCAGGCGTATTGCCGGGCTATTGCATCACGGTCAGCGGCTAGCTGCATGATCGTTCGCAGGGGCAGCGTCGGTTCGCCACCAATGTCCTGGTCTGGCACCTTGCCCAGACCGGCGGGGCTGGCCAGACGAATCGCGGTATAAACTGCCCGACTGTCCTCCACCGTCAAACTGTCCAGAACCGCGGCTACACCGTCAGCCAGCGAGCACTCGGCAGGAACAGCGGCCAGTGGAGCCAGGAGCAAAACTATGCCAAGATTCGTGTTGGTTTGCGCAACCAGCTGGGTACGGCGAACAGCTTCCAGCACGGTGGCACCCACCCCGCGTCTGGCCGTTTCATCCAGCAACGGTGCAAGCACGGCAGCGCTGGCTATATAGTCCAGCACCGTTGCATCGTCGAACGATTGGTGCACGTGTACGTTGCCTGCTTTGGGAGCCAGCACTTCCAGGGTGCAGGCCAGGTACGCTGCCACCGAAGCAGGTAACCGCTTGCCGCTGGGCCAGCGATCTGTCCTCTGGGCTGTATCAGGGTTTTTGCCTGTCCCTATCGGTTGTGGATACCCGAAAGGTGATTGCATAGCGCGTCCCCGAAACCCGACATGAATTCGTACAAGCGAGGAATTTATCGCGGAGGCGAAATAAGCAGCATGAACTAGAAGCACTCCACTCTGGCACAGCGATTCGTCCCGGACACCGGCCACTAGCTGCTGGCCAGTGTGGATGTCAGCATAGTCCCCTGGCAATCTCTTACGCCTGGCAGTTGACCCGCTAATGCTGAATCCGCCCACGAATGTATCGAAGCACCTCCGCTGCAATATCACAATGGCTGACCCTGGACAAAGCCCGCCAGCCTGGCACCGCGTTCACCTCCAGGACGAACAATTGACCATTACGAGCAGGTAATAAGTCCACCCCGGCGATTTCGGCACCCACACATGCAGCCGCCTGCAACGCGGCTCTGGTTTCAGCAGCGGTAAGGGAAACCGCTTCGGCCTGTCCGCCCTGAGCCACGTTAGTGCGGAAATCGTTGCGGGCGTAACGTCGCATCGCTGCCAGCACCGTTTCACCCAGCACGAAGACGCGGAGGTCATAGCCCTCGTGCTCCACGTAACGCTGCAAGTACAAAACCGCCCCCAGCCGTTCCAGCACACCAAACACTCGCCTGGCCAATTCCCGTTCCTGCACACGCAAAATGCCGCGCCCTTCCGAACCGAAAATGGGTTTGACAACCACGTCCCCGCCCAGTCGTTCCCATGCTACCAGTGCGGAATCAGCGTCCTGTCCAACCCAGGTTTCCGGTACGCACAAACCAGCAGCGGCCAGGCGAGCCGTGGTCAAATACTTATCAATGCACGTCTCCAGTGCACGGGGGCCATTGAAGACGGCAATGCCACTGGCCTGGCAGCGGTGCAGCACGTCCATACGGAAAATAATCTGCTCAAGGGTTCCTGGGGGCATGGTGCGTACGAGCACTGCATTTGTTGCCCAGCCAGGTTCTCCCAACAATTCCGGCTGATGCAGCGGCGTTTCCATCCCTGTGGCGACGCTTGCCGCGATACGGCGAAAGTCGCCAATGCGAAGCCGGCAGCCGACAATATCAGCCGCCCGCTGCAGGTCGCGCACATGCCAGCCGGGACCACTGGCCAGCACCATTACGTTGACCGACATGACTCTTCCGAAGTCAAAAATCCTTCCCCATGGCTTGTTCGAAGCAATGCGACACGATTCTGCGCACTTGCTTTACATTTCCTGCAAAATATCGGGTCGGCGTTGGCCGAAGCGGAAATGCCTGCCTGTCTGGAGATTGTAGAAGTGTACCTCGGCCGGGCTGAACAGCATCGGATCAATTCGGTAAAAATCGCCACCGTAACGCTGAAAGATTTCCTGAAAAGGTCGGCCGAAGTCCGGCGAAGCCGCAGAAGGTACCCGCGGCCCGATTTCCGCGATCCGTTCATCCTCGCTCCGCACCCATAGCCAGACCCGAGCGCCGTACAGGATCGCATCGTTGGAACGACCGATGGCCGCTATGGGATCTCGTGGCGGCGGCAATAATGGTGCCGTGCCGAAACCCGACACGATTTCCGACAACGGGTATCCCAATTCGTGCAATTTATGTAATGCCGTCTCCACCGACCGGGCAGCGATTTGCAGCATGCCGGCCTGGCTCGCGGTTGGTGCTACCAGCAAACGTAAAGCATGGGAGGACATCTGCAATTTTTCGCCCAGATAACTCACCACTTCCTCGGACGGCAGCTTGTTCGTTTCCAGTACGCCGACGGCAACAGCGGACCTTTCCCGGTAGCCGATTTCCTCGAAAATTTTTTCGCCAGCATAAATCGCCCGCATCGGGCCGGATGCCATGGCGAAATACTTTCCTTTCTGAATCTGCCAGCCTGCGTACTGACTGGCCAGGCAAGCAATCACGGGCTGGTCGCTGAAGACACTCACCATCGGCCAGGGCATTTCGCCCTCACCCGTAATCACTTCTACCTGAGCCAAATCGGCCAGACATACGCGGGCCAGTAATAAACCTACCTGCACACCGCCTTCGCATTGAATGCCGGCATCTATCACCATTGTCCCGTTCACCGTCTGCACAGTGATTCGTAGTGGGGCCGGATCCAGCAGTGCCCGTTGGAACAACTGCAAGGCCCGATCATTGAGTCGCCAATCGGTCATGGTGTTTCTCCGATCATCGCATGCAACTGCCCACCATCGTCGTGCTAGGCGTCTCTGGTGCCCAGTGGCTGGTGGCCAGTGTCCGGCCTTGCTCACCGGGGCACCATGGCGGGCATCTCCAGTAAATCCGCCGTCCACTAAACCAGAGCACTTTTGTTGTATCCGTGAAAACGCAGCTGTGTACATAAACGGCAAGATCATACGTTCCACACATTCAAAGAGGCAAGTGGCGAGCATTCAGGACGATCGAGTTGGCTGCCGTCCGTGGTGGCTATTGCGTAATGAGCTGTGGCACAGTGGAACGGACATGTGGAGGCGACCCTGTTCTTCTCGCTGAACATACGACGGTGCAGGCATACCAGCGCTCAGGAAGCATGCTGCGAACCGGCTTCGTGATTTCGCTCTTGACAGCGGGAGGGAATTGTTCAGACTAGCCAGGGCGACTGGCAGCCCGGCACGCGAACCAGCCAGCCCTGCATGAGCCAATTAGACGGATCGAGAACGGCAGAATAGCTGGACGCTTGATTAGCGGCTTGTCTC
>VAPR01000325.1_pt1 | contig 33029 bp, 33 predicted proteins | sample 3380701 | NCBI WGS metagenome assembly VAPR01 (sample SAMN11536904, study PRJNA540576) | hot springs metagenome | isolation source: hot spring wet sediment | place: Spain: Lobios | collected 2014-01
AGGCGCTGGCCGAGGAGTACCTGGCCGGACTGCCGGAGCCGCCGCTGGCCTGTCGGATCGATCTCGTGGCCATCGAGGTGGGGTCCGATGGAAGCGTCCGGCGCTGCACGCTTCTCCGGAACGTCGTCGAGGGCCATGGGTTCTCCCTTTGATATAATTTCCGACAGAAGAGGCGAAGAGTACGCTGATGACACTCCAGCGGCTTCTCACCAGGCTGGCCGATCCGGCCAGGCCGATTGACCCCAGCCAGTTGGTGAAGCTCTCCGGTCTGCTGGGTCCGGATCTCGAGCTGGTCCGGGAACGCTGGCTGCAGATTCCGGTCGAGCGCCGGCGGACGGTGGTGCGCTGGCTGGTCGACCTGGCCGAGGACAATATCGATCTCGACTACACGGCCGTCTTTCACCTGGCGCTGGCCGATCCGGACGCGGCCGTTCGGCTGGCGGCGGTCGAGGGCCTGTGCGAGGATGAGAGCCGGACCACGGCCCTGGCGCTGCTGCGCCTGCTCAAAGACGATCCCGATCCGGAGGTCCGGGCGGCGGCGGCCAGCGGCCTGGGGCGCTTCGTGTACCTCATCGAGTTCGACCGCCTGGACCGGCGCACCGCCGACCTGGTCCGGGAGGGACTGCTGGCGGTCATTCGGGACCCGGCCGAGCCGCTGGTGGTGCGTCGGCGGGCGGTCGAGGCCATCGCCTATCTGAGCCGTCCCGAGGTGACGGCGATCATCGAGAGCGCCTACCGCGACAGCGACGTGCGGATGCGGGCCAGCGCTCTCTTCGCCATGGGCCGGAACTGCGACCCGCGCTGGCTGGAGGTCCTCCTCCGCGAACTGCAGAGCCCGCTGCCCGAGCTCCGCTTCGAGGCCGCCCGGGCCTGCGGGGAGTTGAGCGAACGCCGGGCGGTGCCGCACCTGGTGCCGGTGGCCCGTGGCGATGCCGACCGGGAGGTGCAGCTGGCGGCCATCGCTGCCCTCGGCCAGATCGGCGGACGGCTGGCCCGGCAGACCCTTTTGGGGCTGCGCCAGGCGCCCGATCCGGAGGTCCGCGAGGCGGCTGCCGAGGCGTTGGAGGAGCTCGACGGCTGGGCCGATCCGCTGGCCTTCCACTTCTACGACCCGGAGCCCAACTGAGACCGCGAGGGAGCCGTGCACCGTCTCCTGGCGCTCGATGTCGACGGCACGCTGCTCGATCCCACGGGGCAGATGCGCCCGGCGGTCCGGGCGGCGCTGGCCCGGGTCCGGGCGGCCGGGGTGACGGTGGTGCTGGCGACCGGCCGCCGTCTGCGCAGTCTGCAGCCCCTGCTGGCCGACCTGAACTTCGCCGGAGCGCTGATCCTCAACAACGGCGCGGTGGTCCTGGAGGTGCCCGGGCCGCGTCTCCTGGCCCGCCGTCCGCTGCCCCGGGCCCTGGCCCGGGAGGCGGTGGAGATCATCTGGACTCAGGGCTGCCAGCCCCTCGTTTACGAGGGCGTGCCCGGCGAGGACCGCATCTTCACCGGCCCCAGCGACCGGGACAGTCCCCTCACCGCCCGCTACCTCGCGGTGCGGGGGCTCGAAGGGCTGGTGCGCTGGCCGGACAGCCGCTGGCTGTTGCCCGGTGATCCGGTCGAGGTCGGGGTCCTCGACACAGCCGAGCAGATCGCCCGCCTGGTGGTGGCTCTGGGCCAGGACCGCTGGCGGACGATCGTCTCGCGGACGACTCTCACTCCCGAGGGGCGCTTCCTGGAGCTGCTGGAGCGGTCCTGCTCGAAGGGGGCGGCGCTGGCGGACCTCTGTGCGGTCTACGGCATCGACCGTTCGGAGGTTGTGGCCATCGGCGATAATGTCAACGACCTGGAGATGCTGGAGTACGCTGGCCTGGCGGTGGCCATGGGAAATGCGCCGCCGGAGGTCCAGGCGGTGGCCGATTGGGTGACCGCCTCGAACGCTGAGGATGGGGTCGCGCTCGCCATTTATCGCCTCTTCGCCGGCCGGCTTTAAAGAGGCGATGAGCGTCGCCCCGTGCAGGCTGGACGGGACCGCGATGCGTCCGCCGCTCTTCACTACCGAGATGCTGGTGGTGTTTGGGGCGACGGTGACCGCCGTCGTCGACGCTCTGCAGGTTCTGGCCCGCGAGGCCGGGTTCCAGCCGGTGGCGCCGGACCTGGTGCTGGTGGCCGACGACCAGGTGCCGCTGCTGGACGGCGACGAGATGCGCTTTGCTCTCCTTCCCGGTCCGGACTGGGTGGGCGTTTTCCCCTCGGCCTGCGACGATGGAACAGTGGCCGGGCTGCTCTCGGCCCGCCTCGGGCGCCCGGTTCTGCACCTGTGGCTGGAGGCCGGCGAGGTCTTTGGTGGCAGCCTGTTTCGAGCCGGGCAGGAGGTGGTGGCCTTCGCCAGCGACCAGCCGGGGCCGCTGCCCGTGGGGGCGCTGACGGCTCTGGTCCCGGCGGCAGACCCGGCGTCGGTCGACCGGCCCGATCTCGCTGCGGCCGACCGGCTGGTCGGTCTGCTCGAGGGGCTGGGCCTGGGGGCTCTGGCCACCACGTACACCGCGCTCGTCCAGGCGGAGGACGGGACGGTCGTGCACCTGGCCTTTCTGCGGGACCCGCTCTGGCCCTGAGCCCGTTACTTCCGGCGGCCAACAGCCGTCCGCGGCCAGCGCGGCAGGAGCGGCCGCTGGCAGTAGGGACACCAGTGGACGGCGGAGCTGGTAAAACCGCACTGAGGGCAGAAGAACCGGTCCTCCGTCATCGTCCTCCTCCGGTCAGCGGGGTGGGTTCTCTTCGCCGACAGTCAGCAGCCGCCAGCACTCCTCGCAGACCTCGGCCTGCTCGGAGCGGATCTCGTCCTCGGGGCCCCCGAGGGCTTCGGGCGGAACCAGGCGAGCGTAGCGTCGCAGGAACAGCCGACCGCAGCGGACGCAGGGGGTATAGAGGTCGCCCAGCGCCTCCTCCCGCGGTCCCAGGGCATCTTCTTCAACCATGATCTCTCCCTCCACAGCGCCGTGGTCTTAAGTTTACCCTGGCCCGCGTCTTGCGGCCACCGGGTCGTGAGCCCCAGGCGGAGGCCTGACGATGCAGATCAAGACCCTGCGACGGCTGGTTCGGGCGCTCGCCCGCCAGGGGGCGACCCCGGCCCTGGAAGAGGCGCGGCGTCAGCTGCGCCAGCGGCGCCGGAAGGCTCGTGAGGCGCTTCATCAGGGGCGCCTGACCTCCGGTGCCTGGTCTCTTCATCGCACCTGGAACCCGGTGGTGCAGGCCACCCGCCACGGAGCGGTCGGGGGGTGCTGGCGCCGGCTGCATCGTCTCTTCCACCGCACCGGTTGAGCTGGTTCTAGAGCCCGGCCGGCGGACGCCGTGGCGTGCGCGTCTGGACCTCCTCGACCAGCCGCTGGGCGAAGGTGGCGATGCCCTCCCAGCGCCGGGCGGTGAGGATCGGGGCGTCCCAGACGACCTCGGCCGCGTCGTAGGTGGCGCCGGCGGCTCGCAGGGCGCCGGCCAGGCTGGTCGGACCGGTGGCCAGGCGTCCCCGGAGGACGCCGGCCCGGGCCAGGAGGAGGGTGGCCGCCCCCAGGGCCCCGACGACCGCTCCCGACTCGGCGGCCATCTGGGCCAGCCGCTGGAGGCGGGGCTCGGTGCTGACCCGGTGGACGCCCCGGCCGCCGATGAAAACCACCGCGCTGTAGGCGCTGGCCCGGACCTCTTCCAGATCGACCGAAGGTGCCACCTGTTGGCCGGCCAGGCTCCGGGCCGGGCCGTTGAGGGTGGCGGTGTCGACCGCTACGCCCGCAGCGGTCAGCCGCTCGCGGACCAGGACGTACTGGCGGTCGGCGAAGTCGCGTGGAGGCAGCACCAGGAGAGCGCGCGCCATGCTCCCGTTCTCCCGCTCGATGGTCAGGATGGCAATCTCCGTGCCGGCCTGGGGTGTTAAGAAGGTGTAAAAGTTTTTGCCGTGGCCGTTCGGTCGGCCGCCGGCCCCTTGCCGGCGGGGGCGCCGCCGGCTACACTCCCTGGCGTCCCCGCTGGCCGATGGTCTGGGGAGGGGATTTTTGAACCGGAGGGGCACAGTGTTCGGGACCAGACGCCGACCGAAGGCCTACAGTCCGGCCGAACTGGTCATGATGATCCAGGCGCTCGACCGGTTGATCGCCCATCTGGAGGCGGGCAGCGATTCCCCGGCGCTCCGTTATCATCAGCGGCTGGCGCGCCGTTTTCGTCACCGGCTGGCCCGGGCGCTGGCCCATCACCACGCCCGGGCGGTGGGGTGAGGCGGCCGGTCGGATCCCTCCTGGTCCGGCGCTTGCGAGAGTTGGCGCCCGGTGATTGCAGGTGAGCAGGGCGGTGGTCCCTGACCGGTCGGCGTGGCCGTGGTGGCAGCGGCCCCCGCCGGTGCGGGTGGGACGGTCGCCCCTGTCCGATCCGGAGCGCCGATGAGCGAGCCTGTCCCGCTGCCGACCGTCACTCTTCCCCCGGAGTTCAGTCTGGCGGTTATCCTGGGGCTGGTCGCCCTCAACGGCCTGTTTGTCATGGCCGAGTTCGCCCTGGTCGCGGCCCGGCGCAGTTGGGTGGAGATGCTGCGGGCTCGGGGGCACCCGCTGGCCGGGGCGCTGGCTCACGCCCAGGCGCAGCTGGACGCCTATCTGGCAGCCACCCAGCTCGGCATCACCATGGCCTCGCTGGCCCTGGGCTGGGTGGGCGAGCCAGCCCTGGCCCGATTATTCGAATCGCTCCTCGCCAGCCTGCCCGCTCCCTGGGCGAGTGTCGGGGCCCACTCGCTGGCGCTGACCCTGGCCTTCCTGGTCATCACCGCTCTGCACATCGTCTTCGGCGAACTCACCCCCAAAAGCCTGGCTCTCCAGCGCACCGAACTGGCGGCCATGATCGCCGTCTACCCGACCCGTCTCGTTCTCACCCTCTTCTATCCGTTCATTCTTCTGCTCAACGGGATCGGCAACGCCACGTTGCGGCTCCTGGGGTTGACCGTCGCCCCTGGCCGCGAACTGGTCATGTCGGTCGAGGAGCTCAAGATGCTGGTCGCCACGGTCGAGGAGGCGGGGGTTCTGGAGCCGGCCGAGGAGGCGATCGTCTCCGAGGGGTTGGAGTTCGCCGATCTCCAGGTCCGTCATGTGATGACCCCACGGGTCGACATCGTGGCGGTGCCGGCGACGACCACGGCCGTCGGGGCGATCGGGGTCTGTGTCGAGAGCGGTCACACCCGTCTACCGGTCTACGAGGGCGACCTCGACCGGATTGTGGGGATCGTCCATCTGCGCGATCTCTGCCGGGTCGTGGTCGTCGAGGGGGCGCCTGACCGGCCGGTCGGCGCCATCGCCCGGCCGCCGCTCGTGGTGCCGGAGAGCGCCCATCTGGACACGGTGCTGTCGGCCATGAAGCGTCAGCGGACCCAGATCGCCATAGTGGCCGACGAATTTGGCGGGACGGCCGGTCTGGTGACGCTGGAGGACCTTATTGAGGAACTGGTGGGTGAGGTCTGGGACGAGTTTGAGCCGCCCCAGGCGCTCATCGAGGTTCTGCCCGATGGGAGCGCTCTGGTCGATGCGCTGGCCACCGTCGACGATGTGGTCGACGCCCTCAACGTTCACATCCCGGCGCCGAAGCAGATGACGCTCAGCCGGCTGATCCTGACCCGGCTGCGGCGTCTGCCGCAGGTGGGCGATGTGATGACGCTGGATGGTCACCGGCTGGAAGTCGTCTCCGTGCGGGGGCGGCGGGCCGACCGGGTACGCTTCTGGCCGGCCACGGCGCGGGCGGCTGCTAGCGGCCCGCCAGGCCAGTGAGATGGATCCCCCGGACGAAGTAGCGCTGGGCGACGAAAAAGAGGACCAGAACCGGGAAGATGGCAGTGGCGGCCGCAGCCATCATCAGGGTCCACTGTGTGTGGTACAGGTCCTGAAAACCCCGCAGCCCCAGGGCTACGGTACGGTTGTTGGGTGACTGGAGGTAGATGAGCGGCTCAAGGAAGTCGTTCCAGTGGTGCAGGAAGCCCAGGACGGCGACCGTGGCCAGAGCGGGTTTGGCCAGGGGCAGGAGAACCCGCCAGTAGATCTGAAAGTTGCTGGCTCCATCGATGCGGGCGGCGTCGTCGAGATCGAAGGGCAGCGTCATGAAGAACTGCCGAATGAGGAAGATGTTGAAGGCGCCGCCGCCGAACCACCAGGGGACGATCAGCGGCAGAAAGGTGTCGATCCAGCCCAGGTGGCGGAAGAGGATGAAGCGCGGGATGAGCGTCACGATGCCTGGGAGCATGAGTGTGGAGATCACCAGCAGAAAGAGGAACTCTCGTCCGGGGAAGCGCAGCCGGGCGAAGGCGAAGGCGGCCAGCGAGGCGGTCAGCAGCGTCCCGGCTAGGGCCGAAAGGGTGATGACGAGGGTGTTGAAGAAGTAGAGGCCGAAAGGCAGGGCGGTTAGGGCGGTGAGGTAGTTATCCCAGCGCACGGGATTGGGCAGCCACTCGGGTGGATAGACGAACTCGCGGCCCTCGGGCTTGAGAGAGGTTGAGAGCATCCAGAGGAAAGGCAGGGCCAGGACAAACCCGAAGACAGCGATCACCGCCTGGGCCAGCAGCTCCCCGCCCCGGCGGAGGGCCAGGGTGGTCCAGCGGGCTCGGGGCTGGAGGCGACGATGAACGATCTCCTGCGGTCGGGTGCTCATGGCTACCGTCGCAACTCTCCTTCGTAAAAGACCCAGCGTTCCGCTGTGCGGAACTGAAGCACGGTCACAATGAGGATGATGACGAAGAGAACCCAGGCCAGGGCCGAGGCGTAGCCCATCTGGAAGTTCTCGAACGCCTGCCGGTAGAGGTAGAGCACGTAGAAGAGCGTGGCGTTCTCTGGGCCGCCGCTGGTGATGATATAGGCGAAGGTGAAGACCTGGAAGGCGCCGATAATGGCCATTGTGAGGTTGAAGAAGATCGAGGGAGTGAGGAGGGGAAGAGTAATGTACCAGAAGCGGGCCCAGCGGCCGGCGCCGTCGATGGCCGCTGCCTCATAGAGGTGTTGGGGGATAGCCTGAAGCCCGGCCAGAAAGATCACCATCTGCCCGCCGATGGTCCAGTAGCTCATCAGCACGAAGGCCAGTTTCACAACCCGCGGGTCCTGGAGCCAGGCGATCTTGGGTAGGCCCAGAAGCGCCAGGAGCATGTTGAGCAGCCCGAAGTCGGTGTTGAAGATCCAGAGCCAGATGATCGCCATCGCCACCGCCGGAGTGACCGAGGGCAGGTAGTAGACTGTGCGCCAGAACGACACCCCGTGAATGGGCAGGTTCAGGGCGAGGGCTGCCAGCAGGGCCAGCAGCAGATGGGTCGGTACCCCCAGGACCACGTAGTAGACCGTGTTATAGAGGGAGAGGTAGAAGCGGTCGTCGGTCAGGAGACGGAGAAACTGCCCGGGACCGACCCAGCGCGGGGGAGTGACGATCTCCCACTCGGTCATGGCGATGATCAGCGAGGCGATCATCGGCCCAGCGGTGAAGAGCAGAAACCCCAGCAGCCAGGGGGCGATGAAGAGGTAGCCGTCCCGGTACTCGTTCCAAAGAAGGCTGCGCCGGACGCGGCAAAGAGGCATCGCTGTCTCCCCTCAGGTTTTGCGGATGAGTTCGTTAACACGCCCGGCAATGGCATCCAGCGCCTCTTTCGGATCGCGCCGGCTGATCCCGTAGACCCCCTCCAGGGCCGTGGCGATCTCGCGGTGAACGGCGATCCAATCGCCGGCGACGGGTTCGGGTCGAGCGTAGGCCAGGGCATCGACCGCGATCTTCTGGCTGCGCGGGGGCTTATCAGGGTTCAGATGCAGCGGGCTCTCAGCCACCGCCCGGTGAGCGGGAATCGTCAGCCCCTGTGAGACCATGTGCTCGAAGACCTCGCGGCTGGCCAGGTACTTGAGCAGCGTCCAGGCGGCGTCGCGGTTGCGGGAGGCGGCCGTGAGACTGTGGCCGGCCGAGGCGTTGCGGGTGATCTGGCGGCCGTCGGCCGTCCGGGGGAGATGTTGAATGTCCCACTCGAAGGGCGCTCCCTGGAAGGCGCTGTAAACCGAGATATTGATGAGCATGGCCACCCGGCCGGTCTTGAAGACCTGGTCGACACCGACCCCGGCCAGATCGGCCGCCGCCGCGTGAACCTTGTGGACGTGAATGAGGTCCTGGATCCAGCGGACAGCCCGGACGCCCGGCTCCTCGTTCATGGTGTAGCGGGTCCGGTCGGGGCTCAGAACATCGCCGCCCTCGTGCCAGACCCGAATGAAGGTGTAGAAGGCGAAGCCCTGCTGCTGGAAGCCGGCCGCACCAAACTGTCTGGTCGCCCCTTCGCCTTTCGTCAGCGCCTGGGCCGCCTTGAGGAAGTCCTCCCAGGTCCAGGTCGACTGGGGCGGCTGCACGCCCTGCTGTTCGAAGAGCGTTTTATTGTACACCAGAACCGTGCTGGTGGTCTCGCGCGGTAGCGCGTGCTGCTTGCCGTCGAGTTCGAACTCTTTGAGGGTCGTGGGGAAGTAGTCGTCGATACGAAATTCTTTGTCGCTTTTGATGTAGGTATTGAGGTCGAACGTCACGCCCCGTTTGGCCAGGCTGCTGTTGATGTAGGTGTGGGTCCAGAAAAGGTCAGGTGGGGTGCCGCCAGCGATGAGAGTCAGCAGTTTCTGCTGGATCTCAGCGGCCGAGGCCCCGCCGAAGTTGACCTGCACCTCGATCTGAGGATTGCGCTGACGGAACTTCTCCAGGACAGGGTTGTAGCGAGCCTCAGAAGCCTGCCCGCTCTGGAGAAGCGCCGTCACCGTCGTCTTGCCACCGATGATCGGAAGACTCCCCTGACAGGCGCTGAGGGCCGGGAGCAGCAGGAACCCGGCCGCACTGGCCTTGAGCAGCCGGCGGCGGGAGATGGGCCGAGCGACTGTGGAGGTCGTCCTGGACATCGTCTCACCCTCCGTTCGTCACCGAGATGGCCCCTATTCTACCACACAACCGGTCGGCGGCAAGCGGCATTTAAAGCCGGTAGAGTTCGCGAGCAGTCTCGTAGAGGATCCGGCGCCGTAATCTCTCGGGCAGCGGTGGGAAAGCCGTCAGAGGCGAATCAAAGTCCCAGTGGGGGTAATCGCTGGAGAACATCAGCGTCCGCTCGGCGTCGATCATCTCGAAGATCTGAAGCAGGTACTCCGGCCGTGGTGGCTCCTCAACCGGTTGAGTAGTGAGACGGATGTGCTCTTTGAGGTACTCTGAGGGCAGACGCGTGAGCCAGGGCACTTCGGAGCGCAGCGCCTTGTAGTTCTTATCCAGCCGCCACATAACGTGGGCGAGCCAGGAGAAGCCGCCCTCGATGAGAACGAACTTCAAATTCGGGAATTTCACGAAGACCCCTTCGCAGATCAGGCTGACCAGGTGGGCCTGGTAGTTCTGCGAGAGGCAGGTGTGCCATTCGATATACCGGGTGGGATAGCCGGCGGCGGTCGGCGGATTGGCGATGCCGGCCCCCTCCGTCCCGGGGTGGATGGCCACCGGCAGACCGTGCTCGGCGGCGGCGGCGTAGATCGGGTGGTACTGGCGCTGGCCATAGGGGGCGCGGGCCGCGCTGGCCATCAGTACCTGGACGATCTGCGGGTGGTCGCCGACACGGTGGATTTCTTTCGCGGCGAGCAGCGGGTCCTGGGTCGCAACGATCAGCGACCTGCGAAAACGGGGGTCAGCGGAGAGCCAGTGCTCGATGAGCCAGTCGTTGTAGGCGCTGGCCAGGGCGGCGGCGTAATCGGGGTCGGTTAAAACCGAGATTCCCAGGATCCCCGAGCCGTTGAGGATCGCGTGGGTGATGCCGTAGGCGTCGAGGAGTTGGGTGCGCAGGAAGTCGGGGTCGGAGCCGGCCGGGCCGCCGTCGGGCGGGATGGCGTCCCGCCGCATGATCCCGACCGGACTGAAGTAGCCGGTGCTGGGCTGACCGAACCCTCGCTCGGTTACCCGTTCTCGCCAGACCGCCGGCAGATACGGGTGAAGCTCAGTGTAGGACCGGAAGCTATTGTGAACATCGCAGTCGATGATCGGCAGACGTTCGCGGGGTCGGGCTGTTGCCTCCGGCATCGCTTCCCCTCCGAAATCGCTCGATGGCTTTTGCTTTGTTCGCGTTGCGCGAAAAGCACCGGCCTCTCCTCCTGCCGGGAGGCCTCTTTCCTCTCTATCCGGCCGGTTGCCGGCCACGGTAAGGCCTAGGAGGGGACTTCGACCACCACCCAGCCGTCTTCGACGACGACAGGGTAGGTCACCACCCGTACCGTCGGATCGAAGATCGATCGACCGGTTGTGATATCGAACTCCCAGCCGTGCCATGGGCAGCGCAGGATGCGTCCCTCCAGGCCGTAACGGTACTCATAGACCGCCGAGGGGAGGGTCGTCCCGGTCACCCTTCCCAGACAGACCCGCGCTCCCTGGTGCGGGCAGACGTTCTTCAGTGCGTAAAAGACGCCGTTGAGATTGAAAAGGCCGATCTCCCGCCCCGCGACTTTGACGATCTTCCGCCCGCCGGGCGGGATCTCCTCAACGCGGGCGACAATGTGGCGCCCCACGGTCGCCTCCGGATCTATCGGACTCTTCTCTGGCCCGAGGACGCATAGCCGAACACCCGCGGGCTATCCGCATCCGGTCGTATCGGTTGGCCGCTCTGGCGCTTCCTTACCAATCGTCTCCGGCCCGTGGACCCAGTCGGGTGCGAGCGTGAGCCAGACAGCGGCTGCTCACCGGTGGCCGACCGGTTTCCCGCAGCGAGTGGACCAGTTCACCGTCCATCCAGACAGCGAACTCCGGCTGGGCCAGCGGCCGGAGCGTCAGCGCGGCGATGGCCAGGTCCAGCTCGGCAAAGAGCTGACGGGCGAGAAGCAGTGCCGCCTCCTCGTACAGCGGTGGGTAGTAGGCGATCTCGATGGTCACTGTCGGACCGCTGTAAGGGGGTAGATATGGGCGGTCGTCCATCACCGCAGGCTCGGCGCAGGGTTTGGCCAGAGTATATGACCCACCGGAGCCGCTGACAAGTGACCGGTCCCGTGGACGCAGAAACCCAGGGCGACCAGGCCGCAGAGCGGCCCCAATGGGGAATGGAGGTAGAACGCTAGCATTAGGCGGCCTGTCCGGTGTGGTGCGCGGAGGTACCTCCGCCCGGCTCTCGGCTCGCTGGGGTGGGCGCCCATGGTTGTCGGCGAAGAGCGGGTCCTCGTATAATCCCGATAGCCGGATCACCCTGGCGGAGGCGCGTGTGCTGGGTATCGAGGCCATCCAGTCTGTCCTGCCCCATCGCTACCCCTTCCTGCTGGTCGACCGCATTCTGGAGGTCGCCGAGGATGGCAGCCGGGCGGTCGGACTCAAAAACGTCACCATCAACGAACCCTTCTTCCAGGGACATTTCCCCGGCTATCCCATTATGCCGGGGGTCCTCATTATCGAGGCCCTGGCCCAGACGGGCGGGGCCGCCCTCCTCCGCCGGGCCGAGGCCGCCGGGAAACTGGCGGTCCTGGCCGGGGTGGACGGCTTCCGCTTCCGCCGGCCTGTGGTCCCCGGCGATACGCTCCGCCTGGAGGTGACGCTGACCCGCTTCCGGGGCTCGGTCGGCAAACTCCAGGGACGGGCTCTGGTCGACGGCCAGGTCGTGGCCGAGGGGGAGATCACGTTCGCTCTGACGCCCTGGCCGCGCGACTCCGGCACAGCCTCACCCGCGGAGGCGAACCGTGCCGGCCACACCGCTCCCTCTGCCTGAACCGCTGGCGGTTCGTCTCTTTGAGGCGGCGGCGCCCCGGCTGGCCCCCCTCTTCCGACGCCCCTTCCCTCCTACCCCGCCGCGCCGGGTGGTTGTCATCAAACCCTGCTGCCTGGGCGATGTCCTGGCGGCCACAGCCGCCCTGGCCGCCCTCCACCGGGCCTGGCCCGAGACCACTATTGACTTCGTGGTCGGCGCCTGGTCGCGGCCAGCCCTTCAGAACAACCCCCATGTCCACCGCCTCGTCGAGGCCGGACGGGTGGCCGGCGCCGGCCGCTACACGCTGGGCGAGTACCTGCGCCTGGCCTGGCGCCTGCGCCAGGGAGGCTACGACTGCGCACTGGTCTTTGAGCGCTCATTCTGGCTGTGTCTGCTGCCCTGGCTGGCCGGCATCCCCCACCGTGTCGGCCTGGACAGCGCCGGACGCGGTGCGACGCTGACCGTGGCCGTGCCGGTGACCGGTCTGGCGCACGAGGTGGACCGCTATCTGGCCTGTCTGCAGGCCCTCGGTCTGCCGACCGAGGGCGCCCGCCCGGAGTTCTTCCCAGCCCCCGCCGACCGGACGGCGGCGCTGGCGGCGCTCCAGGCGGCCGGCTGGCGTGGCGGTCCCCTGGCGGTCGTCCATCCCGGCGGCGGAAGCAACCCGGGGATGGTTCTCGAGGCCAAGCGCTGGCCGCCGGACCGCTACGCCCAGATCATCGCCCGCCTGCACCGCGCCGGCTACGAGGTCGCGCTGGTCGGCGCGGCCGCCGACCGAGCGGTGGTCCAGGCCGTCCGCCAGCATCTCACGGTGCCGGCTCTGGACCTCAGTGAGCGACTGACCTTCGGTCAGCTCGGCGCTCTCCTCCAGCGGGCGTCGCTCTTTCTGGGCAACGACAGCGGGACGATGCATCTGGCGGTGGCGGTGGGGACGCCGGCGGTGGCCATCTTCGGCCCCTCGGACCCGCGGGTCTACGGCCCCTACTGCGGCGGCCAGGCGGTCTGGGCTGGCGTCCCCTGTAGCCCCTGTTTCGACCGGGGCTGGTGGGCGACCTGTCCCCACCGACGCTGTCTGACCGCGGTCACGGTGGACCAGGTCTGGGCGGCGGTCGAGCGTCTGGGCCGGGCCACCCCGGCCTGCTCGCCGAGGTAGAGAGCGATGGCGTACCATCGGCGTCTCCTGGTCCGTCTGGGGGCCACGCTCAGCCCGCTCTTCACCCGGCAACCGGCCCGGCCCTGGCGCCGGCTCCTGGTGGTCCGTCCCGATCACCTGGGCGATCTTCTTTTTCTCACCCCGGCCCTGCGGGCGCTGCGGGCGGCCTTTCCCCGGGCCGAGATCGTCGCGCTGGTCGGCCCCTGGGGGGCCGAGGTTCTGCAGCACAACCCCTGGGTGGACCGCGTTCTCGCTTTCCCCTTCCCCTGGTTCGACCGGCGGCCCCGCCGGTCGGCCTTCGACGCCGCCCATCGCCTCTGGCGACTGGTCCGCCGGCTCCGGGACGAACGGTTCGACTGCGCCCTGAGCTTCCGGGCCGATTTCTGGTGGGGGGCCCTGGCTCTGGCCCTGGCCGGTATCCCGGTCCGGGTCGGCTTCGCCCACCCGCTGGTGTCCCCGCTGCTGACGCACCGCTGTCTGGACCCCGGACCGCTCCACGAGGTCGAGCGCAACCTGGTTCTTCTGACCAGTCTGGGTGTGCCGGCCGCGCCGGGCCCGCTGGAGTTCTCGACCAGCCGGGCCGAGCGTCAGGCGGCGCGCGATCTGCTCGCGCGGGCTGGGGTGCCACCGGGCGCACCCTTCCTCGTGGTCCACCCCGGGGCAGGAGGGTACGGCAAGCACTGGACGGTCGAGGGCTGGGCGGCCGTCGTCCGCGCGCTCCAGGCCGAGGGGTGGAGGGTGGTCCTGACGGGGGGAGCGGCTGAGCGGGCCCTTACGGCGGCCATCCAGGCTCAACTCACCCGGCCGGTCGTCGATCTGGCCGGTCAGACCTCGCTGGGGGTGCTGGCCGCGGTGCTGCAGCGGGCGGCCCTGGTCCTCGGTCCGGACTGCGGGCCGCTCCATCTGGCGGTGGCGCTGGGGACGCCGACCGTCCATCTCTTCGGGCCCGGCGACCCCACGCGCTTCGGGCCCTACGGTCCTCCCGACCGCCACCTGGTCGTTCGGGCCGCTGTCACCTGCCCGGCCTGCCAGCGCTACGGCTACACTCCGGACCAGGACCATCCGCATATCTGCATGGCCGCGATCACGCCCGAAATGGTGCTGGCGGCCGTGCGCGCGCTGTCGACGGCGACCAGCCTCCCGCGCTGGCTCTGACACGGGGAGAAGGCGGTGCGGTTCCTGGTGGTGAAATTCGACGACCTGGGGGGCGTGCTCACCATCACGCCAGCCCTGCGGGCGCTGCGCGAGGCGTTCCCCCAGGCCACGATCGACGTTCTTCTCACCGCCCGCGCTGTCCCGGTTCTGGAAGGCTCGCCGCTGGTCGACCGGCTGCTGCCGTTCGATAAGTTCCGCTACGACACCCCCTGGCGGGCCTTCACCCCGGGCAGCCTGAGGGCGGTGCTGGATCTCTGCCGGCGGCTCCGGGCTCGACGCTACGATGTCCTGTTGCTCTGCCATCACCTGACGACGCGCTGGGGGACCCTCAAGTTCGCGGCCCTGGTCCTGGCCAGCGGGGCGCCCCGCCGGATCGGCCTCGACAACGGTCGGGGCTGGTTTCTGACCGACCGCGTCCCGGACCAGGGTTTTGGGGCCTGTCACGAGGCCGAGTACTGGCTGGCCCTGGCCGCGCGCGCCGGGGCCGACGGGCGCCCCCGGCCGCTGGAGATCACCTATTCGCCGGCCGATGCGGCCGTGGCCGCCCGCCTGCTGGAACCGGTCCACCGGCCGACGGTAGCCATCCACCCCGGGTCGGGGCGCTACAGCCTGGCCCGGCGCTGGCCGGCCGACCGATTCGCCCGGCTGGCCGACCGGCTGGTCGAGACCTACCGCGCCCGGATCGTTCTGGTCGGCGGACCGGAGGAGCAGGAGCTGGGCGAGACCGTGGCCGGGCTGATGCGGACGGCCCCGCTCAACCTGGTCGGTCGGACCACCGTCAAGCAGCTGGCGGCGCTGCTGGCCCGAGTGGACCTTTTCATCGGCAACGATAGCGGGGTGATGCACCTGGCGGCGGCGGTCGGGACGCCGGTGGTCGCCATCTTCGGTCTCTCCAACCACCGGGCCTGGGGACCCTACGATGGAGCCGGGGGGAAGCGGCACACCGTGGTGCGGGTGGATCTGCCGTGCAGTCCCTGTTTCTACCGGGGGCATCGTCTGGGCTGGCGCGAGGGCTGTGCCACCCGCGACTGCCTGGACCTGATCTCGCCGGAGATGGTGGTGGCGGCGGCGGCCCGGTATCTACGGCCGTTCCTCAGCGGATCACCAGGCTGAGCAGCCCCAGGATGGCGAAGGCGCCGGCCGAGAGGAGGGCGATCCGGCGCAGGTCTTGCTTGACATACGTATAGTCGGTGGGCAGAGCGGGGCCGGCTGGCCGGGGCGGTCGGAGGACGACCGGTGGTCGCTCGGCGGGCGTGGAGGGGGAGGCCGCCGGCGCAGCCGGGGAGGCTGGCGGGCGCATGGTGGCCACCGGGCGATGGCGCCGGGGGCGGTGCTTGCCTTTCTTGGCCACGCGTCTCTCCTCTCTGGCCCGGGTCGGGGCGGTCTGCCACCGGTGATTATACCGCAGACAGTGGGCCGACGCCAAAGACCGGCCGGACGCCTACTTCCCCAGCATCGGGCGTCCGACCCCCAGGTTGGGCAGGTAGCCGGTCTGGGCCATATCGTCGGGCTCGACGAAGATCTCCGGCAATGGTGGCCCGGCGTAGAGACGGGTGAGAATCGGAATAACGAGCAGAGTGGTCAGCACGCTCAACGCCACCACGGCGGCGAAGACCTCCTCCGGAACCGTCCCCAGGGCCCGGCCCATGCTCACGGCGATGAGGCCAACCTCGCCGCGCGGAACCATGCCCACCGCCACCACCAGCACCTCGCGCCACTCCATCCCCAGCGCTCCCAGCCCGCAGCCGAGAAACTTCCCGGCGATGGCCAGAAGCGTGAGAACAGCCGTCAGCCCCAGGACCTCGGTCCGGAGAAAGAGGCGGATGTCCACCTGGGTGCCGGTCACCACGAAGAAGAAGGGGACGAAGAGTTCGTAGACCGGCAGGGCGGCGCTTTCGATATCAAAGTGGGCCCGGGCCTCGGCCAGCACCATCCCGGCCAGAAAGGCCCCGACCAGCGGGGAGAGGCCGACGAAGCCGGCCAGGGCGGCCAGTCCCAGGCAGGCCCCCACGCCGACCACGAAGGGCACGTTGACCAGCGGGGTCTCGCGCAGATGGGGTCCATAGCGCCGGACCAGCCCGGTGCCGACCAGCACGACGAAGAGGGCGAAGAGGAGCGCCTCGACGACCAGGACGACGATATCCAGCGGGGTGCTGCGACGGGCGCCGGCCAGGCCCGCCACCACCGCCAGAAGGAGCAGGCTCAGCACGTCGTCGATGACCGCTGCCCCCAGGATGACGCGGGCGGCGGTGGTGCGGATGACCCCCAGGTCGCGCAGGACCCGCGCGGTGATGCCGGTGCTGGTGGCCACCAGGGCCGCCCCGACAAAGAGCGCCTCGACCTCCGTGCTGCCGGTCAGGCGCATGTAGCCGTAGCCGAAGAGAAACGGCAGGGCTACCCCTAACGTGGCCACAACCACAGCCCGCCGGCCGACATCGAAGATGTCTTCGACCCGCGTCTCCAGGCCGATGAAGAAGAGCAGAAAGATCAGCCCCAGTTCGGAGACGGTGTGGTAGGCGCCGTCGAGCGCCGCTTTGGCCGCCTCATAGGAGCCCAGCTGGGCGATGAGTTCCGGGCCCGGGTGGCCAACCAGCCCCAGGGCGTAGGGGCCGATGATCATGCCCGCGACCAGTTCGCCCAGCACCGGCGGCTGGCGCAGACGGACGGCCAGCCAGCCGAACAGTTTGCCGAAGCTGAACAGAAGAAAGAGATCGAAAAGAATGCGCTGTCCCAGTTCCATCGGCTCCCGCCTTCTCCTGTCCGGTGCTGCCCAGGGGACGAATCGTGATGGTGCGGCGATCAGCACAGCCGGGAAGAGCCCGGACGCGAGCGGCGCACCGGCCCAGATTATAGCCGATGGGCCGCCCCGTCAGGCCCGGGGTGGAAGCGCCCGCGTCGGATCGAGCCGGTAGCCGACCAGACGGGCGGAGTTGAGAACGACGGCCAGGCTGCTGGCGTTGTGCAGAACGGCCGCCAGCACCGGACTCAGCCGGCCGGCCGCGCTGGCCAGGAGTCCGCCGGCGTTGACCCCGATGGCCAGACCGTAGTTCTGGCGGATGATCCGGAGCGTCTGTCGTCCCAGCTGGATGATGTCGGCGATCTGGCGGAGGTCGTTACCCGCCAGAGCGATGTCGGCGGCCTCGATGGCCACATCCGACCCGGCCGTGCCCATGGCGATCCCGAGGTCGGCCTGAGCCAGGGCAGGGGCGTCGTTGACGCCATCGCCGACCATGGCCACCCGCTCCCCGGCCTGCTGGAGCGCCCGAATGAACTCCAGCTTGGCCTCGGGAAGCATCCGGGCCCGGTACTCGGTCAGGCCGAGGTGAGTGGCCACGGCCGCAGCGGCCTCCGGGATATCGCCGGTGAGCATGATGATCCGCCGGACGCCCACTGCCCGCAGACGGCGCACCGCCGCCGGTGCCTCCGGCCGGATGGTGTCGCTGATCGCGATCAGCCCCAGGACCTCGTCGTCGCGCGCGACGTAGAGGGCGGTCTGCCCCCGAGCGGCGAACGCCGCCGCCTGGGCCTGAGCGGCCGGCGGGATGGCGAGGCCGAACCGCTGGAGCAGGTCGGCGTTGCCGACCAGAAGACGGTGGCCGTCGACGTCGGCCCGGACGCCAAAGGCGACGATGATCTCGCACTCCTCATGCGGCGGGATGAAGATGGCCTGAGCCTGGGCGTAGCGGACCACCGCCTCGGCCAGCGGGTGCTGACAGTGGATCTCCGCGCTGGCCGCCAGTTGCAGCAGCGTGACCGGGTCGATCTCCGGACGGAGCGTCCCCACGTCGCTGACCTGGGGACGCCCCACGGTCAACGTCCCCGTCTTGTCGAAGATAACCGTCGTGATGTATCCGGCCATCTCCAGATGGGTGCCGCCTTTGATCAGGACGCCGTAGCGGGCGGCACTGCCGATAGCGGCGCTGATCGCGGTCGGCGTGGCCAGCCCGGCGGCGCAGGGGCAGGCGATGACCAGCATCGTCATGCTCCGGCGGACATCCCGCGTCGCCAGGAAGACTCCCCCAGCCAGGATGAACGAAAGGGGCACGAAGCGCCGGGCAAAACGCTGTCCCACCAGTTCGATGGGGGCTTTACTGGCGGCTGCCTCTTCGATGCGCTGGATAAGACGAGCCAGCGTCGTCTCCTGGCCCACCCGCTCGGCCCGGATCCGCAGTGTCCCGGCCTCGACCAGCGTGCCCGCGTAGACCCAGTCGCCCGGGTTCTTGTCCACCGGCAGCGACTCGCCGGTGATCGGCGCCTGGTTGACGGCGGCGCTGCCGGCGATGACCACGCCGTCGACCGGGATCTTCTGGTGTGGGTAGACGACCACCAGATCGCCAGGCTGGACCTGGCCCAGCGGGACCCGGACCTCGACTCCCTCAACCTCTACCCAGACCTCGGGCTCGCCCACTGAGACGAGGGCGGCGATCGCCCGGCGGGTCCGCCGGAGGACCAGGCCCTGCAGCGTCTCGCCGATGTTGAGCAGCCAGAGCACCACCAGCGCGACGATGTTCTCCCGCAGGGCGACCGAGGCGATGGTGGCCACCGAGATAAGGGCATCAGTATCCAGCGCGGCTCGTCCCAGCAGCGTCCGCAGGCCTCCCCGGAAGAAGGGGTAACCGGTCACCAGCGTGAGCAGGGCGGTCGCCAGCTGGAGGCGAGGACCGAGCAGAGGGGCGGTGGGGCGCCGGAGCCGGCGCAGCCCCAGAAAGAGCAGGGCCAGCCCCCCGGCGGCCACCCGCAGGAGATCGCCCGGCGGCACCCGTTCGGCCAGGGCGTAGCGCGGCAGAGCCGGAGGGGGCGAGCCGGTCTCTTCGCCGGTCAGAGCGGTCTCCAGGGCCCGGAGGACCACCCACGGGTCGGTGCCCTGGTAGTGGATGACCAGATTCCCGGTTCGCCAGTACGTGGCCACCTCCCGGACCACGGGCAGCCGGCGCAGGTGGGCGCTCAGGGCGGCCAGGTCGAGCGGCGCCGGCCAGGGCTCCAGGCGCAGGCGCAGACGGCCAGGGATTGCGGAGACCAGACGCGGGCGGATCGGAGGGGCCAGAGTTGTTCTCACGGAACCTCCTCGGAGATGGCGGCCGGACGGGCGATCTGCTGCCAGAGCCAGCGAGCCAGGGTGGCCACCTCCGGCAGGTGGAACAGCCAGAGCAGAGCGGTGGTCCGACGGTGCTCCTGGCTGAGCAGGTTGGCCAGGCTCAGCAGGATCTCCAGCGCGTGGGGGCCCAGCGCCCCGCGCAGGAGCGGCAGGGTGCTGGTCAGGAGAAGGGCGGTCGACAGGTGCGTCAGACGCTGGCCGCGGAACGGGCGGTCGCGCTCCAGGACCAGGTGCTGGAAGAGGATGCGGGCCAGGAGCAGCCATCCCCAGACATCGTGGGTCCGGTGCGGCAGCAACTGTCGGGTCTGCAGGAGGGCTGCCGGAGGCCGCCAGGCGGTCAGCGCCGCCTCCAGGGCCTGGACATCGCAGCGCTGGGGATCGTAGTGAACCACCAGCGAGCCGCTGAGGGGATAAAAACGCACAGCCTGAACGCCGGGCAGCCTGGCCAGGTGCTCGGCCAGCAGCTGGCCAGCGGCCTCCGCCCGCTGCAGCTGTGGCCAGCGGTAACGGCGCCGACCAGCCAGGGCCGAGACGAGCTGCGGGCCGGAGGGGTCAGTGGGCGTGGCCACCGGCTTCATGGGCGGGAGGGCGCTCTTCGGTAGACGGAGGCGTTGGGGCCGGCCCGGCCACCGCCTGGGCTTCGGCCAGCAGATCCTCAGCCTCGAGCCGCGCCTCCTCCGCCAGACGTCCCAGCGCTCGGCTGAACGTGATCCCCCGGGCCAGGGTCAGCACCAGAAACCGGCGGGCGGTCTGCCAGAAGGCTGGCGAGGTGGCCAGGACGACCAGGGCGCCCCCGAGGGCCCCGACCGCCAGCTGGCGACCCAGTTCGGCGCGATCGCCGCGGTGGTCCATGCTGTCTCTCCTCCTGCTGGAGGCGGGCCGGACGACCCGGCTCCCGGTATCTGGCCATAGTATAGCAAACAAACTCTCCCGTCAGCGGGCCGGGCCTGGTACGGAATCTGTCCGGCGATCGGCGGAAGACTGTCTGTGGGGAGGGAAGATGTCGGCCGCCCGACACCGTGCCCACCGGACCCTGGCTGTGCCGCTCGCGGCCCCGCTCAACACCGCCCTGCGGGCCCTGGCCCGGGCCCAGCGCCGCAGCCTGCACCAGGTGGTCGAAGAGGCGCTCCAGACCTGGCTGGCAGACCAGTCTCGCGGCGAGCGAGAGCCGCGCCCGCCGGCCGGGCGTCAGCCCGAGAGCGTTTAGCTGCCGGTCGGCTCGGCCGGCGGGCTCCCGGCCGCCTGGGCCAGCAGGTCCCAGAGGCCCTCGGCGGTGGCGGGGAAGGGCTGGCCGGCCGCCTGAAGAGTGGTGATGGCCTGGCGCAGGTGCGTGATCTCGGCAGGGGTGAAGCGGGCGAGATGCGGCGCCTCCAGGTCGAGGAAGCGCAGGAGATCGTCCCAGGTGCGGGCCCGGGCCCGCCGGAAAAGCGACTGGACATCGTCGTAATGAAAGGCACGCTCCGGGATCAGACGCATCGGTGGCCTCCCCTGTGGCTGTTCCTGCAAGGAACGTACCGCCCGGCCCGGAGCCCAGGGCGGTGGTCGGCCTTGCGCCGGCGCAGGGTCGGCGCGCGTCGGGGCGTCTTCGGCACTTGACGGAGCGCCCGGGCTCGGCTACGATGCCTCGCGAGCCCTGATCCGGACCTGTCTCGATGCCCAGACTCGCTGTGTTCGGCGGTCGGCGGGCCGCCCTGGTGGTGGCGCTGATCGCTCTTCTGGTCGGGGCGGCGCTGCTCCGCTGCCTCTGGCTCGACCGTTATCCCCCCGGCTGGCACCACGACGAGGCGCTGATGGGGGTGATGGCCGGCGAGGTCTACCGGGGAGAGAGCCGGCCTGTCTTCTTCCCCCAGTACCTGGGCCAGGAGCCACTCTATATCTACCTCTCCGCCGGGATGATGGCTCTGCTCGGCCGCGACCAGGACCCGCTTCCCCTCCGGCTGACCTCGGCCCTGGTGGGGCTGCTCACCGTCGGGCTGACCTTCGTCCTGGGGCGGGCCCTCTTCGGGACGCGGGTGGGGCTTCTGGCGATGGGGCTGATGGCCACCTCGTTCTGGCAGGTCATGTCCAGCCGGAACGGCTACCGCTCGATCACCCAGCCGCTCCTGGAGGCCCTGGCAGCCTGGGCCCTCTGGCGGGCTCGCCAGACCGGCCGTTGGGGCTGGTTCGCCTTGGCCGGGGCGGCGCTGGGAGCGACCCTCTACACCTACCTGGGGGCGCGGGCCTTTCCGGGCGTCTTCCTGGGGTTCGGTCTGTGGTGTCTGTGGCGCGGTGAGCGGCCCTCCCGCCGGACTCTCGTCCGGGTGGGGCTTCTGACTCTCCTGGCCGTTCTGGTGGCGGCGCCGCTGGGCTTCTTCTTCCTCACCCATCCGGGGACGTTCTCGGCCCGGATGGAGCAGGTGTTCATCTTCCGGCCTGAGGTGAATCGGGGCGATCCCTGGGGACTGCTGGGGGAGAGCACGAGCAAGCTGCTCCGGAGTTTCACCCTGAGCGGCGAGCCGCTCTGGCGCTACAACATCCCCGGCCGGCCGATGTTCGTCGGGGCGGTCGCCCTGGCCTTCTATGGCGGGCTTCTGGTCCTGCTCCGCCGGGTCTGGCGGGGCGATCCGGCCAGCGGTTTGGTTCTGGTCTGGCTGCTGGTGATGCTCTTCCCCAGCCTGCTCTCCTGGGAGGTCGGCGCCTACACGCTCCGGGCGATGGGGCTGGTGCCGGCGGTCTACCTGGTCCCGGCCCTGGGGCTGGCCGCGTTCTGGGGCTGGCTGGAGCGCTGGCGGGCGTGGGGAGCGCGGCTGGCCCCCGTGCTCCTGGGCCTGCTCCTGGTCGTCGACGGGGTCTGGACCGCCCGCGACTACTTCTGGGGCTGGGCCCCGCGCTTCGGCGCCTACGCCGAGGGCCACGCCGACGCGGTGGCCCAGGCGCGCTTCCTGGTCCAGCAGGCCCAGCCCGACCGTGAGGAGGTCTTCGTCGGCAGCGAGTACTATCACCACCCGACCCTGGCGCACCTGGCCCGGCCGGTCTACCCCTTCCTGCGCTGGTTCGATGGACGTCAGAGCGTGGTCTTCCCCCTGGGTTCGGAACGGCCGGTCCTCTACGTCCTGGCCTTCAACGCTCTGCCCGCGGACCTGGACACACTCTTTCCCCCGTCGGCCCGCGTCGCCCAGGCGCTTTTCCCCGAAGGCGTGGACGGGGGAGCCCCACCCCCTCTCTTCGTCGCCTACCGTTTCACCCCGGCGGCGCTCCGAGCCCAGGTCGAGACGCTTCAGCGGGGACCATGGCAGCCGGTCGCCGGCCAGATCGCCGCTCTGATCGAACCCCTGGGTGCCCAACTGCCGGCGGTGGTCGCCCCCGGCGATGATCTGTCGGTGGTTCTTCTCTGGCGGGTGCGTCAGGCGCCGCCTCCCGGCGATTACCAGATGCTGGTCCACCTCACCGACCACCGCTGGCAGAAGGTCGCCGGGGTGGATGCTCTGGGCTACCCGCCGGCGGAGTGGCGGCCGGGCGACGTGGTCTGGAGTCGCTTCCACCTGCGTGTGCCGCCGGAGACGCCGCCGGGCCTCTACCGCCTGCAGGCCGCGCTCTACGACCGGCGGACCGGCCAGCGCCTGCCAGTTGTGGGAGGCCAGCCGGGGATCCAGGCCCTGATCCTGGGCGGTCTCCGGGTGCGGACCCTGACGCCTCCGCCACCCCCGACCGTGCGCCTCGACCAGCGTCTCGGCGACGGCGTCACCCTCCTCGGCTACGATCTGGAGACGGCCGGCCCGCGCCTGACGGTCACCCTGCACTGGCGGGCCGACCGGCCGCTTGGCCGGGACTACACCGTCTTCGTCCAGGTCCTCGATCCGGCGGGCCGGGTCGTTGCCCAGTCGGACAGCCAGCCGGCGGCGGGGGCGCTGCCGACCAGCGCCTGGCTGCCGGGCGAGATCGTCCGCGACCGGCACGTTCTGACGCTCCCCACCATCCCGCCGGGCGGGACCTACCGGCTCATCGCCGGGCTCTACCTGCTGACGACCGGGGAGCGGCTGCCGGTGGTTGGCGGGGGAGATTTTGTCCTGTTGCGCACCCTGGGGTAGGAGCCGTCGGTGGGTGGCTGGACAGGAGCCGAGCGTCCGGTATATAGTCAGGGTGAGCGGTGCGCGCTGAAGGATGGGAGCGATGGCTGAGGAGTGGGACCAGACCGAGCGGCCCAGCCGTGGGGAGATTCTGGAGATGCGGCAGTTGCGCGAGCGCTTTCGCCAGATGTTCCCGGAGGAGTTCTTCCGCCACCTGACGGCCGCCCGCAAGGAGTTCTGGCTGGCGATCCGCAGCCTGATCGATGCCCGGATCGCCGCTCTGGAGCGTCAGGAGCGGGCTCGGGGCGCGGAGCAGGCGCCGGTCGAGTGACCGCCCCAGGGGGTGGCCGTGCCTCTGGCGGCGTCTTACCCGAGCCTCTGGTCGGTGGTGGGCCGGCCGTCGGGGAAGGCCAGCCGAGCGCCCTGGTCGCCCCGCTGGGCCTGACTGGCCAGATGATAGCCCGTGGGTCCTGGCTCCCGGTGGCTGGTCGCCGCTTCACCCTCCGGGGCGACCAGCCAGACCTCTGGCGTCCCGGCCCGCGGCGGACAGGGGGATCTTGGCCGCGCGGTCGCAGGTGGGCGCGGCCCCGGCCATCTCGCCGAGCAGGGGGACGTCGCCGGGAACCGGGCGTGCGGTGGGCGGAGAGGTCGGGCCGGGGCCGCCGCCGGGCCAGGTCGGGCGGGAGCTCGGTATATTCGTCCCGGCGAATGGGATGCTGCGGCCAGACGAGCGCCCGCGTGCCGAGCGCGCGGCTGGGCAGAGCGACGGGCCGGGCCACGCACCTGGCGTGGCGGGGGCCCTCTCGACGACCGCGCCGACGGCTGAGTGCGACCCGGTCGTCTCTCCGCAATGCCGGCCGCAGCCATCCGGCGGTGATCGGCGACGCCGAACCGGTGCCGGGTCAGAGGGCCAGCCGCCGGGGGCCTCTCCGGCGTCGTCACAGGTGGTCGGTCACGATATTGAGCAGGCGGCCCGGGACGTAGATCGTGTTGGCGATGCGCACTCCCTGCAGGAAGCGCTGGACCCGGGGCGAGTTCTTGGCCATCTCAATGACGGTGGCCTCGGGGGTGTCTGCCGGCACGGTCAGCCGCTCCCGCACCCGTCCGTTGATCTGGACCACCACCGTAACCGTCTCCTCGCGGGCCAGGTCCGGGTCGTAGGCCGGCCAGGACTGCTGGTGGATGCTGTAGGGGCCACCCAGCTGGGCCCAGAGTTCCTCGGCCAGGTGTGGCGCGGTCGGGGCCAGCATCAGCAAGAGCAGCCGGATCGCCTCGTCCCAGGCCGGGGTGCCCTTGACCTCGGCCTGATGGTCGCTGAGGTAGCTGGTGTAGGTCATCAGGTGGGCCAGCATCGTGTTGAAGCGGAACTTCTCCAGGTGCTCGGTGACGATGCGCAGCGTGCGGTGGGTCTGCCGGCGCAGGTCCTGCTCGGCCGGGGTCTCGGCCACCACCGGCCGGCTCTGGCGGAGGTCGACCCCGCTGTTGAGGACCAGATTCCAGACCCGGTTGAAGAAGCGGTAGATGCCGTTGATCCCCTTATCGCTCCAGTCGCCACCCTGGTCCCAGGGACCCAGGAACATCAGGTAGGCCCGGAAGGTGTCGGCGCCCAGCCGGCGGACGTAGTCGTCGGGGATGACCACGTTACCGCGCGACTTCGACATCTTCTCGCCGCCGGAGATGATGAGCCCCTGGTTGAAGAGGCGGGTGAAGGGCTCGCTGAAGTGCAGCAGCCCCATATCGCGGAGCGCCTTGACAAAGAAGCGCGAGTAGAGCAGATGCATCACCGCGTGTTCGGCCCCGCCCATGTACTGGTCGACCGGCAGCCAGTAGCGGACCTTCTCCGGGTCCCAGGGGCGGTCGCTCGCGTGGGGACTGACGTAGCGCAGGAAGTACCAGGACGAGTCCACGAAGGTGTCCATGGTATCGGTCTCGCGCTCGGCCGGCGCGCCGCACTGCGGGCAGGTCGTCTCGACGAACTCCCGGCAGCGTTTGAGCGGCGACTCGCCGGTGGGGCGGAACTCGACGTTCTCCGGAAGCAGGACCGGGAGCTGCTCCTCGGGCACTGGCACCATCCCGCAGTGCGGGCAGTAGATGATGGGGATAGGGGCTCCCCAGTAGCGCTGGCGCGAGATCAGCCAGTCGCGCAGGCGGTAGTTGACCGTTCGCCGGCCCAGGCCCAGCTCCTCGATGTGGTCGGCGATGCGCTCCTTGGCCTCGGCCGAGGGCAGGCCGTCGAACGGCCCCGAGTTGACCATCGTCCCCTCATCGACGTAGGCCTGGCTCAGGGGCTCGCCCTGCCAGCCGGGCGGGGCGATGACCACCCGGACGGGCAGGCCGAACTTCTGGGCGAACTCGAAGTCGCGCTGGTCGTGGGCGGGCACCCCCATGACCGCGCCGGTGCCGTAGGTCAGAAGGACGTAGTCGGCGATCCAGATCGGCACCCGCTCGCCGTTCAGCGGGTTGATGGCGTGGTGGCCGATGAAGACGCCGGTCTTCTCCTTCTCGGTCGAGAGCCGTTCGATCTCGGTTTCGCGGCGGGTCATATCGATGTAGGCCTCGACCTCGGCCCGGCGGTCGTGGCTGGTCAGGACCGGGACCAGCGGGTGCTCCGGGGCCAGGACCAGGAAGGTCACGCCGTAGATCGTGTCCGGGCGGGTGGTGAAGACCGGGATCGGGTCGCCACGCTCGGCCCGGAAGGTCACCTCGACGCCGTGGCTCTTGCCGATCCAGTTGCGCTGCATCGTGATGATCTTCTCGGGCCACTCCAGGCCCTCGAAGTTGAGCAGCTCCTCGGCGTAGGCGGTGATCCGCAGGAACCACTGGTCGAGGTCGCGGCGGTAGACGATGCTCTCACAGCGCTCGCAGCGCCCGTCGATGACCTGCTCGTTGGCCAGCACGGTCTGGCAGCTGGGGCACCAGTTGGCCGGGGCCTTGGCCTTGTAGGCCAGGCCGTGCTTGTAGAACTGCAGGAAGAGCCACTGCGTCCACTTGTAATACTCGGGCTCGCAGGTGATGATCTCCCGGCTCCAGTCGAAGGTCGCCCCCATCATGCGCACCTGGCGGCGCATGTTCTCGATGTTCTGCATCGTCCAGGTGCGGGGATGGACCCCTCGCTTGATGGCGGCGTTCTCCGCCGGCAGGCCGAACGCGTCGAACCCGAAGGGGAAGAGAACGTTATAGCCCCGCATCCGCATAAAACGGGCGTGGGTATCGGCCGGACCGTAGTTGTACCAGTGGCCAACGTGCAGGAGATCGCCCGAAGGGTAGGGGAACATCACCAGCGCGTACCACTTCGGCTTGTCGCTGCGTTCGGTCGCCTCGTAGAGGCGGTCGGCTTCCCAGCGCTCCTGCCATTTGCGTTCGATCTCGGGTGCGTTGTACCGCATGCCTTCTCACCACCCTGTCGCCGGTCCACGGCCATCTGCGGGGCGCAGAAATCCCCTGCGCCCCGCCAGCCTCTCCGGGGCCAATTGTACCACAGAGGCGGGCTATTCTCCTAGGCTGCCACCGTACCGTATAATTGAAGCGACGTGCCGAGGAGGCAGGGGGAGAGAGCCGATGAGCGTATCGCGGGAGATCGTCCTGACACCGGAAGGGAAAGAGCGGCTCAGCGCGGAGCTGGCCTACCTCAAGAACGTCGCCCTGGCCGAGGCCCTGGAGCGTCTGCGCCGGGCGCGGGAGCAGTCGCCGGGCGATGTGGGCCCTGGCTCGGAGAGCGCCGCCGTCCTGGAGGCCCAGACCGAGGTCGAGCGCCTGGAGGCCCGGATCGCCGAACTGGAGAGCACGCTGGCCCGGGCCAAGGTGGTGGCGGCCCCGTCCACCGGAACGATCGGCATCGGCTCCCGGGTGACGGTGCGCGATGAGGAGGGCGAGCAGACGTTCACACTGGTGACCGCCGCCGAGGCCAACGTCCTGGCCGGCCGGATCTCGGTCGACTCGCCGGTCGGCCGGGCGGTGCTGGGCCGTCGGAGTGGCGAGACGGTCGAGGTGAAGACACCGGCCGGCGTCCGCCGGCTGACCATCGTCCGGGTCGAGTAAGTCCGCGGCCGGGGGCCTGATCCCCCGGCCAGCCACCCAGGAGGTTCAGGTGCAGACGTCCGAACCGGTCGCCAGCGGTCAGGCCCTGCGGGTCCTCCAGACCGATCCCCTGGCGGCGGAGTGTCCGCTGCCGGCCCAGCAGGAGTTCCTGACCCCGACACCGCTTTTTTACATCCGCAACCACTTCCCGATCCCGGACCTCGCCCCGGAGCAGTGGCGGTTGCGGGTCGACGGGCTGGTCGAGCGGCCGCTGGTGCTCTCACTGGCGGAGATCCGCCAGCTGCCGGCGCGGGCGTTCCCGGCCACCCTTGAGTGCGCGGGGAACGGCCGGGCGCTGCTCGAGCCGCCGGCCCCGGGGCTGCAGTTCCACTACGGGGCCGTCAGCACGGCCGAGTGGCGGGGCGTGCCGTTGCGGACCGTTCTCGACCTGGCCGGGCTCCAGCCCGGGGCCCGCGAGGTCGTCTGTATCGGCGCCGACGGCGGCTTTGAGAAAGAGGTCGGGGCTCAGCTCGACTTCCGCCGCAGTCTGCCGCTGGAGAAGGCCCTGGCGCCGGAGACGCTGCTGGCCTACGAGATGAATGGCGCCCCCCTCACCCCCGAGCACGGCTTCCCGCTGCGGCTGGTGGTGCCGGGCTGGTACGGGATGGCCTCGGTCAAATGGCTGGTGGGGTTGCGGGTGGTGGCCGACTCCTTCGACGGCTGGTTCCAGAGGGACCGCTACGTCCTCGACCCTGCCCCCGATGGGGGGGTGGCGCCGCTGACCCGCCTGCGGGTGAAGTCGCACATCGCCTGGCCGACGGCGGGTGAGCGCCTGCCGGTGGGCCGGCACCGGGTCCGGGGGATGGCCTGGTCGGGCGAAGTGCCGGTCGTGCGGGTCGAGGTCAGCACCGACCGGGGCGCGACCTGGCGCCCTGCCGCCCTCAGCGCGCCGGTCTCGCCCTTCGCCTGGCAGCCCTGGACGTTCGACTGGGAGGTGGCCGAGCCGGGCGCGTACGAGCTCTGGGCCCGGGCGACCGACGCCCGGGGGGAGAGCCAGCCGCTCCGTCCAGCCTGGAACCGCCTGGGCTACGCCAACAACGCCGTCCACCGCGTGCCGGTCCACGTGGTGACCGCCTGAGCGCCGCCGCAACCGCTGTCTCCCACGGAAAGGCGCGGTCTTTCGTTGGGCGGCGAGGAGCCGGCGCGAGCCCGGGAGACCGGGCTCTGCGCCGAGGAACTCCAGTGGGATGGCCGCTCCCCGGCGGCTGTGGTACAATCAGGTAACCGCAGCAAGAGCCGGAGAGGGAAGCGTGACGCCAAGCGCCTGTTCGGTGGAGGTGAGTCCTGTCCACACCTTTGACGGGCTGGCGACGGAGTGGGAGCGGCTCTGGACGCAGTGCCCGTCGGCGACACTCTTCTCCCGCTGGGACTGGCAGTCGCTCTGGTGGCGGCATTTCGGTCAGGGGTGGGCGCTGCACCTTTTGACGATGCGCCAGGCCGGGCGGCTGGTCGGTCTGGCCCCACTGATGGTCCGGGACGGGGTCGCCCTGTTCATCGGGGGCACAGCGGTGGCCGACTACCTCGATTTTCTGGTCCGGCCTGGCTGCGAGGAGGCCTTCTTCACCGAGGTTCTGGCCTATGCCCGGGCGCAGGGCTGGCGCGGGCTGGATCTGCACTGTCTGCAGCCGGATTCGCCGACGCTGCGCTATCTGCCCGAGCTGGCGACCCGCTCTGACTGGCCGGTCCAGACCATGGTCGAGGACGTCTGCCCCCGGCTGCGGCTGCCGCGCGATTTCGAGAGTTATCTGGCCGGCCTGACCAAGAAGGACCGGCACGAGCTGCGGCGGAAGCTGCGGCGGCTGTACGGCAGTGGGACGGTGCACTGGTACGCGGCGTCTGATCCCCTTCCGGCCATGGACGATTTCATCCGCCTCCACCGCCAGAGCACCCCGGAGAAGGCCGCCTTCATGACGCCGCTGATGGAGCGTTTCTTCCGGGAGATGACCGCGCTGCTGGCCCCGGAGGGGCTGGTCCGCCTGTATTTCCTCGAGCTGGACGGGCTGCGGGTGGCCACCGCCTACTGCTTCGAGCTGCCGGGCGAAGTCTGGCTCTACAACAGCGGCTACGACCCGGCCTATGGTCGGTTGAGCGTTGGGCTGCTGCTCAAGGCGTTCTGTATCCAGGATGCTATCGCGCGGGGGAAAGAGGTCTTCGACTTCCTGCGCGGGCGGGAGCCCTACAAATACGACCTGGGGGGTGTGGACCGTCCGCTCTATCGGCTGGTGGTCGGTCAGCTCCCGCCGGGCGAGGAGGAGAACGGCGCGTGCGGGTGGCGATGATCTGTGCCCACGGGAGCCCGCTGGCGGCTCCCGGTCGGGGTGAGGCCGGGGGTCTCCAGCTCTATGTCCGCGAGCTGGCCCGGCATCTGGGGCGGCTGGGCGTGCTGGTGGACATCTTCACCCGCCGGCTGGCGCCGGAGACGGCCTCGGTGGTGGCGCTGGCGCCGGGGGTGCGGGTGGTCTCGCTTCCGGCCGGGCCGATGGGGCCGCTCCCCAGGGACACCGCCCATGTTTATCTGCCCGCTCTGCTGGGCCGGATCGAGCAGTTCGCCACGGCGGAGGGTCTGGCCTACGACCTGGTCCACAGCCACTACTGGTTGAGCGCCTGGGTGGGGATGCACCTGGCCCGCCGCTGGGGGGTGCCCCACCTGGTGATGTTCCACACCCTGGCGCTGCTCAAGGAGCGGGCGCGCTACGGGGTGCAGGAGAGCCCGCTGCGTCTGCCGGTCGAGCGACGGGTGCTGCAGACGGCCGATGGGGTGGTGGTGGCGACCGAGCACGAGCGCCAGGCCATCGCTGACCTCTACGGTGGTGCCTGCCAGAGCATCCGGGTCATTCCCGGTGGGGTCGACCTCGAGCGGTTCCGACCGCTCGAGCGGCCGGTCGCCCGGCAGATGATCGGTGGGCTGGATCCTGCGGACGAGGTGCTGCTCTTCGTCGGCCGGATGGACCCGGTCAAGGGGCTCGAGCTGCTGCTCAAGGCGGTGGGGCTCCTGCGCGAGCGTCAGCGGCTGCGGGTGCTGGTGGTGGGAGGCGATCCCGACGACCCTCTGCACCGGCAGTACCGGGCGCTGGCCGAGGCGCTGGGAGTGCTCGGCCCGGTGCGGTTCCTGGGGGCGGTGCCCCACGCCGACCTGCCCCGCTACTACAGCGCCGCCGACCTCTGCGTCGTCCCCTCGCACTACGAGAGTTTCGGGCTGGTGGCGGCCGAGGCCCTGGCCTGCGGTACGCCGGTCGTCGCCTCGCGCGTTGGGGGGCTGCTGAGCATCGTCCGGGACGGAGAGAACGGCCTGCTGGTCCCCTGGCGCTGTCCACAGGCGTTCGCCGAGGCCATCGAGCGGCTGCTGGACGATGCCGCTCTGCGCGCGCAGCTGGCCGGGGCGGCCCGGGCCAGCGTGGCCCATCTGGGCTGGCCGGTGGTGGCGGCCCAGGTCGCGGCCTGTTACCAGGCGCTCAGCCGGGCTGTCGGACGCCGGCAGAGGCGGTGGTGCGGGCGCTAGCGGGATCCGGCGTCAGCTGGAAGGCCGCCTGCACCATACCGAGGATCTCACCGCGTCCGCTGTGAATGTAGGGGCTGGTCCGCTCGGCCAGGGCGGTCTGCTCGCCGGCGCTCAGCAGACCGAGCTGACGCAGCACCTCGGGGACGACCGCCAGCAGGGCGCGAGGGCTACCGTCGTCGACCTTGATGGCGATGCCGATGCCCTGGCCGGGCACAACCAGACCGCAGAGCCCTTCGCGGGCCACCAGGGGGAGAATCCGCCCCTGGGTCACCTCGACCAGGTGGGCCAGCAGCGGCTGGTTGGGGAGAGCCAGGTAGGGATGGCGGCCCACCGCCATCTGCAGGGTCTGGACCGCCGCCTGGCCCGGACTGGCCAGACGGGCGTAGAAGCGGGCCAGATTCTGAAGGGGCAGGGCGTAGATCGGCAGGCCGCAGCCGGCCAGACCGACGGCCAGGCGGCGCGCCGGAAGCCCGGCCTCGGCCGCCAGCCGCTCGCGGACCAGGCGCTGGACCGGGTGGCCCGGACGCCAGTAGCCCTGGAACGGATAGCCCAGGTAGCGACAGAGCAAGAGGAAGGCCGCGTGCTTGCCAGCACAGCCGGCCAGGTCGGGCGCGTCGCCCGGACCAGGGGTGAGCATCCCCTCCAGGTCCAGGCTGGAGGTGAGGTGACCGGCCAGGTCGTCGGGGCCGATACCGCCCTTGGCCAGGACCTGGCGGACCAGGCCGGTGTGGAGCAGGCTGCCGGGATGGCTCCCGGTCAGGGCGGCCAGTTCGCTGCTCTCCAGGCCGAACCGCTGGGCGGCCCCACTGCTGATAAGGAGCAGACAGTGGAGGGCGTGGGCGGAAGTGCGGGCGAAGACCGGGGTGGTGGCGTCGCCGACGGCCAGCCAGCGGCCGGTGGACTCGGCCACGACGATGTGTCCCCAGTGACGGCTGTCGACGGTCCCGTTCCGTTTGACCAGTGCCAGGACGGCGGCGCGTGTCACGGACGTTCTCACCCAGAGCCGCGGGCCCTGTCGGGCCCGGTGTTGTTAGAGCATCGCGCGGAACACGGCGTCCACCCGGATCCTAGGTGGACGGTGGGGGGACCACGGCCGTCAGACGCCGGGCGACCAGTTCGGCCAGGTGAAGCACCTGGACCGGCTGGCCGGCGGCGGCCAGTCCTCCCCGGATCTGCATCAGGCAGCCAGGATTGTCGGCCACCACAGTCGTGGCGCCGGTGGCGGCGATAGCCTGGAGTTTCCGCTGGAGGATCCGGGCCGAGACCTCGGGGAACTCCAGCGAAAACGATCCGCCGAAGCCGCAGCAGGCGGACGACTCCGGCATCTCCACCAGATCCAGGCCCAGAACCTCCCGGATGATCCAGCGGGGCTCGTGCGTCAGGCGCAGGCAGTGGTGGGACTGGCAGGAGTCGTGGTAGGTGACGGTCCAGCGCGGCCCGACGGCCAGGCTCCCGGCCGGAAGGCGGGCGACCTCGGTCAGGAAGTGGGTGAAGTCGAGGAGGCGGGCGGCCACCCGGCGGGCCCGGTCCTGCCAGTCGGGCGCATCCGCGAAGAGACGCGGGTAGTCCTGCCGGACCGAGACAACGCAGCTGGCCGCTCCGCTGACGATATAGTCGGCCGGGACGGCCTCCAGGACCTGGATCGTCTGCTGGGCCAGACGCCGGGCGTGCTCCCTGGCCCCGGCGTTGACGGCCGGGAGGCCGCAGCAGTGCTGGCCAGCCGGGAAGAGGACCCGGCAGCCGAGGCGCCGCAGCACCTGGACCAGCGCCTCGCCGCTGGCCGGGAAGAGCCGGTCGGTCAGACAGCCGGCAAAATAGGCGACGGTCAGCCCTTCCGCCTGGCTGCCGGGAATGAGCGGCGCCAGCGGCTCCAGAACCGCCGGCAGCCGGCGCCGCAGCGGGCGGGGATTCAGCGCCGGCAGCCGGCGCCAGGCGGTCAGGTGGTCGAGGGGCCGACGGGCCAGGTAGGGCCCGTCGGTGAACGGCCGCTGGAGCCAGCTGGCCAGGGTGAACAGCCGGTCGAAGAGGGCCGGCTGTGCCAGGGCGTCGAGGGCCAGTCTTTTCGGCAGCGGCAGTCCTTTCCGGGCCACCACCCGTTCGCGCAGGGAGAGGATGAGGCTGGCCAGGGGGATACCGGCTGGGCAGACCGTATCGCAGGTGTTGCAGCCGAGGCAGAGGCGCTGGGGATCGCTGATGTGCTCCAGTCCGTGGTGGAAGGGGGTGACCACCAGGCCGATGGGGCCGGTGTAGATGTGCCCGAAGATATGGCCGCCGACCTCCTGGAAGGCGGGGCAGACGTTGGCGCAGGCTCC
>VAPR01000326.1_pt1 | contig 32964 bp, 25 predicted proteins | sample 3380701 | NCBI WGS metagenome assembly VAPR01 (sample SAMN11536904, study PRJNA540576) | hot springs metagenome | isolation source: hot spring wet sediment | place: Spain: Lobios | collected 2014-01
ACTGGGACGATTTTGTCCGTTGGGGCCGGGAACTGGTTCACACCGCGCAGGTGCAGAATCCGCCTGTCGGCCCGGCACCGAGTGTTCCGCTGGCCGATACCTATCGCTGCATTCATTGCCACAACCTGGTACGCGAAGACCCTGTGCTCACCCGTCAGGACCCGGAAGCGCGAGAGCCATTGCTTTCTCACCACCCCGTTAACGCCGGTAAAAAATCCGGGGCCCATTCGAGTTCCCCCGCCCCCGATGACAGCTCCGCAGAAGTTGCCCTGCGGCCCGGCACAACGTTTTGGGGCATGGTGAACCGCGAGCGTTTTTACAACGGCTACTACGCCCGCTACCATCGCCTGAAGGTTCGCGACGGAGAACAGCTCCGTCCGATGAATCCCGCCTCACTGTCCGACGCCGTTCAGGTCTGTTGCAGCTACTGCAGCGCCGGGCGTTTCCCGGAAGATTGGGAACTCGACAGCATCCTTGCTTACTTGTGGACGCTGGAACTGCGACTGAAGGATTTGCAGTTACCGGCGGAGTTACAACAGCGGCTGCTGGAACAACTCAACAGTGGCCAGGCGGAGCAGATTAACGCCGCCCGTCAGGAATTGCGCCGACATTATCTCATCGCTGCCGGGGCCACCGCTGTCGAGCCGCCCATCCGCAGCGAAGACAATAAGGACATCTATCCGCCGAGTGTGGCTGCGCTGGAGCAATTATTCCGCCCGGGTGGTTCGCCTTCCCGAATTGAAAAGGACCAACCCGTAGCGCCGGCGACAAAACCCAACACCCCTTCTCCACCGGCAAAATCAGGGCCAGCGTCGTCGCCAGAAGACGCTTCAGCCGGAAAAGCAGCCGACACGACGAGCAACCGGAAAAATCTCGAAATCGTCGGTGACCCGAAACGCGGCGAATGGCTTTACCGTTCGGCCTGCGCTAATTGCCACGGCAACAATGTACATCCCAAATCAGGTCGCTCTCTGGGAGTCAGCCCGGGTACGTTTCACCGCTACGTTTGGAAGGGCACCGAGCGAGACGGGCTGTACATGCCGCTTTTTACTCGAGAACGGCTATCACCCCGGCAAGCCACTGACATCCGCGCCTATTTGCGTTCCCTGCCCCGATAAACCACCCGCCAATTGTCCAGACAACCGAAAAATCCCATTCGCGCCACACTCTTCTGGTCACCTTCACCAGTCACCGACCACTGACCACTTGCCACCAGGGCACGCTTTCTCTGACCAGCGAGCAGCAACCGTCGACCTCTGATCGACGTTACCGCAGGTTGCTGACCACTGGCCACCGATCCCTGATCACTGGCCACTGACCACCGGCCACTTGTCAAGTGCCATCACGTTTACCGTGTCTGGCCGAAATCACGGGCAAACGCTTTGGGGCTCAGTTCCTCACCGGTGGCGAATTTGGTGAGTTCATTCCAGGTCATACTCCGCCCCGGACCAAAGACCCGCTGTTTCAGAAACTCGCCGACTTCCTTGCGGTTGACGTAGAGGGCTTTGTCTGGACTGGTCCGCAACACGTCGCGGGCGATAGCGTGGTGTACCTGGCAGGCGAACATTTCCCCCAGCATGTAGTTGTGATAGTAGCACGGAGCACTGACGATGTGAATCTTGCTCGCGTAATCCGGAGCGTTGCGCCCTTCGGGGCGACGGACCAGTTGATACTTCTCCACCAGGTCCCACCAGAGTTTGTTCAGGTCTTGCTCGGGGTTGGCATACATCTCTTTCTCAAAGCGAAACATGACCTGACACCAGCGTGAAAAGATAAGCAATTGCGCCTGCAACATCCGCTGGCCAGTCGCGTCGAAAGCCTGCGGATCGGCAACGTGCAAGCCCATGGCCTGTGCCCAGGCGGACTGTTTGCTCGCCCGCTCCATCATCATGGCGATCCCTTCCGTGGTCAGGATGTGAGACTCCGCCCGCAGCACGTAAGGTAAAGTTCGCGGCACGTATTTGCTATAGACCGCGTGCCCCAGCTCATGGAGCATGGTGTTCATCCAGTATTCGTTGGGGACGATGTTGGCGAGCACGCGAACATCGCCTTCCCGGTCAATGTCAATGCAAAAGGCATGCGGACTTTTGCCAGGCTTCTCAAACAGATCGCTCCGCGCCAGCACATCATCCACAGGCAAACCGATACTCGCGTAGTAGTCCCGACAGATACGGACGATGTCGGCCTTGGCATAAACGGCATCCAGGTCGGCGGCTGGTTTCGGATTGTCGGGATCAGCGGTGTAATCGCTCACCGATTCCTGGAAGAATGGGTCTTTGTAATGCCAGGGGCGCAGGTCGCCGACACTGATGCCGTACTGTTTGGCCAGCACACGATCGATTCGCTCTTTCAATTGCCGGAATGGTTCCCGGGTCAGCTCATCCAGCTCGTCAAACAGGCGGCCCAGCTCGGCCTGGTCCTGCTCGTTGATGTACAGCTGCAAAACGTGGTAGTCGCGGAAACCGAGTTTGCGTGCCGCCTGATTACGCAATCGCACCAGCTCACGCAAATCCTTTTCCACCACGCTGCCGACTGCTTTACTGGCTTCCCAGACGGCTTTTCGGTGGGCGCTATCGGTGGATTGTTTCAGGACACGCCGAACTTCGCTGTCGGTCATTTCGCGGTCGCCGACTCGAGCCCGGTAAACGTTGAACGCCTTTTCGATGGCGTTGGCTTTGCTGGTGATTTGCCGCAGCAGTTCCGGCTCGACTTGCTTTTCCAGATGGGCCAGGTAAAGCAGGTGGATTTGCCGGGCCAGCAAGCGATCCTGCACCTGCCCGTGCAAAGCCTTGAGTTCGGCGAAGCGCTCGCGGTTACTCAGAGCCGCATCGAGTTTGTTCTGGGCTTCTTCCTTGGCTTTGAAATCTTCGTCTTTGCCGGTGATGTTGGCCTGCCACCAGGCGAGGTTGACCGCGATCTCCAGCGGACGAACCTGTTCCTCGTAATAGCGAATAAAAGCACGAGCACGCTCCTCGGGCGTGTTGGCATTGTTACCACCGTTGGCTGAGCCGAGTGCCAGCATAATCGCCACCGCCATCCCTCCGATTGCTGAGCGGTAATACCGTTCCATGTGCTATCTCCGTGCCCTCGTTATGTTCGCAAGGTTCGTTAGTGCCGTTTACTGAATAAACATAGCGATAAGGCGTAGCACGGCCCCAATCGCGATGCCGATACCGGCGCAGATGGTCAGGATTTTGGCATTTTCCTGGGCATCTGCATCAGTGAACGTGCCCATGCCTATCGCCCCAAGAATGAGCGCAGGTAACGGGCAACATAGTCCGCAAGGAATGAGCAAAAACAGCGAGGTATCGCGAACTGTGCGTTCCCAGAATCCCAGTTGTTTCCGTGCTTTTTTCTTCTTTTTCTTGAGCGTTGCTGGCACGCTCGATTGCTGTTCTTCTTCTTCGACAGGCTCGACTTCCACGACTGGGGGCGGTGATTGTCCAGCTTGAAAGATGTGTCCGCATTTCGGGCATTTGACACGCTTGCCCAGAAATTCATCAGGAACCCGCAATTGCGACTGGCACCCAGGACAACGCGTTTGCATCAGCCTTTCTCCAGCATCATCCCCCTTTCGGTTGGTTTCTTAGTATAGTGAAAATCACCGGCCACGTCATAGAATAAGCGATAACTGCCAGACCGCAAATTGAGTCTTTACCGCAGCGCTGGGCTGTCAGCGCTGTGTCACCACAATAGAGGATGGACTGCGGGTCTGAGCAAGGATGACAGCCAGCTAACAACAGGAGTATCACGATGCGGATGCTGCTCTGGAAAGCGGGATGGCTGGTGTGTGTGGCCACCCTGGCGATGACGGGCGGGGTTTCCAGCCAGGAAAAACCGGTCTTTTTCAACGGCAAGGACCTGACCGGCTGGCGGGGTTTGACGCAATACTGGAAGGTAGTGGACGGGGCAATCGTGGGTTCGACCGAGCCGAACGGCCTGAAATTCAACACCTTTTTATGCAGCGAACGGGAATACGGCGACTTTGAGTTGAGTTTTCAGGTGCGGTTAAAAAACGGCCGGGGAAACAGCGGTGTGCAGATTCGCAGCGAAATCTTCGACAAAGAGAAATTCGCGGTGCGCGGCCCCCAGTGTGACATCGGCGAGGGATACTGGGGCAGCCTTTACGGAGAGCATTTCGGCGGTATGATGCAGGCTGCTCCCAAAGAGCTGATCGCAAAGGCTGTCAAACCGGCCGACTTCAACCACTATTCCATCCGCTGCGTGGGCAAGCATGTTACGATCAAAATCAACGGCGTGACCATGGTGGACGGGGAGTTTCCGAAAATGCCGGACAAAGGGATCATCGCCTGGCAGCTTCACGCGGGCGGACCCATGGAGGTGACCTTCAAGGACATTCAGTTCCGCGAGATTCGTCCCGAAAAATAAACCGACGGTGCATTTCGTCAGGAGGCGATCGAGGATAGAACCATGGAATCGCAGAGGGCTTAGTCTTCGCCCTCTTTCTTTTTGCGTTTTGGTGCTTCCGGCGGTCGCGGATTGAGCACCAGCCGTTGAAAGGCGAATTTAGCAGCAAAAAACGCCAGAAAGCCCATGCCGACGCTGGCGTAGATCGGGATCATTTCATTTTCCCCGGAACGAAATTGCAGCCAGCCCAGGCCATACTCGCGTAAGTCGGGCTTAGCCAGCAAAAAGCAAAGGATGCATCCCAGGCAAAGCAGCATCCCAATTGCGGACAGGATACCGGGGGCCAACCAGACCATATAATCCACTGCGGTAACTGGTTCGAGGACTTTTGTTTCCATGCGCTGGCGGGTTACTAAGTTGAAACCGCAATTGAGACAGATTTTCTGGTCCTCGCTCTCCAGCTCATGAGCACAGAAGGGGCAACGGACGACCGAGTAGTTTTCCTGAGTGACCGAGTAGGGATTGGGATTTTTGCTCCATTCTTCCTCGTCGCGGGCGGGTGCGACAGTAACCACCCCGCCGCATTTTTTGCACTTGACCTTTTTACCGAGCAGCGTTGCCGGAGCCTGAAAGCGTGCCTGACACTTTGGACAAGCCACCACGATAACCTGTTGAGCCATATCCTACCTCCTTTTGCATGATGAAGCCCGAGCAATCCGACCAGGAGCCGGACAATCAAGCCAGGGCAAAAAGTAAACGCGATAAAAATCCAGCGCAAAATCCCGAAATAGGTCTAACATTAGTTTACGGCAGCGGTACGGCCTTTCCAACGGGTGTGGTTGCCCCTGGCGAGGCCGCATACGAAGCGGTCTGGCTGACGGCGTGGCAAAAGATCGGCCATGCCAGATGCGAGGCACCCAGCCAACCAGTACGCAGCGAACGATAAGCGACAGGCTATCGAACTATCGGGCCCCAAATAATGAGCAGCGAACAGCGAGGCCGGGAGAGCTTCCCTGACCCAATAGCTTACCAGCAAACATCACGCAGTGCGCACGGCAAAAACCGAAAAACGCCGACCAAGCGTTGCATTCTCCGGATAGCGAACGGTTACACGATTCGCGGATGACAGGATGTCAGCGACAGCCTCTCCAGAATTAGCGCACAGGTACGCCGTGAGTGGCGATCGTACCCGCACCAAGTAGCGGGTTGAAAGCGAGGAGCCGTTAGGCCTGGGGCGTGGCTTTGCGTAACTCGATCCGCAAGGGATACCCTTCGAGGCGAACCTCGGTGTGAGCAGCGGCATCACCGAGTGGCTGGCTGGCCCAGTGGATGGTCAGGGTTTCGGCAGCGATGTAATCGCGGTGAGCCTGCAGCGCCGATTGTAACTCTGCCGACGGTGTGGCCAGGTACAGGATAATGCGGTCTTCGAGTTCGAGCTGAGCCTGTTTGCGCAGGTTCTGAATGTGGCGAACGACATCACGGGCCAGTCCTTCGAGTTTCAACGTCGGCGTAATCCGGGTGTCCAGCAGCACCAGGATGCCTTTCTCCTCGGCGGCGACCCAGCCATCGGGTGCTACCAGTTGCACCTGCAATTCCGAAGGCAGCAATGTCAACGCAGTGTCACCGACCGGAACCGAGATGGTTTCGCCCTGGCGGATGCGTTCGGCCCAGTGAGCGTGCTGTGCGGAATCCGCCTGGCTGAGCGCTTGCATCAGAGCCGGGAACTGGCCACCCAGTTTCGGGCCGAGTTGTTTGGCATCGGGCTGGACGCGGTAACTGACCAGGGCCTGTTGCGGCGGAACCCACTGGAGCGTTTTGATGTTCAGCTCGTCCAGGATGGGTTCGCGGAAACGTTCCAGCACGCGCTGGACGCGTTCGTCCTGGGCCTGCACTTTCATTTCCGCCAGCGGTTGCCGCACCTTGATTTTGACCTGATTGCGAGCCGCCAGACCTAACGACACCAGCCGCAACACCACGGCCATATCCGCCGACAATTCGCTATTGATCCACTCGGTTTTGGCCTGGGGATAATCGCATAAGTGCACACTGAACGGCAATGCGCCGTCTTCGATGCCCCGCCCCCGTACCACCAGGTTTTGATACATGGCTTCGGTGGTAAACGGGATGATCGGTGCCAGCAACCGGCACAGCGTAACCAGAACTTCGTAGAGCGTCTGGTAAGCCGCCAGTTTATCTTCGCTGGCCTCGCTTTTCCAGAAGCGGCGGCGGTTGCGGCGAACGTACCAGTTGCTGAGCTTTTCATCCACGAATTTTTCCACTTCCAGGCAAACAGTCATGGCGTTGTACCGGGCCAGTTCCCGCCAGGCCGTCTGCACCAGCAACTGCAAATCGGACAGAATCCAGCGATCCATCTCGGTTCGGCGTTCGAGCGGCACGGGCGGCGATTTCGGATCGAACTGATCCAGGCGGGCATAGTTGCAGAAAAAGGCATACGTGTTCCACAGTTTGAGGAAGAACTGGTTGCGGATCTCCTCGGCCGGTCTCGGACCAAAATTGATGTTGACCGCCGGGTTGTGCCGGGCGAACATCCAGCGGATCAGGTCGGCTCCCATGGGCGGACAGGTCAGCGTTCGACCGTCTCGGGTAACGATACTGTAACCTTCATCGGCCGCGCCTTCAAACGGAATGGCGTTACCTTTCGATTTGTGCATTTCTTCCCCGTCCTGATCCCGCACCAGGGCGTGGCCAAGCAGCGTCTTGAACGGTGCGCGTTGCTCCAGCATCGTGCTCATGGCCAGAAGCGCGTAAAACCAGTTGCGGAACTGGCCCGGGAAACACTCGGTAATGAAATCCGCCGGGAACCAGGTCTTCCAGTAGGTGCGTTCGGGGTCATCGGGGTGGAACTCGGTGTTGTAACGCATGGTCGAGAAAGGCACGATGCCAGCATCAAGCCAGGGATTGCCGACATCGGGAACGCGGCTGGCCACACCGCCACACTCCCCGCAACGGATTTTCACCAGGTCAATCCAGGGGCGATGCGGCGAATGGCCCTCGAATTTTTCCCAGCCGGCAATCGCTCGTTCGCGTAATTCCCGACGCCCACCAATTACGTCGAACCAGCCGCACTGCTCACACACCCAGATGGGCAATGCCAAACCCCAGTAACGCTTTTTGGAAATCATCCAGTCGCCCATATTGCGTAACCAGTCCAGCTCCCGCTGCAACCCGAATTCGGGTATCCAGGTGATGTCGTAACAGACCCGCATGATCTCCTCACGCCAGTCCATGCGGATGTACCATTCGTCCACCAGGCGGAAGAGCAATTCGGTCTTGCATCGCCAGCAGTGGGGATAGTTGTGCGGATATTGCTCGACGGCCACGAGCAATCCTTTTTGCCGGAGCGAATCCAGAACGCAATCAGTGAGGGTCGGGTCGTAGGCGAGCATTCCCGTCAGTGGACCAAAACCGCTCAAAAACCTCCCCTGGTCGTCCAGCGGGGCAATCGGTGGCAACTTTTCGTGTTTGCCCAGCTCAAAGTCCTCGGCACCGCAGCCGGGAGCAATATGCACGATGCCGGTTCCTTCCGTTTCGCCTACCGCGTCCCAAGCAATGACCCGATGCGCCTCCCGGGCCGATACGCCAGCCGACCAACCTTGCCGTTTCGCTACCTCGGCAATCTCCGCGGGATAACCGTAGGGATGCTGCTGAGCGGGAAGCTCATCGAAAGGCCCATCGTAACTCCAGCCCAGCATCTCCGAGCCACGCATCTCGCCGACAATTTCGTAGCCACCACGTTCGCGGAAGATTTGTTCGACGGTCTTGAGTTTGGGCACACCCTCAACCCATTCCTTGCGGCGAAACTCCTCTTCCAGCCGCGGATAAGTGAACGCTCCCCTGGCCACGTAATAAATCTGCCCCTGATGCCGCACCCGCAGGTACGTCAAGTCCGGATGTACCGCACAGGCGACGTTGCTGGAAAGCGTCCACGGTGTGGTCGTCCAGACCAGGAGGTTTTCCCCTGGACGACCCCGCAAGGGGAAACGCACAAACACGGCCCGATGCGCCACCCGTTCGTAACCTTCGTGCATCTCCATCTGGCTGATGCCGACGGCACAGCGCGGGCACCAGGGCATGGCATCGTAGGCACGGTAAATTAAGCCCCGCTGGTGACATCGCTTCAGAAAGTGCCAGATGGTGTAGTTGTTTTCCTCCGACATGGTGTAGTAACTGCGGCGCTGGTCGGGCGGTTTCTGCCAGTCTTCCTCGCGGTCCCAGTCCATCCAGTAACCCAGGCGAATGCTTTGCTGCGTCTGAATACGGGCAAAGCGATCCACCCGCTGCTTGCACAGTTGCACAAACCGATCAATGCTGGCGAAACGATCGCCCGGCACGAGATTCTCAATGTCCTGTTTGGAACGCAGCCCCAGTTCCTTTTCCACCTCCACTTCGACCCACAATCCCTGGCAATCGAAACCGTTCTGGTAGCGTAGCTCGTGCCCGGTCATGGCCTGGAACCGCTGAAACAAATCCTTGTAGGTGCGTCCCCAGGCATGATGCACCCCCATCGGATTGTTGGCGGTGATCGGACCGTCGAGAAACGACCACTTCGGTTTGCCGCGATTTTTTTCCCGCAGTTTTTCAAATGCCTGCGTTTGCTCCCAGAAGCGCAGGATTTCGCGTTCCAGTGCCGGCAAATCGAAAGTGGTCTCTACCTTCTCGAAAGGCATTGCTTTAATCCTCGCGGTCTCCGATAGCGGTCGGTAAAAGCATCACCGTTAGCGTTTCGCCACCAATCACGGTCGGGCAGCCCGGTTGACCTATTTCCGGGAAATTGCCGACGTACAGCACCTCTGGTGGGCAAGCTGACCCGATGCTAAATGCTGGCAAAGCCGTCCTTGTCCAGGACAGACAATAGCCAGGGTCAAGCCCGGTTTTGCTCCCCGACATGCCCTATTGTAAACATAAGCTAACTCCAAAAACGCTCCATCCAGCCAAAATGACTTCCGCCGTGCGATAGCTGCGTCGCGTTGTTTTCGCGCACCCTGTTTTTGTCCGCATTTTCCCATGCTATGCGTCTGGGGCAACCATACCGATGGCGAGTTTTTCCTGTGCACTTGCTAGGCGTACCGGTCAGGCCCAAGGCTCGGCTGTAAAGAAAATTGCGGAACTTTTCCGAAGCTCGTAGCGTCAATATAGTAGAGTGCAGCCCGAGGAGATTGAGCACGCTTTTCTCCAACCGGCGGACAAATCCGACATTTGGGCGGTCTTGTGGATTGAATCGGTAAGCCATACGGCTGCCCCGAAGAGCAGGAGCATACCATGCGATGGCTGTTGGCGGGAACTCTGGTGCTGACGGCGGTCACGTTTGTCCAGGCGCAGAATAAGCCGAATAAGCCGAACGCGGGAGTTCAGCTCCATGCGGACATTGAGCAGATTCTCCGTCAGCAGTTTGACCGGATGGACAAGAATAAGGACGGCAACATAGACCCGGAAGAGGCGGCCAAGTTCTTCCGCGGGCCGAGTGCTAAACCCGCTCCGGAATTGCTGAACAAAAACCAGGCGGGTGGCGGAAACCCATTCAACGATAAGAACCTCCTCGAACCGCAAAAACCCCAGGACAAACCTGAAACCAACAAACCCGCCTACAAACCTGTTGTGAAGCCGCTCGATGTTCAGTTCTTTGAAGCCGTGGATAGCAACAACGATGGACTGGTCTCCTGGGACGAGTTTTCTTCGTACTTTACCAAAGCCTACGAAGAGCAGATTCAGGAGTACCAGAAAGTAACGCAGCAGATGCGGCAGTTACAGCAGCGCATGCTTCAGGCGCAACGTCGGCAATTACCGCAATTCCGCCGGGAAATGCAGTATCTGGAGCGACTCCAACGCCAACAGTTAGAGCAGCTGCGGCGTATGATAGCGGAGATGCAACGTTTGCAACGTCGGCGCTGAGCCCGCCGGTTGGAGTTTGCGCGGGGTTGCAGTAGGCACTTGCCGACCCGCTAGACCAGTGGATGGCCCAAGCGCGATGCTGGATGTTCCGGGAGCTCGATTAGCCGGAGCTTCCTGCAGTCCGAGCAGGCACCGGGGCTGGTGTCGGTGCCGTTTGTAAGGGCTGGCGAAGATCGCCTATGCGGGGATTCGGTGTCTTTCGCAATCCAACACGTTCATAACGCAGGCAGCCAATCGCGTGGCAATTCTTAAGCCGTAAGCCAGCGGAAACGATTGGCCGCGGTTGACTATTGCGCCGAAGGCACAGGTGCTGCCCGTTGGTCAGGCTGAGCGACTTCGTTGCCAGTACCGGAGGCGTTGCGGATAATATAGACGCTTCAGATTCTAAGCAATCGTCGCCGTCGGTGCAGGGGAGAATCGCTTTGTCGCGGACAGCAACCCACCGAAAGCCCAGCGCCTCTTTCGCCTTCGTCAGTCTCGGCTGCGCGAAAAACACGGTCGATTCCGAACGGATGTTGGGGCTTCTGGCGCAGGACGGCCTGATCCTGACGCCAGAACCGGAAGATGCCGATCTGGTCATCATCAACACCTGCGGTTTCATCGAAGCAGCGCGGCAAGAATCGCTGGCAGTCATCCGCGAAATGCTGGAACTGAAACGGCAAGGTCAGGTAAAAGCGGTTGTGGTGGCCGGTTGCCTGGCGGAACGGCTGCGTGAACAACTCCTGCAGGAATTGCCCGAAATTGACGCGCTGGTAGGCGTGTTTGGCCGGGAGGAAATTGCTCAGGTATGCCGGAAAGTTTTGCAGAAAACCTCCGCCCTGAACCGGAAACAGAAGAAATCCCGCCGAAAGAAGAACCAGGCAGAGGAGAAATCCGCAAAAGTCTCGCCAGCGGAAATGCCTCAAGCCCGCACCGAACTGCCACTTTCTCAGCAAGGCCGCCGGGCATTGCCCATCCTTGACGAATCCCCGGCCGATCCGCGCTGGCTGGCCATTGTCGAACAACGCACCCTCTTTCGACCCGCCCCGTCCCGTCCGTTTTCCGACCAGGCACGTTTGCGGATTACGCCGCGCCATTACGCCTACCTCAAAATCTCCGAGGGATGCGACCGGCTTTGTACGTTTTGTGCGATTCCCAGAATGCGAGGCAAGCACGTCAGTAAACCGCTGGAACAAATCCTCGCCGAGGCACGCGAACTGGCTGGCGATGGTGTCGTGGAACTGAATCTGGTGGCGCAGGACCTGACCTATTACGGCCTCGATCTGTATGGCCGACCGATGCTCGCCGAACTGTTGCGGCAATTAGAAACCGTGGACGGCATCCGCTGGATTCGCTTGCTCTACCTGTATCCGATGTACATCACCGACGAACTTCTCAGCGTGATTGCTGATTCCGAGAAAATTCTGCATTACCTCGACATTCCCTTGCAGCACATCAATGACCGTGTCCTGCGCCGTATGCAACGCCGGGTTACGCGGTCGGACATCGAACAATTGTTGCGACGGTTACGGCAAGCGATCCCCGATCTGGTGTTACGCACCACGATGATTGTCGGTTTCCCTGGCGAAACCGAAGCCCAGTTCGAGGAACTCTGCGAATTTGTTGCCCAGGGTCATTTCCAGCGTCTGGGTGTGTTCACCTACTCATACGAGCCGGACACCCCTTCGGCACGGATGGATGGCCACCTGCCGGAAGAGGTCAAAGTTGCGCGACGCAACCGGCTAATGGAAATTCAGCAACAGGTAGCGTTCGCCTGGGCGGAGAAACAGGTCGGCCGACAGCTCCAGGTCCTTATCGAAGGCCGGGATCAGCAAGGCAGACTTCTAGGGCGCAGCTATGCCGATGCCCCGGAGATTGACGGGTTGGTTTACGTTCGCCGCTCGTCATGCCGGCCTGGTGAACTAGTCCCGGTCACAATCAGTTCGGCCGATGGCTATGATCTGGTGGGTGAAATGGTTTCGGCAAGCGAATCCGCATGTTCGTCGCCCTCGGCACCACAAACGGTTTAGCTGGGCGATCCATATGGCCCCTCTAACGACCGAAACCAAAAGTCCCCGAAACATACCGGTGGTCTGGAACTGGCCTAATCTGTTGACAGGGCTCAGGTTCGTGTTGAGTATTCCCGTCTTTGTCAGCATTATGACCGGCTGGTTCTGGCTGGCCACCAGCTTATTCGCACTGGCTGCGTTCAGCGACTGGCTGGATGGCTTCCTGGCCCGCCGCCTCAAAAGCGGAACCGCTCTGGGACGCAACCTCGACCCGCTCGCCGATAAGGTACTGGTTTGCGGAGCGTTGACTCTGCTAATTTCCGTCCCTGATTCGGGCGTGGCAGCTTGGATGGTTGTCGTCATCGTTTGCCGGGAACTTATTGTCACCAGTTTGCGCAGTTTTCTCGAACACACGGGCACCCCTTTCGGTGCCGCCATTCTGGGCAAGGTAAAAATGGTTTTACAGTCCCTGGCTCTGCTGGCCGTACTTCTGTCGCTAGCCTGGTCGGCTGACCCGCAGCCTTCAGAAAACTGGCAAAAAGCCTTCTGGCTGGCTCGTGACGCCCTTTTGTACGCCACGGTAGCCATAACAGCCATCAGCGGGATCGAGTACGTCTGGCGGGCTTATAAAGCATACTGCGGCCGTTTGAAAATGTAGGCAAATCAGGTAAGATTCTCAAACCCAGATTACGCATCACGGTCTGTTCACGCGATCTGTGCTACTTGTGCCGACGTCACAAGTTTCCTTTTTTGCCTTGATTAATGCCACCAAAGGTGCGAAACTATAAGCGATGCGGCCGGTGTTAATATGGATGAACTGCAAACCTTCGACAAGTGATAGCCAGGAGACCCCGTATGAGCATCTGGTACAAGTGGTTAGGACGACTGGTCGGCAAAGTAGCGCCAGCAGCTCGTCGCAATCGTCCTCGCGCACCGACCAGCTGGCGCGCACGATTGCTTATCGAAACACTGGAATCCCGCACCACGCCGGATGCTTCCATAACGAGCTGGACCTTGCCTCCGGCCGGTACATACAAACTGGGCGATGTGTTGAATTTCACCGCAAACCTCAGTTTCACTGGTGCCGATTCGAACGTTACCGTCAACACCGCGAGTGGTACTCCCAGCCTTACGATTCAGCTCGACAGCGGCACAGTCAACGTGCCTTACGCCGGACCAACCGGAACCGGTGTAACCACACTGTTATTTCAATACACCGTCGGCCTCGGTGACCTGGACAGCGATGGTACTATCAACCTCGTGTCGCCCATTCAACTGAACGGTGGCACCATTACTCCCGACGGCGGAGGCACCTTCGATCCGACCTTTGCAGCTGTCGCTACTTCGGGCACCGTTGTGGACGGCGTGCCGCCCAGCATCACCAGCGTTACGGTGCCAAGTAACGGTACCTATGGCATTGGAGCCACGCTCAATTTCACGATAACGTACTCGGAAAATGTTCTGGTCAGCGGCGGTACACCGAGATTGACGCTGGACATAGGCGGCACGACCCGGTTTGCCAATTACGTGAGCGGTAGCGGCTCGAATACCCTGACGTTCAGTTACACCGTGCAGGCAGGCGACAATGACACCAACGGCATCGGCCTGGTGGGCGGCATTGATTTGAACGGTGCGACCATACGCGACGCCGCTGGGAATGATGCGGCGACGGCGTTTACTTCGCCACCCACCGGAGGCATTCTGGTGGACGGCATTGTGCCGACAATTGTCAGCATTACGCCACCGGCCAACGGCACATACAAGACCGGCGACAATCTGGATTTCCAGTTCACTTTCAGTGAGCCGGTGGTTGTTAACACCGCCACCGGAACGCCGCGGGTGCAGCTGACCGTGGGTAGCACCACCGTTTATGCCACGTACCTGACCGGTAGTGGGACCGCGACGTTGACCTTCCGCTATACCGTGCAAGCAGGCCATCTCGACACCGATGGCATTACCGTGGCTTCACCCATTCAACTGAACGGCGGGACCATCAAGGATAACGCGGGGAATGACGCCGACCTGAATTTCACGGTCTGGCCGATGCCGGGCGTCCAGGTGGACGGTGTGGCTCCAAACATCAACAATGTCGGCAAACCAGCGGATGGTACTTATCCCGCCAATAAACGGCTGGATTTCCGCATCTTCTTCGACCAGCCGGTGAATGTCTCCGGTGGCACGCCGAGTTTACTCATTCGCGTCGGCAATCAATTGCGTGAAGCCCAGTATTTGTGGGGCAGCGGCGGTAACTATCTGGTCTTCGGCTACCGATTACAGCCTGGGGAGGTGGATAATGACGGCATCGAGGTGCTGAACGTCATTATGCTCAACGGTGCGACCATCCGCGACGCCGCTGGGAACGACGCTGACCTGAGTTTCACCCCACCTGCTACCGCGGGCATCAAAGTAGATGCCGTTCTGCCACGGATTGAGGAAATTCAGGTGCCGCAAAATGGCAATTATACCAAAGATCAGGAACTCAACTTCACCGTGCGGTTCAGCAAGCCCGTATTCGTCAATTTCACGAACGGCCACAAGCCCTTCCTGCGGCTGTTGATCGGTGGACGTGTTCGTAAGGCGGAATATGTTTCCGGCAGCGGTACCAATCAACTGGTCTTCCGTTACGTCGTGCAGGAAGAGGACCAGGATATTGACGGCATCAATATCCTCACGCCGCTGGCCCGACCGCGGAATACCGTCCAGAGCAGTATCCGCGACAGTGTCGGCAACCAGATTCTGCCCGATTTCACTCCGCCCATCACCACCGGCATCCGCATCCGTGTCCGCAACGGCGACGAAAGCTGACACGGAAGCCGATGGGCCGTCTTTGCCGCGATACTCACGCGGTACTTCACATTCCAGCACCCCGCCATCCTCTGCCGGCGCCAATAGACAGCACTTGCCGGGATACTGACGTGCCGCTCGCCTAGTCGGCAGTCCCGGCGGTGCTCGATGCCATACTCGGTCGAGCGAAACATCCCGCCCGACGCTCTCTGATGCGCAGTGGAACGCAATTGCCGCGACCGACGCTGCGGGGTGCATCGGCTCGGAATCGTTATCAGTGGATGCCGGACGTTATTGTTGCGACCGACGCTTGACCGGTGTCGGCAGATGAGTACAATTCGTTTGCGTTAGCCTGCAAGACGAACTCTCGCTTTGCTGGCATCCACGAAACTTTGAAGCGCAAGAAGTGTTGGTCTAACATTCTGCGGGGGAATTAACTGGTCGTTGGCCGTACCGGATTGCGATTTATTTTCTCTGTCCATTTGTCTGGCTTGAGTGTGATTTGAAGGGAAACGCCTGGAGTCCACCGCCGTTGTCGCGACCCCAGTCCCGGTATCAAAGGAGGTAGGCAATGTCCCAAATCAGCGACGCCTGGGAAACCTATTGCCAGCTGGTTGCCAAATCCGGTCAACTGACCGAGGAGCAGAAGGCCAAGATCGAGCAAATCAAGGATCGGTACATCGCCCGTCTGCCCAGCTTTCGACCCGAGCTGAGGAATCCGAAAGTGATGATGATGAACTACGAGGCACGCCACGGTTTCAAGTGTGCCGATTGCCTGCAATACCAGGTCTGCGATAACGACACCAACGGCCACAAGTCGGAAAAAAACGTCTGGATAGATGTAGAGACGGACCCGTGCCAGTGCCAGCCAGAGATGGAACTTGTCGCCGGGGTCCTGGACATCGTCATGCCCGACTGGGACCTGATAAACGAGTCCACAGGCTTGGTCTATTTCTTCTTTGAAACGAAAGAACTGTTATTCCACCACCTCACGATGGCCACCATCGACATGAACCTGTAACAAAACACGCGATGCCGGATAGTCGGCGCGGAGTTGCTAGCAGCGTTGTGAAAACGACCGCCATTCGTGCAACAGAATTAGTGCAGCCGAATCGGTAGGGGCAAGCCCCTGTGCTTGCCCCCGTATGAGTGCGGGCAGGCCCTGTGCATGCCGTCTTCAGATGGACCGACGTTGGTGCAACGGACTCGGTAGGGGCAGTCCCCTGCGCCGCCGGGTCTATGGTCGGCCATCGGCCAGTACAATGCGGTGCCACGCAACCGGTAGGGGCAGTCCCCTGTGCCTGCCCGCGAGCATTTCCGCATTGGTTGACCCGGGAACATTCCCCGTGGGCTGGACGGGGCATTTGCGTATCGGCTAACCGGGTATTCGCAGCACGATGTGGCGTTCTTCCACTACAATTAGGTGTTGCACGCCGCATTTGCACATCGGCTAACCGGGTATTCGCAGCACGATAATTACGCCGATTTCGGGTAAGCAAGCGAATACTTTTTCGGCATCTGCCACGTATTCCCGGCACGATGATTACACCGAGTTGAGCTGGACGGAGCATTTGCATGGCGGCTAACCCTTGCGTGTTTCCGCCAGCTTAGCCCAGGCGTTACCGTTGCCGTACTGCCGCAGATTGCCATCAGCCCACCACGGTCGGCATGCACGAAAATCATCGCCGGCGACCACAAAGGTTGCACGCTATGGAAGGTCGGTAGCGGTGCTGTCAATCCTGCCAAGCGAAATCAACTAGCAGCCGGTGCCATCGGTCTGATTGTCGAATCGAAGGCACCTCGGCGTCTTCTAATCCCTGCGGGGGCTGCGACTGGGAGGCGGCGAACCGCGTTCGGTGCCGGGAACAACGCGGGGAAGATTTGGAGCTACGGTGCGTGAAGTGGTTGCCGGGGGCACGATCCGGTCGGGCACGATCGACCTAGGCCTGCCATCCGACGGTGGGCTCACGAAATCGCCCGAAGAGATGCTGCGAACCGGTACGCTGCGTTGCGGGTCTTGTGATGGTGATACGATGCCGGCGCGCGAGACGTTCGCATTAGCAGACGGCGGTGCCGGGACTATGACCGTGTCGCGCGTTGGCGGAGTGGGAATGGCCGATTCCGGTCGCCCAGAGCGTTCCGGTCGGGAACCCGGCGGAGCGCTGCGTTCGGGCGGACCGCTGGGACGTGCCGGAGATGGTCGCGGTTCAGGAGCGCGAATCGGCGGTGCTGAAGGCGTCGAAGAACCCGAGCCGAGTCGGTTTGTGGGCGGCGGTGCAGGAGCGGGTTGTGGCGACGGTGAAGGAGACGAAGGCGGTTTTGGTGCAGGAGTGGGTTGCCGCTCTACCGTCGAACCCGGCCCCGGTGTCGCGCTGGGTTTGCCGGGCGGCGACTTTTCAGGGGACTTGCTCGGCGAAACGGGTTTGTCGCTGGGTCGCGGAGACGGTGCCGGTTGGCCGCTTCCGGTTGGTTTCTTCGATGGGCTTTCCGGTTTGGAGGGAGCAGGCTTGGTTTTCTCGTCGCTTGGCCGGGTCGGTTTGATGCCTTCGCTGGTTTTGCCCGGCTGAGGTGGCTTATCTGCCGCCGGTTTCTCGGTACCGGGTTTCGCCGGCTCTTTCGGTGGGGTGACAGTCGTGGTCGGGGGCTTGAGCGTTTCCTTCGCAGCTACAGGCGGTGGGGGTGGCGGTTTGCTTACCTTTATCTCAGCGGTGGATTTGACCGCGACAGGCTGAATCCTGGCCGGTGGTTTGCCCGCTACGGGTTTGGTTTCGGCGAGCTTGCGTTCCAGCGCTGCCCGCTGGATTTGCACCTGGCGTGTTTCCTCGATGGATTTGCGGAGAGTGGCCAGCTGTTTGTCGTCGAGTTTCTGCACAGAGACGGTTTTGGGGTTGACACGATTGACGGAGCCAGCGACGACCAGTTGTCGCAATTTCGCCTGGCGTTCGGGATCGCCGGCAGCGCTGGCCAGGAGCTTTCGCTGTTCTTCCATGGTGCGAGGAGGCCGCGGCGCTGTGCCCTGCATGCGTGCCTGCACCAGGGTTCGCTGTTGTGCGAGCCAGTTCGGATCGCGCCGGCCGTAATCGAAGGCGTAATAGCTCACCAGCGGGTCGTAACAATGCCGATGCACGCGGTAGTAGTAGATCGAAATCACCCCGCTTCGGGCATAAAACGGGTCGTAATAATCCCCGAAGAAAAAGCAGAACCGCCGGGTGTGCACGAACATAAACGAGACCAGGCACGGTTCCGGTACCCAGTAGCAGGGCCGCCAGAACCAGCCCGGACGGTAGCACACCGCGAAATCTACCCAGATCGGGCAAAACAGCCAACCGCGATACCGCAGCGGATAATCCCAGTAGCCGTCCACGAAAATGTAACCGTAAGGCGTCCAGTAATAGCAAGCGGGAACCCAAACCCAACCGGGACGATAAGCCACCCAGACTCCCGGCCGCCAGTACCAGCGGTAGCCGACATAAACCCAGTTGCCCGGTACGTAAAAGTAATCGGGACCGGGAGGCGGAGGAGGCTCGGCCAGCGGTGGCGGTTCGGGCGGTTCAGGAACGACCTCGACTTCCCTCTGGGCGACAGGTTTCCAGTAGCCGGGTATCCACTGCCAGCCGGTTTCGACGCGGATCCAGGTTCCCGGTACCCATTCCATACCGGGCGGAATGGCCCGCCAGATGCCGCTTACCCATAAGAACTCCTGCTTCTCCTCATCCCAGAACCAGTAGCCGGGAATCCACTGCACGTTCTCGCCCGCTGGTTTCTGATCGGGCGGAATCTCCTCGATAGGTTTTGGCGGTTCCTTGGGAACAATCGGTCCTGGCTGGGGCTTGACCCGGGAGGGTTGCGCAAACGCTTCGTGCACCGGACCACGCAAAACCGGCTTAGCACCTTCCGGAACCTGGCCATTTTCGCCAGCAAAACCGTCCGGCAGCAAAAAGGCCGTCGGATCGGGCTCGGCCGGTTCGTCTTGCGAACTTACCCAGGTTCCGGCCAGGCCCAGTAACCCGGCCACCAGCATCAGCATCGCGGCAGGATAATGCTTCATAGTTTGCCCTCTCTCGTTCCGGCGACTCCGTCAGTATAACGCTGGACGACCGACAAGTTGCGCATTCTAATAATGGCATCGGCTCGGCACAACCCCGCCCCTGATTCACTCACAAGGAGCCTGCCTATGCTGCGTCCCGCACTGGCCCTGTCGGTAATGGTTATGGCTCTGGTGTCGCTGGCCCCGGCTCAACGCAAGGTGGATGCCAGTCTCTTTCCGCCACGCTTGCCGGGCGACCGTAGCCTCGTCAGTGATAGCGACGGTCAGTTGCTCCGCTCGAGCATCGCTTTGCCCGCAGATGTTCGCGTTGCCCGCACACCACCCCGCGTGGATTTCGCTTACTATCCCGGCCAGGATTACCCAGGCAATCCCTGGTCGAATTGGGGTCAGGGCTGTGTCGTCGGCGACGTTTATTACTCGGCGATCGGCGACCATAAGGGGCCGGAAGGCACTGCTCGCGTCTTTGCTTACAACAGCCGCGACCAATCCTTCCGCATTGTCGTGGACGTTCGCCGTCTGCTGAACCTGCCTCCGGGTCATTATACGCCAGGCAAAATCCACTCCCATCTGACCGCGGGCAAGGATGGCTGGATCTATTTCTCGACTCACCGCGGCCCGACCAATGTGACCACACCGCAATATCATTACAAGGGCGACTGGATTATCCGCTACCACCCGCAAACGGAAAAGGCCGAAATTGTCGCTCACGCTCCTTTAGCAAACCAGTGCTTGCCAACCGGTTTGCTTGATCCCGACCGCCTCCTTTATTACGCTGGTACTGCGGACGGTGACCGCAGCAATCCACGGGTGATGTTCCTGGTTTACGACGTTGGACGTCGCCAGGTACTTTATAGCGACGAAGCGGGACCCGGTCGTGCTCTAATCCTTGCGCGATCCACGGGCAAGGTTTATTTTCATCCTGGCCCCTATAAAGCTGGCCGACGCACCGGCTTAGTTTGTTTCGATCCGGCCAAGCCTGGCCGACCAGTACCCGTCCATGCGGAATTAGGTTTACGCGCCGCCAGCGAAGAAACACCCGACGGCAAAGTTTACACCACCGATACGGGTGAGTTCTGGGAATTCGACACACGCAAAGAAACATCCCGGCCGCTCGGTAAACTGGTCATAGGCCAGGCGGACTATATTACTTCCCTTGCCATTGACCCGAAAACCTGGCGCTACCTGTATTTCGTGGCCGGCGCTCACGGTGGCGCCGAACGCGACGGGTCTCCCCTGGTGCAATACGACTTGAAAACCGGTACACGCAAGGTCATTGCTTTCCTGCATCCTTTCTGCTGGAACAAGTACGGATATATTCCTATGGGCACTTATGGCATCTCGATTTCACCGGAAGGTGATAAGGTCTATATAACCTGGAACGGTTATTACGCGGGTACTCCCGGTGCTCAGCCGCCCCAGTCACGGTACACTTTCAACATCTGCGCACTAACTGTCGTGCATATTCCGGCCACGGAACGCTAGGGGTGGGTGGACTGGAGATAAGGAGCACTGCCCATGATCGTCGGCGTGCCTAAAGAGATTAAGACCGACGAATATCGCGTGGCGATGTTGCCTGTGGGAGTGGAGGAGTTAGTGCGTGCAGGGCACCGTGTGCTTGTTCAGTCCGGAGCAGGACTCGGTTCCGGCATTACTGACGCTCAGTATGCCCAGCACGGCGCGGAGATTGTCGAATCGGCAGCGGAAATCTATCGCCGTGCCGAACTCGTGGTTAAAGTCAAGGAGCCTTTGCCCTCGGAATGGCCCCTCTTGCAAGCGGGACAGATGGTCTTTTGTTATTTCCATTTCGCTGCAGATTTCGCTTTATTAGAGGCTATGCTCCGGGCAGGTATTACGGCCATTGCTTATGAAACCATCCAGGATAAGCAAGGTCGGCTGCCGTTACTGACACCCATGAGCGAAGTGGCAGGACGGATGAGTATTCAGGAGGGGGCCAAATACTTAGAAAGACCCTATGATGGGCGCGGCATTTTATTAGGTGGCGTGCCTGGTGTTTTGCCGGCCCATGTTCTCATCTTAGGCGGTGGTGTAGTCGGAGCTAACGCTGCTAAGGTAGCCGCTGGCTTAGGAGCTAATGTTACCATTCTCGACATTAATTTAGACCGTCTCCGCTATCTAGACGATGTAATGCCAAAAAACGTAACCACTCTCTATAGCGATCGCCATACGTTACTGGAAACTCTCCCCCTGGCCGATCTGGTGATTGGAGCGGTACTAATTCCTGGAGCGCGTGCCCCGGTTCTTATCAAACAGCAGGACCTGAAGTTGATGAAACCGGGAGCCGTGATTGTGGACGTGGCCATCGATCAGGGAGGATGCACCGAAACTTCCCGACCGACCACGCATAGCCAGCCGATCTATATCGTGGACGAGATTGTTCATTACTGCGTCACCAATATGCCCGGCGCCGTGGGTCGCACCAGCAGTTATGCCTTATGCAATGTAACATTGCCTTATGTACTGCAACTGGCCAATAAAGGCCTGGAGAAAGCCGTGCGCGAGAGCGATGCTTTGCGCTACGGAGTTAATGTTTATCAGGGGCGCGTGACCAATCAAGCGGTGGCAAACACTTATGGAATCGAATTTGCTCCGTTACCTTTTTGACGCATAACTAAACGCCTCCAGAACCCTGGCAGGCAATCGCAAAAACGAGCCCACTGGTTGCGTGGCACAACCACGCGGTCAAACGGTTGGATATAGTAGTTGTGTCGCCAGTCTTTTTGCAGAAGGATGGTGTGCAGGTTGACCTGGAGCACTTCTTCCTCGTTCGAGCGGGGAAATCGACGATAGATGCGAATGCTGGTCGGGTCGGCGTTTTCGGTCAAGCCACCGGCACGCTGGAGAAGCTCGACGACGGTCTCCGGCCCCTTATAAGGAAGAGCCCGGCTACCTCCCTGAACCTCGCCGACTACATAGACAACCTGGCTATCGAAAGTGAGCACTTCGACAGATACCGGCCCGGCTTTTGGGCCGACAAGGGTATGAAGATGTTCGGCGGCCTGACCGGTGGTTAATCCGGCCAGTTGCACGGCGCCAATTTCCGGTAGCACCGCACAACCATGTGGCAGTATTCGATACGCACCGTTCCAGGCAGGTTGCTGGGCGAACCGCACCAGGACAACGTCGCCGCAGCCGAGTTGATACTCCCCTGGCGGGTCCTCGCTGGCAGTGCCTATAGAGTGGGCAGTCAGCAATTCGCTACGCACCCGCTGAGCTTCGCTCAGAGCACAACCGGCGCAGCATAGAAGCATTCCCAGGCCAACGCTTAGACTGCCGATTATGCGGGCGCACGCAAGCATATCGGTTGTATCGGTCAGGTCGGCGGTGTAACTTGAATGAATTGTTACAGGTTTACAGGCGAAAGTAAAATAGGTTAGCCGGGCAGCAGTTAGCGCCGCGGTGCTGGCTGGGAAACAGCATCGCCGGGAATAACCTGCTGGCCGAACCGCACAGTCAGAACCGCATGTAACCAAGTCAATTTTGCCGCAAAGGAAACGCATGCCGATTCGCTTTGACGTGCTGACTTTGTTTCCGGAGATATTCACCGGCTACCTGAGCCAGAGCATCCTGCGACACGCGATTGATCGCGGGCTGGTGGAAGTTCATCTCTGGAATTTCCGCGATTGGGCCAAAGGCAAGCGGAAAAACGTAGATGATCGCCCTTACGGAGGCGGACCGGGCATGGTGCTGATGTGCGAACCGGTGATCGCCGCAGTCGAGGCAGTTCAAGCCCAGGCCGAATCTCCTGCTCATATTGTCATGCTGACCCCGGCCGGAGAGCGTCTGACCCAGCCTCTGGTACAAGAACTGGCCCGTCATCGCCGTTTGATGCTGCTGTGTGGCCGCTATGAAGGTTTCGACGAACGGATCCGCTTACTGCTTCAGCCGCAGGAAATTTCCATCGGGGATTATGTTTGCAATGGCGGCGAGGTCCCGGCCATGGTGATCATTGATACGGTGATCCGACTGGTGCCTGGTGTGCTGGGCAAGTCGCAAAGCGTTCTGGAGGAATCTCACGCCGAACCGGGCCTGGTGGAATATCCCCAGTACACCCGCCCGCGCGTGTTTCGCGGTCTGGCTGTGCCCGAAATCCTGCTCAGCGGTAACCACCAGAAAATTGCCCAGTGGCGTCGGCAACAGGCAGAGTTACGGAGTCGCCAGCGCAGTTCGCCGTGCAACTCCAAGCCGGTCAGCCACACACCTGCCCCGAAACGCACTGAGAGTTAATTCCCGCCTTCCGCTAAGTTTGTTAAAGTGTGCCGGTTGCGCCGATCCCAGGTGTAAGCGATTTACGGTTTTTATTCCAAATGCAAAGCGTCTGCCCCACCGTTTAGCCGATGGTTTTTATTGACCAGTGCGAAATGGTCTTACCAGGCGCAAGGACAGGGGCCATCCAGGGGAGACCCCTTCAGTCACAAAGGAGTGCAGGAGGTCAAGTATGATGTGGAAAAAAGTCAAGGCGGCGTTAGCCAGCGCGACGGTAGTCCTGGCGGGGAGCGGCGTGTGGGCGGCGGATCCGCTCAAACCACCCGCACCGCAACCGGCACAACCGCAGCTACTGAGCCAGCATCACTTGCAGGGCGTGCCCGATAACTGGCATCAGTGCGGTGACCACGGCTGCAGCTGGTTGTATGGCAGTGCGGAGGCTTTGTGGTTACGGCGCACCGACTCCCGTCGCGAGAACCTTACCTTCAACGACGTGCCCGTTTTTGTGCTCTCCAGCGATGCTGGCGAATTTGACCATGAAATCGGCGGGCGGTTCCTCGTGGGCATGATGCTCGATCGCGATACCGGCATAGAAGCTGTCTATTTTGGCATGCAGGATTGGCGCAAGGCAGCCCGCGTTCAGGATGCCAACGAGACACTGCAGCCGTACTGGGGCCAGTTCGGTGTCGTCGGCGGGCTGGATGACACTTCATTCACCGACGCTTTCGAGCACGGCTTCGTGTACGAATCGCGATTACACAACATCGAATTGAATCTCCGCCACTGGTACAACCCCTACCTCTCTACCCTGGTCGGTTTCCGCTACGTCTATATCCGCGATAAATTCGGCTTCTACTCGCTCGATGATAACACCACTGTGCCATTCGGCCCGGGATTCGGCCTGTACCAGGTCAACACCAAGAACCACCTGCTCGGTCTGCAAGTCGGTGCCGATGCTTCCTATCCAGTGTTCTGGAACAATCTGCTGGTGGGCGTGCGTGGCAAGAGCGGTTTGTTCATCAACTCGGCGAAGCAGTCCAGCCGCTTCTTCAACAATCCGACCGGCGGTGGCCCGATTACCGACGCCATCACGGATGAAGATGGCAACCGCTTGGCCGGTCTGATCGAAATCGGTGCCTACATCACCTACTGGGTCACGCCGAATATTGCCGTGCGTGGCGGTTACGACCTGATTTACGTGGCCGGCCTGGCGCTGGCTCCGGAAAACCTCGACAACAGCCCGCTGCCGCTCAACGCTCGCACCAACCTCAAGGACAACGGCGACATCATCTATCACGGCCCGTCGGTGGGTATCGAATTCAGGTGGTAATCCGCCGACACTATCCGGCATCGGGTCTGAGTGCTGACTGCCAGGGGCGACTTTTCCGGTCGCCCCTGGTTTTTTCTTTGCCCCGGCGGATAGCCATGTTCGAACCGGCCGGCTCAGCTTCTGCCATTCCGGGAAGGCCAACGTGTGCACCCGTGTTGTTCGAGTTAGTGGCCGCGGAACCGATCAGGCGGCCTGGCGTCGGCAACTGAGTTGTTGGGCATCGGACAGGCGGTATTGCATGACATAAGCGTCTTCGCCAGTGTCGGGGTAGTATTCGCGCAGCACCCGCACCGCCTGGAAACCCAGGGCCTTGAAAAACAACTGTGCCGTTAAATTGCGTTCCCGCACCTCCAGAGTGATTTTGTCGCGGCGGTGTTGGGATAGTTTGCTGATCAGCCGCTCCACCAATTGCCGACCGACTCCGCGACGGCGATATTGTGGATGCACCGCCAGGTTGAGCAACATGAACTGGTGCTTTTGTAGCTCATAAATAACGAAGCCAACCAGGCAGTCATTACTTTCTGCTACCATACCGATACAGTTGCGCTGTCGCAGGGCGTTGAGGAAATCTTCTTCGGTCCAGGGAATGTCAAAACTGGCTTGCTCGATGGCGAGAACTTCCGGCATATCGCGTTTGATCATCCAGCGAATCTGGACGGCGAGCGATTGACCCCGAATGGAGGCCCGTTTCATGGGCAGCTTCCCCCGTTTGAAATCGGCCCGACAGGAATCGTCGAGGCCAGCCCCATCTTTCCCGACCCCGAAAAGGCGGAGGTCTCCCCGCACCCGTAGGCGTGTCTAATCCGGCTCGAAGCGACCCCGGTAGCGTTCGACCGGATATTTACGAGCGTTTTTCTCCAGTTTCGCCTCCACGGCTGCGCTCAGGTCGAGCTGGAGTGCGTTGGCCAGGGCCAGCACGTAGCAGCAGACATCCGCCAGTTCGTCAGCGATGGCTTCACGGTGTCGAGGATCGTTCCCCCGTTGCCGCGATTCCTCGACATCCAGCCAGAGGAAATGCTCCATGAGTTCGGCGGTTTCGATTGCCAGACCCATGACGAGGTTTTTTGGAGCGTGGTAGCGTTCCCACTGGCGTTCGGCGACGAACTGCTGCATGGCTTCGCGAAGCTGTTGAACGGTGGTGTCGGCATCAGTCATGGCGGTTTCCCGAATAGCGCTGGCAGGGTCGTTGGCTGAAGCGGACGTGGCATATAAGAACGCCCGCTGCTTCTGTCAATGCGGTTTATCTGCATCGCAGGGAAACAGCAGAACCACTGCTTCGCCTCCGGTGGAAACTCACGCGGGTGATGCCGCGAGCCAGACGCACTGCCTCAGTCCACGCGGAAAGGTGAGTCGGGACGGTTTTCGTGGCGAATCTCATCCACGGTCTGAGAGCGTTTCCACCCGGCGTAAAGCTGGTTCGGTGCGTTGAACACCCAACCCGGCACACTGCCGATGTTGCGATAGGCATGCACGACGCCCGGCGGAACAATCACCGCCATCGGTCGGCTTTCTCCCACCACCAGCACCTGCCGCACTCGATAGGTAGGTGAAATTTCGCGGTTGTCCCACAGATACAGGCGAAAATCCGACGGACCGAGAAAGCAGAACAAATCGTATTGAAAGCGATGTTCGTGCGGGCCCCGCACTACGCCGGGCAAGGTCATGGAAACGTAGGCCATCTGCGGATAATTGACCGGTGGAATTTCATCGTAGCGAAACAATTCCACCAGCCAGCCGCGAGCATCCTCGTAACGTTTCAGCGGGTAACACAGGACGCCGTCAATTTCACCGTCGCGAAAGGTCATGGTGTCATCTCCCCGACACGGTTGCCGTAACTCGAGACCGTGAGGCTATCGTGGCGATTCGACCATTGCCGCTAATCGAGCGTTCACCGACACACGAGCGCTGGCGGGTAAGCCGCACTCCGAGCCAAGTGCGTGCGTTTTTGTATTTTTGGAGGTCGGGAAAGTCGGTGGCTCCAGCAATTGCGGCCACGAATGACGTCGTTTTTGTAATATGTCTGAAGGCTGGGTCAGTCCTATCGGTTGGTGCTTGCTTCCCGTTGCTTTTTGAGTGTTTCCGGAGAATCGGAAAGCCTTACCGGTGGCCGCAGGCTCGTGTAGGAAGTTTAGCACGCAATCAATCGCGAGAGCAACACGCCGGAACAACCAGGAGCGGCGGGCGTGAGCCCGCCGTGGTCGGTAAACCGAACGCGGTGCGACGAAAATCGCCCACCATTCAACGACGATGCGACGGACGAACAAGAGCGGCGGGCGTCAGCCCGCTGTGGTCGGTAAACCGAACGCGGTGCGGCGAAAATCGCCCACCATTCGACGACGATGCGACGGACGAACAAGAGCGGCGGGCGTTAGCCCGGCGTGGTGTTTGTAAACCCGCGTCTGCAATTGCAATGAGACGAATTTCCGCGTTTCGCGTTCGCATCGAATGCACCCCACGGGGGGCTTACGCCCCCCGCTCTTCTGTTGCCGTGCGAATGTCCGCCGACGAAAAACCGATTTTTGCGATGTACATACGCATGCCCACAAGAGCGGCGGGCGTCAGCCCGCCGTGGTCGGTAAACCGAACGCAGTGCGGCGAAAATCGCCCACCATTCGACGACGATGCGACTGACGAACAAGAGCGGCGGGCGTCAGCCCGCCGTGTGTTTGGTCGGTCGAATGATGTCCGCGATTTCTCGCAGATCACTTGCAAGTGCGTTCCCCACATCACGGCTGGCTTACGCCAGCCGCTCTTGATTGCACCACGTCCGTTCGGCGCAGAATACGACATTTGGGATGTACAAACGCATGCCCACAAGAGCGGCGGGCATCAGCCCGCCGTGCGATTCGCAAAACGCACTGGCCGGGTCGGTTAAGCAAAGGCGCTGAAGACTGCCGATGTTCTGCCAGAGCCCCCCGCTGCCATTGCGGGGAAGCTGCTTTTTCGCTCCTCGAGTCGGCCTGTGCTGCCGACGTTCTTCCGGAGGCCCCGCTGCCATTGCGGTACCACAATCACGGCAGGGTTCAGGCATCGGCAACGGGGTAATAGACGCTGGGAGCGGCGACACAGCGCAGACGATCAATTTGTTCGACAGCAGCACGGAATGCGGAAAGGTTCGTGGTGTGGGTCATGATCACCACAGGCACCGCCAATCCGGCATGTTCGTCCAGCGCCTCATGCTGAATGACGGAGGCAATGCTGACCTGGTGTTTGCCGAGAATCGTCGCCACCTCGCCGATCACGCCGGGCCGATCCTCGACTGTGATGCGAAGGTAAAAACGGCTGCGGATCGCTTCCGGGGGTCGCAGCGGCAAACGCTGATGGTTCTCCCACAGACGCAGGGAGCGAAACGTCAGTTGAGCCCGCCCGATGGCCAGGTCAATCAAATCCGCGAGGACAGCGCTGGCGGTGGGCATCTGCCCGGCACCACGCCCAGCGTACAGCGTTTGCCCGACCACATCGCCGCGAACCAGAATGGCGTTGTACACGCCTCGCACCTGGGCCAGCGGGGCCAGGTGATGAATCAAGGTCGGCTCCACATGCAGTGCCACCTGCCCGTCCTGCAACCAGGCTTCCGCAAGGAGTTTGATGGTATAGCCGAGTTCCTGAGCGAAGCGGAGGTCGGCCAGCTGCAACCCGTCAATGCCCCGGCAATAGATGTCATGCACGCCAGGACCGGGTCCGAAAGCCAGACGAGCCAGAATCGCTAACTTGTGAGCGGCATCTGCGCCGCTGACGTCGAGGGTCGGATCAGCCTCGGCATAACCACGTCGCTGAGCCTCCGCCAGTGCCTGTTCGTAGCTGACCCCGTTTTCCACCATCTGCGTGAGAATAAAGTTGCTCGTGCCGTTGAGGATGGCCTGGATGCTCAGGATTTGATTGGCGGCAAGTTCTTCCGCAAGTGCGGCAATAATGGGAATTCCAGCCCCGACACTGGCTTCAAACGCTACCGCGCGTCCGTGGCGTCGGGCCGTCTCGAAAATCTCTTCGCCGTGATACGCCAACACCGCTTTGTTGGCGGTGATCACGTCCTTGCCTGCCTGCAATGCTCGCACGATATACTGCCGCGCTGGTTCCAGGCCGCCCATCAGTTCGATCACCACCCGAATCTCCGGATCGTTCAAAATGTCGGCAAATTCCGTGGTAATCAACTGCGGCGGCAGGAAAACTGGTCGCGGTTTGTCAGGCTGGCGTACCAGTACTCGCCGCAGCACCAGCGGTCGGCCGGCGCGTCGGAACAAGCGTTCCTGCTGTTCGAGCAAAAGCTGGGCCACACCGCTGCCTACGGTGCCGCAACCCAGCATGGCGATACCTAGCGCTTCCATCTTCGCAAGTATCCTCGCAGGGATTCGGTTCGTTCAGATGGGGCATCCCAGTGAAAACCTGGACGTTCTGGCCAAATTGTAGCACCGTTCGCGGCACAACCCAGCCGCCACCGCTCAGACCGGGCTTGCCGAGATCGTTTTTTCGACCCGTGGGCTGATTTTCCCGGCAAAGGAAATCCAACCGCTAGGAAACGAATTGTTCCAGAAACCGTCGGCTCTGGCGTAAAGCGCGGATGCGATCGGTCAGCGTGGCTTCAAAGGCGCGATCTTCCACCTCGATGCACACCGGGCCGTTATAACGCACGTCGTTCAAAGCCGCGAAAAACGCTCCCCAGCGCACATCTCCTAAACCCGGCAATTTCGGCGTGTGCCAGCCCAAACCGAGCACACCGACGTCTTGCAGCTTATCCCGATCCAGCCGGGCGTCTTTGGCGTGAATATGCACCAGCCGCGAGCCAAATTCGTGAATGCACGGCACCGGGTCAATCATCAACCAGACCAGATGCGACGGATCGAGATTCAGGCCGAGGTACGGCGTCGGAAACTCGGCGAACAACCGTCGCCACACGGCCGGGCACATCGCCAGATTTTTCCCTGCCGGCCATTCGTCCAGCGTGAATAACATCGGGCAGTTTTCGATGCCGATGCGCACGCCCTGTTTCTCCGCGTGTGCTATAATGTCGGGCCAAACCTCGCGCAACCTCGGCCAGTTGTCCTCAATGCTCAACCGCCAATCCCGACCGATAAACGTGTTGACCACACCCACGCCCAGCTTCGCCGCCGCTGTGATCACCTGCTTCAGATGTTCGACGACGCGGTGACGATGTTCGCCATCCGGCTCGAGCGGGTTGGGGTAATAACCCAGCCCGGAAATGCCAACACGGTAGCGCTCGAGCAGTTCCCGAATGCGCTGGACTTCGCCATCATCCAGGCGAGTAACGTCAATGTGCGTAACGCCAGCATAACGCCGTTCCGCTTTGCCGACCGGCCAGCACATGAGTTCGACACAACCGAACCCTTCGTCGCGGGCAATCTTCAGGACTTCTTCCAGCGAACAGTCCGGCAGGATGGCACTGACAAATCCCAGTTGCATAATCGCTCCTCCCCAGATCCAAGTCGCATCCGCCAGCGCAGGAATTGGCGATGACCATCAGCGATTGATTGCGGCAATCATCTACCAGCATAGCGATCCGAACCCACCCTTTCAACCGAACCGCTCGGTCGTCGGCCTGCGATGCTGAGTACCGGAAATGTCGCCACGAATATCGTTCGCGGATGACGGAGCCACCGACCTTGGAAGGTCGCCAGTGTCCATCCACGGCTGGCTCACGCCAGCCGCTCTTGGTGCGCGACGCACATTCGGCCAAAAGTGCGCGATATGCGATGCACACACGAACGTCCGCAGGAGCGGCGGGCGTCAGCCCGCCGTGGTATCGAGAAACGCGTTGCAACGGCGACAGTCTTTTGCGGACTGATTATGTTTGCTCCGCGCGGTCGGTTGGCGCACCACGGCTGGCTTACGCCAGCCGCTCTTGGTCGCAGACGCGGATGCTTGTGCTGCTGTGCATTTCATACGCGCGGGTACGCTGCTCATCGCACGGCTGGCTTACGCCAGCCGCTCTTGGTGCGCGACGCAGATTCGGCGAAAAGTGCGCGATATGCAATGCACACACGAACGTCCGCAAAAGCGGCGGGCGTGAGCCCGCCGTGGGGTGCGATACGAACGCGTTGCTGCGAGAGTTGAGCACTGTTCGGCAATCGGCGAACACAAAACCAGGAGCGGCGGGCGTCAGCCCGCCGTGTGCTCGGTCCGTCGAACGATGTCTGCGGTTTGTCGCAGATCACTTGCAAGTGCGTTCCCCAACCCACGGCTGGCTGACGCCAGCCGCTCTTGGTCGCAGACGCGGATGCTTTTGCCGGTGTGCGTTTCATACCCGCGGGTACCCTGTTCATCGCACGGCTGGCTTACGCCAGCCGCTCTTGGTCGGAGCAAGTTGGTTGTACAAAGGCGATGGTTACTGCCAGGGCGTTGCCGTTCGCCAGGCAGCGTTGACATTCGCAATTTGTTAGCCCGCAAACACGTAACCAGCCGAGGCTGACCAGACTCCACAAAGTGTCTGCAGCGCTCACAGCTGCACTTTTATTGGCCAGCGAACATGGTTGCGCCCCGGATCTTCTTCCACGGGGGACGCACGTGCACGGTTTTTGGCACCTGCCTCATTCATTTTGACAAGCGGCCAGTATTCAATAACGGGACGCACGTGCACCGTTTTTCGCACCTGCCGCTAGAGGCCAGGTGTACGTCGCGTCAGGGGCGTTCTTCCAGGGGGATGTAAGTACGATCGGCTGGGCCGACATAGATTTGTTCAGGGCGGAAGATGCGGTTGTTTTGCAACTGTTCCAACCAGTGGGCCAACCACCCGGCCACTCGTGAAATAGCGAAGATGGGAGTAAACAGGTCTTTGGGGATGCCCAGGCTCATGTAAATGATGCCCGAGTAGAAGTCCACATTGGGGTAAATCCCTTTGGGTCCGAGCACTTCTGCAGCCGCCCGTTCGAGTTCGACGGCGATGTCGTAGAGTTTCGGCCGGCCAGTTTCAACAAAAACATGCTCAGCCAGCTCCTGCAAAACGGTAGCACGCGGGTCTTTCACTTTATAGACACGGTGGCCGAATCCCATTATTTTTCGTTTCTGGGCCAGGGCTTGCTGCAACCAGGGACGAACGTTTTCGACGCTGCCGATTTCCTCGAGCATGTCGAGGACCTGCTCGTTGGCACCGCCATGCAACGGACCGGTGAGGGTTCCGATGGCAGCACTGACCACGGTGTAGGGATCGGCCAGGGTACTAGCGGCGACACGCCCGGCGAAAGTGCTGGCGTTCATTGTGTGCTCGGCATGCAGAATCAGGCAGGCGTCCAGAACCTTGCGAATGGCTGGCGAAGGTTCCCGCTCAAAGAGCATCCAGTAAAAATTGGCGGCATGGTCGAGATCGTCGCGCGGCGGCAGGTCGTCGTCGCCGTTACGCAGACGGTGATAGGCGGCGACGATGGTCGGCATCTTGGCGATGATCCGCACTACCGATTCCCAATTGGTTTGCGGATTGGACACATCGCGGGCGGGATAAAACATGCCCAGAGCTGCCACTGCCGCCTGCAACGCTCCCATCGGATGGCCGGTCTCCGGCAGGCATTTGATCAGGTCGCGGAGTTTGTATTTGAGCCGGCGATGGCTGCGAAGTTGTCGGTCAAACTCGGCCAGCTCCCGCTGGGTAGGCAATTCTCCCTTGAGCAACAGCCAGGCTACTTCCTCGTAACAGCTTTTGCGGGCTAACTCTTCCACCGCATAACCGCGATAGCTCAGGCGGGCCCGTTTGCCGTCAATGAAGCTAATCGCGGATTCCGCAACCGGCACGCCTTCCAGCCCCGGTCGCAAGGGCATCACCGTCTCCGTCGCCATAGAAGCTCCCTTCTGCCCTACCTGCTCATAGTTGCGAGTTCACGACACATTGCCAGTTCGCCACCTGCATTTCCCAGGATGGGTCTATCATATTACTGCGAAAGCGGCTTGCGAAGTAGCGATTGGTTCGACTGCTGCCCTGATTGCTGCCGGCGGTTTTGCCGATGGGAGTACGATTACCGGCTTGGTTTCGGGACTAACTGCCGGCAGCGCTCTGCATCACGACGCGGCATCGAAAACGACCACATGCACTTCCCCCGGACCATGAACCCCCGTTACCAGTGTCAACTCGATGTCACCGGTTTTGCTTGGCCCGGTGATCAACGTGAATGCGGAAGGGCAGGTGGCCGGCACGACGGCGAACCAGTCGAAAAGATCGGGCACGATCTGCTCCCGTGCCGCTACGGCAATGTAAATCCGCGGCAATAAACTCAACGACCGTGGCCGCTCGCGGCTTGCCGACACCACTAGCGTACCGGTTTCGGCAATGAGTGCGTCCACGCCCGTAATTCCCGCGTCCAGAGCAAAGA
>VAPR01000328.1_pt1 | contig 32883 bp, 38 predicted proteins | sample 3380701 | NCBI WGS metagenome assembly VAPR01 (sample SAMN11536904, study PRJNA540576) | hot springs metagenome | isolation source: hot spring wet sediment | place: Spain: Lobios | collected 2014-01
ATATAGGTCTAGCACAGAATATGGTTCGATGCCGACTATTGAACAAGTAATGGAGGCTCTGAAAAACTGTTACGACCCTGAGATACCCGTCAACATAGTTGACCTAGGGCTTGTTTACGATGTGAAGATTGTCGATGAAAAAACGGTCTATGTCAAGATGACTCTGACGGCGCCGGGATGCCCCGTTGGGGCCTTCGTTGCCGAGCAGGTGAAAGAGGCTATTATAACGCTTGTGGAAGGTGTTGAACGTGTCGACGTGGACATAGTCTTTGACCCGCCGTGGACACCAGATAGAATGAGCGACGAGGCGAGGGAAATACTGGGTTTAGTCTAAGTTTATAACAACCTTGGAAACCGTTTTTCAACAGCATGGCATCGTCCCCCACTATACAGGAAAAGTCCTGGAACCCGCAGCTCGAGAAGGAAATTCTACAGCTGTGGGAAAAGGAAGACCTTTACAGGTTTAACATAAGGTCCCGCAGAAAAAAATTCGTCATAGACACTCCTCCACCCTATCCAAGCGGTAGGCCGTGGCACATAGGGGCCGCAGCACACTACAGTCAAATCGACATGATAGCTCGCACAGCCCGTATGATGGGTTACATGACGCTTTTCCCGATAGGAATAGACCGTAACGGGTTACCGGTGGAGATATACACCGAGAAAAAATACGGCATCACCATACGGGAAACTCCTCGGGAAAAGTTCATCGAGCTATGCAGGGCCTCCCTAGACGAGCTCGAGTCCGAGATGCTAGAAGTAATGAAGCGGCTGGGCCTCAGCGGCGACTTCAAGAACCGTTACCGCACCGACTCCCCAGAGTATAGGCGCCTCACACAGAACACTTTCATCAAACTCTGGAAGAACGGCCTCATTTACAGAGCCTCGAGGCCAAATAATTATTGTACGGTATGTGGGACAACTATTGCGGACGCCGAGGTTGAATACGAGGATTTGCCTTCAACACTGCACTATGTCAAGTTTCCGCTCGAGAATGGAGGATACATACCCATAGCGACAACGAGACCTGAGCTGATACCCGCCTGCGCAGCCGTAATCTACAACCCCGCTGACAGTCGCTATGCCCATCTCGAAAACAAGACCGCCACCACCCCACTCTTCGGGGAAAAAGTGCCAATAATAGCCCGTCCTGAGGCTAAGCCCGACTTTGGAACAGGCGCCGTCATGGTGTGTAGCTACGGTGACCACACCGATGTCCGTCTCTTCAGGGAGCTCAAGCTGCCTGAGAAGATAGTTATAACTATGGAGGGTAGAATGAATGAGAACGCCGGCTTCCTCAAAGGGTTGAAGGTTGAGGAGGCACGTAAAGCAATCGTGGAGAAACTGATGAATGCCGGCCTCTACATCAAATCAGAGAACATAATCCACTCAACACCCGTATGCGAAAGAAGCAAAACACCCATCGAGATAATACCCATGGATGAATACTACCTAAACCAGCTGGATTTCCTCGATGACTTGAGGAAAATCGCGCATGAAATGGATTTTCTGCCCGAGCACTCTCGCCAGCTTCTGCTCAACTGGATTGACTCTGTCTCGATAGACTGGCCTATTTCGAGGAGAAGATACTACGCAACCGAGGTTCCAGTCTGGTACTGTGTTTCATGTGGGACACCTGTCTTACCTGACGATGGACAGTATCATCAGCCCTGGAGAGAGAAGGCGCCTGTGGAGCGTTGTCCCAACTGCGGCTCCACTTCCTTCAAAGGTGATGAGCGGACATTCGATACATGGATGGACTCGAGCATTTCGCCAATATTCGTGATAAGCGACAGAAAAACGGGGAAAATTCATGAGAGTCTCTACCCTGTATCCATCAGGCCGCAGGGGAAGGAGATTGTGAGAACATGGCTCTACTACACCGTGCTTCGCTGCTATCTATTGACTGGGAAGAGGCCGTTTAACAAGGTGTGGATAAGCGGCCTCGGCCTTGATGAACATGGTGAAAAGATGAGTAAGAGCAAGGGGAATGTGATTGACCCGTTGCCAATCCTCGAGAAATATGGCGCTGACTGTTTCCGATTCTGGAATGCGCAGGAGGCGAGTCTGGGAGAGGATTTCAGGATATCGGAGGCACGGATAGCCAGCGTGGGAAAATTCCTCTCTAAGCTCTGGAACCTCGCGAAATATGTTTCTATGTTTCCGAAGCCAAGTAGAGCCACGCTTACCCCAGCCGATAGATGGATTCTCGCAGAGCTTTCGAAAACAGTTGAGACATGCCTCGCCGGCTACCAAAGCTTCAACTTCTTCATCCCCTCAAACGAGATACGCCGATTTATCTGGAACATTTTTGCATCTCACTATGTTGAGATGTCGAAGCCACGTGCATATGGACAAGGATTCACCGAGTCTGAGCAGAAATCAGCCTTCTACACCCTACACACCGTCATGCGCACAACGCTTCTACTACTTGCACCCATCACCCCCTTCATAACAGACTACATTTGGAGAAAGCTCTACGGAAGGAGGAGCATTCATCTGGAGCGTTTCCCGAAGCCCATATGGCCGAAAACCCTTACAAGATACACAGAACCGCTCACAGAGTTTAACTCAGCCGTCTGGGCAAAGAAAAAGTCGCTGAACCTTTCCCTGAGAGATGAAATAAGCTACGAGATTCCGGCTGAGCTGAAGATTTTTGAGAAAGACCTGAGAGCGATGCACAGGATAGTGAGTTGAACACGCCTGAGTTAACCGTCGGAGCGTTCATCATAGACAGTGTCGGCAGGCTTCTTCTTGTCGTCAGCCCAAAATGGGGATACCTCTACTCGATTCCGGGTGGCCATGTTGACTATGGGGAGAAGATTTTCGACGCAGTGGTGAGAGAGGCCCGGGAGGAGGTTGGCCTCAGAGTCGAGCCAATTAGGGTTATCGCTATACAAGAGGTGATTAATCCACGGCATTTCAAGTCCCGGCGGAAACATTTTGTCTTCGTCGACGTGTTATGCAAAGCTGTAAGCAGCAGGGTTGCTGTTGACGGTGAGGAGATAGTTGGATACATTTGGAAAACGCCTGCTGATGCGTTCGAGCTTCCCATGGAAAGTTACACAAGGAGACTCGTGGAATTCTACGTTAACAACAATAGCAGATCTATTTTGTTCGCTTTAGACGGCTGGCGACAAGTGCTATGACAAGCAGGGCTGCGGCTAAGGTGGTTGCTGTGAACTCGTTTTCTCTACCCAATAAGCTGGGGATGGATATTAGGTATGAGAGTGAGGAAGAGGACCCTATCAAGACAACTTTGGTTGACCAACTGGGAATGTATAGAACAATCTCTAGACCCCCGCCTGTGACTGCGAGAAAATAGGCAGGCTTATCTAACTCGCCTGACAATACCTCAGACACAGATGAGGCGAGTTTGGCGGGCTCCCCGTTCACCCTGACAGAGACGTCACGTGGAAAATATTCTCGCTGAATAGATTTGTCCACATCCAAGATTATTAGCCGCCCCTGCTCAGAGGAATCGGATGTTAGTACAAGTCTTATGAAGCCGCGGTCAAACCCGTGTTCAACAACTTTAACGTCATACTCTGTTTTTTCCAGCTGTTTTTGTGCGTTTGTTTTTCTTAGGCTGAGTATGGCCCCTATTCCGATGTTTTCTCCCACCATTAACTGTTTTTCCTGCTCAGATGGCTGAAGGCTTCTCTCTGTCTCTTTTTGGATGATGATGGTGTTGCCGAGGCTGATGTAGATGCTTCGAGAAAAGGTGACTGTTTGATTGCTGTACGTCTCCGCTTCCTGTGTTACATAGATTTTCACCTCTCCCCTGGATGTTGTCACCGTTGCTATGCTGACCTCCATCTGCCGCCTATCTTCCTCACCTCCCTTTATGACGCGGACATCAACCCCCCTGCCCTTCAAAACATTCCCAACAGCCTCAACCAACACGGAGGCCTTTGTAAACGAGTCCCGAGTCTTCCCCTCCAAAACCGACACTGTTTCTTGTTGAAGAAGCTGCTCAGCCGCGTCGAGAAGATAGGAAGCCATGCCTTCGAGCCTCTGGTCAATCCTCAACCCATATATCTCCTCGAGAACCATTACCCCCTGTCTACCTGTCTGAGGGTCGGTTTGGTAAACATTCCAGAGAAACTCTAGCAAACGCCTCAGAGACGACAAGTCACGGCTCTGCCCCCATACCTGCACATAGGCGGTGATATTGGGAAGCTCGATACCCTCTGCGGCGAAGCTTGCTACATATTCGGAAACACTTTTTGCATATGGGGTTTTCTCTTCAGCCCAGGAGATGCTATTGGATAAGAGGACTGTGATTATAAGCAGTGTAGCCGTTGCAAGCTGGGAGGTTTTGTTCACTTCCTTGGGGCCAGTATCCAGCCCCTCTATATATCGGATTAATGTTCTAACAAGTTAGAGAGAAAGATTTTTAGTAGGGTTTCTCGAAACTTGAGACACAGCATGGGGCAGGAAGAAAAAATAGATTTAGTTAATGGGTCTAAATCACTAGAACCAAAGGATGAGAAGCTCCTCTTTTATAGTCTGCTCAAAAACCCGGTTAGAAGGCAGATTATAACCCTCCTGAAGGAAAACGGTTCTATGGCTGCTTCAGACCTTAAAAAGCTTCTGGGCATAAGTGTCGGCACCCTCTATTATCATCTGGAGTTTATGCAGCCTTTTGTGGTCAAGACCGATAAGCGTAGATACCGGTTGAGTGAAAAGGGGCTTAGGCTGGTTGATTCCATGAAGGTCAGTGATTTTCTCGCTGAGACCAGTGTGTCTGAGCCTGCGGGGTTTAGAAAGTATGTTTATGCTTTCACCCTTAACCCATTGCTTCAAAGGGTTCAGTTGACAAACACCACTCTCGTCCCCGTTTCTCTTGCCTCGGCCATGGTTTACCTTTTACTTTCTTGGCGGCTATCGAATAGTCAGCTTATTCTCCATTTTAGGCCAGTTGGTTTTCCTGAGCTGGCGCTTCTCTACGCCGCCGGAAACTTGGTTTTTTTGATTGTTTTGATGTTGGTTGCCGGGTTTTTGACGACGTTTAAGAAAGGTGGAGAGGCGCTGATAGCTGCGACGGTTCCTTTGGCTCTTACGCCATCCAACCTTCTTTTGACTGTTTTTGCTGTTCTCTCAGGGTTAGGGCTTTTGGGTAACGGCTGGTTCGGCATAGTTTCCTTCGGGGTTTACGTGTTTTTCCATGTTTGGCAGATGGCTGCCTTGGCCGCTGTGCTGGTGAGCGCAAAAGGGGTTAGCTGGGAGAAAGCCGTCGCCGCCGTTGTCGCCTTGTCTTACATCAGCCTGTTTCTTTCACAGAACTTATAAATTATGCATAGCGCATGCGATTCCAAATGAGCTGGCGCGACATCCTGAACCTCACTAAGCCTAAGATAACTCTTCTAAATATTTTCGCCGCTGTAGCATCATTCTTATCCGCGGGAGGAAACCTGGCAAACATGATTCATTTGTTGCTTGCTGGGTATCTTTCTGTTGGCGGCGCCAGTGCGTTGAACCATTTTCTTGACGTGGACATCGATTCTAGGATGAGGAGGACGGCGGCAAGACCCATTCCAGCGGGGAGAATAAAGCCTCGTACAGCTGCTCTGCTTGGTTCGGGTATGGTTGCGGCCTCGGTTCTGTACTCGTATATCGTTTACAATCCGTTGACCGCTGTGTTCATTTTGTCGGGGGCCTTGGTGTATGTGTTTGTTTACACGGTCTGGCTCAAACGTAGGACTGTGTGGAACATAGTTATCGGAGGTGTTGCGGGGTCTTTCGCTCCGCTGGCTGGCTGGTCTGCGGCTGGCCGTGAGATTGGGGCTTTACCTGTTTTCATGGCTTTGCTTGTGTTTCTCTGGACACCCGGCCATTTTTGGGCCTTGGCATCGAGAGCTGTTAAAGATTATTCAGCCGCAGGTGTACCGATGCTGCCGGTTGTTTACGGAGTGCGGACAACATCAATCGCCACCCTAGTGTCAAATGTGATAGCTGTGGCTGCTGCCCTTCTCATGTCCACCTTGGTAAGCAACCCGCTCCTCTACCTCGTCATCGCGGCTCCCTTTTCAGCTTGGCTTCTATTTGAAAGCATCAAACCATGCATAAAATACTCTCCATCAGCTGCTTGGCGAGCCTTCAAAATCTCCAGCCCATGGCTCTTCATCATATTTGCTGCAACCGCTGCATCATCAGCTCTATAGCAAGACAGGGAGGTCGGGGTCATCAAGGTAGACATCCCCGTCGAGGGTCATGTGAAGCTTGATGCATCGAATTTCAACACCTGACCGCCTCGCTTTTATCAACAGCGGCCTCATATCGGGGTCTCCCTCGTCGCATGGTGTGAAAAAACGTGCATCTGGAAGAGCTGCTATGAAGACGAGGTATGTTTGACAGGTTGCCGCGATTTCGGCGAGTTTTTGGACATGTCTTCTCCCTCGGGTTGATACTGTGTCAGGGTACATCGCTGCGCCGTCTCGGCCGAGGTAGGCCGCAGACTTGAGTTCTAGAAACGCTTTTTCGCCGTCCGACGACAGCAAGTAGTCTATTCTGCTTCCCATGAAGAATACTTCTTTTCTGTATCTGCTGAATCTCCTGAGCCATGGGATTAGTCCACGATTGAATGCCTCTTCAAAGCATCTCGCCTGGAGCCTTGTGTCGACCACCGCGGCTAGATTGCCAACAACCACACCGGAGAGAATTCCCTCTGTCTTAGCGGAGGGCCTTGGAGTATAGAGGATTGTTGCACCTTGGTAGATAAGGTCATGTAAACGTCCTGTATTTGTTAAATGTAGGAAGACTTTTCTCCCATCGTCTTCAGCCTCGACCAAAAACCTGTTATGCCTTGTCAGGACTTTGGCTGTTCGGACCTCTGTTTTGAGTAAGCGGACTGGTTTATCTTCTGTCAAGGGGTATGTAACTGCGTGGCTCGGGGCCAACATACACCGCGCGTGGCCTAATCAACCGGTTATCTCTCCAATACTCCAGAACATGGGCAATCCATCCAACTGTTCTCGCAGCCGCGAAGAATGGTGTGAAAATTTCTTTACCCAATCCAAGCAGATGGAAAACAGGTCCCGAGTATAGGTCGATGTTTGGGAAAATGTTTCTGCCACCCATACGATTCATCATGGCATTTTCCACAGCCTCGGCGATTTGCAACAGCGTTTTGTCACCCGTTCTCTCGGAGAGCTGCTCCAGATATCTCTTGAATATTCTTGCACGTGGGTCGAAGCTTCTGTATACACGGTGTCCAAACCCCATTATTCTCCTTTTGGCCGCAAGCTCGTTAGCTACGTATTCGTCGGCTTTGTCTGGAGACCCTATCGTCTGCAGCATCTCGAGAGCTCTCTCGTTGGCTCCACCATGCAGCGGCCCCTTCAACGCACCTATGCCCGCGGAAACAGCTGAGTAAAGGTCTGACAGGGTAGAGGCCACCACAAGGGCCGCTGTGGTTGAAGCAGGCAATTCATGCTCGGCGTGTAAAATAAACGCAACATCCATTATTTTCTCCTCAAGAGGGGAAGGACTGCTTCCTTTAACCATGTAGAGGAAATTTCCTGCATGGGAAAGCTCAGGACTTGGCTCGACAGGCTCAAGACCACGCGCAAGTCGATAAGCCGCGGCGGTTAATGTAGCCACTTTGGAGATTAGTCTCGTGGCCGTTCTCATCCTCGACTCGTCGTCAGTCTTCTCGGCGTCCTGATCATATAGTGATAGTAAGTCGACTCCTGTTTTTAGCCAGCTCATCAAGGGAGCAGTGCGTGGCAGCGTTCTAAGAGCATCCACAACCTGTCGGGGAAGACTTCTATCGGAGACAAGCATTGCAGAAAACTTCTCCAACTCATTTCTAGTTGGCAATCTACCATTTAGAAGCAGAAAACAGACCTCCTCATACGATGAATACTCGGCCAATTCTTCGATAGAATAGCCAACGTAGTAAAGCTTCCCCTTCTCACCATCGATGTTTGATAAACAGGTTTCCTTTATCGCGATGTTTTCTAAACCTTTTTCAACTTTCTCAAAGCCGACATTCACATAGGCATGACTGGAGGGTTCACAATAAATAGATGATTCACATGGGGGTTGAAAGCTTTTCTCTCACTATATCACGGACTCGGCGGCGCAGCATTTTCCCGACGAGAGATTTGGGCAGTTCGTCCACCAAAACAATCTCAGAGGGCCTCTTGTATTCGGCGAGCTTGCTACGACAGAGTTCATGAAGAGTTTTAACTTGTTCGGGGCCGTATCCAGGCTTCAAAACAACGGCTGCCACAATTTTTTCACCCACAACGGGGTCCGGTATACCGACAACGGCTGCCTCTTTAACCGCATCTGACTCGTAGAGAACTTTTTCAATTTCTGCTGGGAAAACTGTGAACCCTTTGTGTTTGATGATGTCTTTGGCTCTCTCGGCGAAGTAGAAGTAGCCGTCGCTGTCCATTTGTCCCATGTCTCCTGTTCTCAGCCATTTTCTCCCCGCCTCGTAGAGGAAGACGTTGCTGTTGTCCTGGCCAAGGTAACCCTGCATCACCTGTGGCCCGGATACGATGATTTCACCGATTTCACCCGGTCCCAGAAACTCCTTTGTCTCTGGATTTATGACTGCGGCGAGGGTAGATGGGATTGGAACCCCGAAAGACCCTTTTTTCACCTTGTCTGGCGGATTCACATGTGTCACCGGCGATGCCTCGGACAACCCATAACCCTCCACAATTTTCTTCCCGAATTTCTTTTCAAAATTTTCAGCCACCTCGGGAGGAAGCATGTCGGCTCCCGATATCACCATCTTGAGTTTGGGATACCTGAGCTGGTCTGCGAGCCTATGGTTAGACATTAGGTTAAACAGTGTCGGAACTCCGGGGAAGATGGTCACATCGTATTTCTCCAAGTCCCTCATGAATTTCTCCAGCTCTAGCCTAGGGAACACAACCAGTGTGTTGCCCATCAGCAGGCCGGCGCCCAATATAACGCTCTGGCCATAGATATGGTAAAACGGTAGCAGAGCTGCGAAACGCTCGTTACCCTCATCAAGATAGGGCTTGATAAATTCATACATCTGATAAATGTTGGATACGATGTTGTGATGGGTGAGCATCACACCTTTTGGAAAACCTGTTGTGCCGCCGGTGAACTGTATTGAGGCGAGATCCTTCTCAGGGTTGACCTCGACCTCAAGCTTCTCAGCGGGACCTGTTATCATCTTGAGGTAGCTCTTCACCGCCGGGTTGCTCGGCACCTGTTTGGAGGGGATTTTCTTCAACATTTTTCCAAGAGCTTTTTTGAGAGATGGTAGATGGTCGGCTATGTTTGTGACAACAACGTGTTTGACAGCTGTTTCGCCCAACGCACTCATTACCTCGTCTATGAACAGGTCGAGTGTGACGATTACCGTGGCTTCAGAGAGTTTGGCGAGTTCCTTTATCTCCTGACCTGTGCTGAGTGGATTGACTGGAACAACCGTGGCGCCTGTCTTTAAGATACCGTAGTATGAGACGATGAATTGTATGCTGTTGGGGAGGACTATCATCACGCGGCTTCCCTTCCCCACGCCGAGCTTGTTCAGGGCTGATGCAAACCTGTCGCTGAAGTTTTTCAACGCCTCAAAGGTTACCGGCGTGTCGAGAAAAATTGCCGCCACCTTTTTCGGATACTTTAAACAAACCTCGTCGAACATCTGGGGCAGAGAAACAAGTGGCGCGGTTATGTTTGGGTTAACTTTGCTGTGGTAAAAGCGCGTCCAAGGCTTACTTAGAACAAACTCTAGACCATTCATTTTACATCATAATTCTTCACCGCAGTGCTTAAAAATCTATCGCGAAACCTTAAATGGACATCAGCAAGTTGAAGATGATATGGTTGAAATTGTTCACCAGCCCGTGAAAGAGCTCGTTATCATGGAGTATATCCGTTTTCCCTCAGCTGAGGAGCTTGTGAGGAACATGATGCTGCCTCCGGGTCAGCCAGCTGTGCTTTACTGGGCTGAAGGGGTTGTTTTTCTCCCTATTCCTGTCCCGACAAATAACGCCAAAGTTGTGGAGGAGCTGTTAAACGGCCGTGTCTTCTGGATGAGCGTATCCTTCGCGCCCATGGCCAACTATTCGCCTATGCTTAGTGTCGAGAAAGGCCCTGAAGCCATGGTGATTAACGTCTCAAGAAGCAATCTCCTAACACAGGTTGCGAGATGGCTCAAATCAAAGCTTTCGACGAGCGAATAGGTCTAGGACCCAGTGGCTCAGCTTCGGTGAATAAGTTTTGACAACACGTTTATCCATAAGCTCGACGAAGTAGCCGAGCCTTTCAGCCAATTCTGAAACAGTTTTGTATAGCGTGGCCCAGCCGCTTTCGTTCTCGGCAATCTCATGAAAATGAATATAGCCACCCATATTCTTGAGAAGCTGTAACGCAGTCGGAAAATATTCGGCCGTCCCCTTAAAATAACCCATGAGAACCCTGTCTGCACATCCCTTGAGACCCATGTCTACCGATTTTCGACAATCGGCATTAAAAGCGGTCACTTTATGCTCGACCCGGTTAAGCCTTATGTTCTTAACGAGAAATGCGTAGGCTTCTTCGTTGATTTCGAAGGAGTATACATGGCTTGCCTCCGATTTTGCGGCTGGAAGCGTGAACTGGCCCACTCCCGCGAACATGTCCACCACTATCTCTCCGGGACGCGGCAGCTTCCTTACCCGGCGTCGCTCCTCAAAGTTTCCAAGAGAAAACATGAGACGCGAAGCGTCGAAAGTGTATATAACACCGTCCTCCTTAACAGTTGTAACGGTGTCGAGGCTGCCAGCAACATGCCGAACCACCGGAACCCGATAAGCCCCCTCGACCCTCTCAATCTCCAGAACAGTCTCCACACCGTTGTTCCTCTTCATTATATCTTTAGCGAACTCTACGAGGTCTATGTTGGAGCCTCTCGGCACCCTCACTATCGCCACTCTTCCAAGGTATTTGACGCTGGGCTTCACCGGTGAATGTTTTGGCTGACGACCGTTTAAGCCTTATTAACCGAGTTTTTTGCTGATGAGTACGTGAGCTCGGAGGCTAAGAAGAAGGGTGGGAAGGAGAAGAAAGGGCCTGAGAAGAAGGAGGAAGTTGTTGAGAGGGGTGTGATGGGTGTAGCTGTTCCTTCTCTTGAAGAGGTTAGAGAATATGTCAAGGGTGTCAAGGTTTTGACTCCAGCATCACTCGCGGAACGCTTCAAGGTGAGGCTGTCAGTTGCCAAGGCGCTTCTCCGCGAACTCGTCGCCAAAGGGTTGGTGAAAGAGGTGGTGGGAAGCAATAGGTTAAGGGTTTACGCGCCACTAGTACAGGCGGTGGCTACCGAAGCGAAGGCCGCGACAACAGAGGAGAAGCCTGCGAAGGCTAAACGGTCTTCGAAAAAATCCTCATCATAGCACCGACCCGGGCCTTGGATATTTCATCAGCACCTTTTCCCACGCTTCCTATCTTGATGGTTTGGCTTGGCGCGGCATGCTGTGAGAGAGCTATGCCGAGAGCTTGTTCAGGTGACCAGTAGAAGATATCGCCTTTCTCAAGTTTGGTGACCGATTTTTCCACACCTCTCCTTATCTCGGTTATGATGTAGACGGCGTTCTGCCATCTTGCGACAAACCCTTCAATGGGCAGTCGTTTCACAACCTCTTCCACTGTAAGCGGAGCCGCGAACCTGTGAAGCTCTCCCTCAACCTGTTCGAGCCCCTCGACATGGACCACAATAGGTATCCTCGCTCCACTCATTCTCCATACAGCTCCAGAGTGCCCAGGTAATTGGCGAGGATTGGCATAAGTTCTACACCCCTTATCCTACCAAGGCCTCCTTCCATGCAGCTTATCTCATCGAACTTTGTAACACGGTCACCCCTCACATCAGGGCCCCATATCAGAACAGGCACGGGGTCTCCCCGATGGTCTCCGATCTCCGACGACGTTGTATGGTCTCCTGTTACCGCTACATAGGTGTCTGTAGTAAGCTGCTCAAGCATCTTCTCAAGGGCATCGCCGACCCTGTTGATCATCTCGGCTTTTTCGCGGGGTTTTTTGTCGTGGCTGAGTGTGTCAGTCGCCTTGACATGCAACAGGACGAAATCATGAGTTTTCAGAGATTCTATGACGGCTTTGACTTTGTTTCCGAGGTTTGTGTTGACAGTTCCAGTTGCCCCCTCAACATTTACAACGTCGAAACCCGCCGCCCTGCAGACACCTTTGTAAAGCGCTCCGCCTGCGACGACCGCGGCCCTTAAGCCGAATTTTTGCTCAAAAGGCGCTAGGTTAGGTAAACGCCCAGCTCCACGTGTCAGGATATAGTTTGCGAGGGGGATATTCTTCTCACGTCTCTTGATGTTGATCGGATGAGCTTGTAGAATCTGACTCGTTTTCTCTAAAAATTTTTGCAGAGCTTGTGCGGTTTTTAATGACTCGGGCGAATCGTCGAGCGGCCTTGGTATCTGGATTGTCGATGTTTTGCCATGAGGGTCGACGTTTGAAACACGATGAGAGATTCCCTCGCCTCTCATGATTAAGACTCCTCTGTGTTCAACGGTGTGTCTAAAAATGAACTGGATACCATCTATCTCCATCGATTGTATCGATTCAGCCAGCTCCCTGCTTTCCTCAGTTGATATTCGCCCAGCTCTCCTGTCGAGCACTGTCCCATCCTCCGCAACTGTGGCGAAGTTGCATCGAAAAGCGACGTCGTCATGGCTTAGGCTGAGACCTGCGCCAAGCGCCTCAAACGGTCCCCGGCCGGTGTAGCACGTGAACGGGTCGTATCCGAGAAGAGCGAGATGACCTGTGTCGCTTCCGTTGGGGATTCCTCGGGCCACTACGTCAACCAACCCAGTCTCCCCCTCGGCCGCTAAACGGTCCAAAACCCTGTTGCGAGCATACTGTAAAGGAGTCATGTAGCCGAGGCTTTTACATCGTCTATCCCCCAAACCATCCAAAACAACTAACACAGCTTTCATGAAGAATGAGAAGGGTTGACCAGCTATTAGTTTTTATAAACCCAATGCCCTTTTGACTGTGAGGAAAACTTGAGCCAACGCTACAACGACATCGAGGAGCTGCCCGGGGTGTCGGCCAAGTTGGCTGAAAAACTTAGGGAACTCGGATACTCGACAGTGGAGTCCATTGCGACCGCGACCGTCTCCGAGCTGGTCGCAGCCGGAGTTGATGAGGAGCATGCTTCGCGTATCATTTCCGCAGCGCGTGAGGGGATTGAGATTGCTTGGGTGACGGCGAGGGAGCTGGCTGAAATCAAGACAAACATTGGACGCATTACCACGGGGAGCACGAGGCTGGACCTCTTAATAGGGGGAGGAGTCGAGACACAAGCTATCACAGAGTTTTTCGGAGAATTTGGGTCAGGGAAGTCTCAGCTCTGTCATCAGCTTGCCGTGAACGTTCAACTCCCAGTTCGACGCGGAGGGCTTGACGGCTCAGCCCTCTACATAGACACCGAAAACACGTTCAGGCCGGAGAGGGTGACGTCGATGGCCAACAGCCTCGGACTGAACGCCGACGAAGTCCTTGAACGAATTATCTACGCAGAAGCATACACAAGCGACCACCAAATCCTACTCGTGGAGAAAGCGGACAAAATAATAAAGGAGAAAAACGTGAAACTCATCATAGTCGACTCTCTCACCTCTCATTTCAGAAGCGAATATCTCGGCAGGCAACTTCTTCCAGAGAGGCAGCAGAAGCTTAACAAGCATATGCATAAACTGATAAGACTGTGCCGAGCATTCAACATAGCAGCAGTCGTGACAAATCAAGTTATGTCAAGGCCTGACGACATTTTCAGCACCATGGCCGTATACCCCATCGGTGGACACATAGTGGGCCACACAAGCCATAACAGAGTTTTTCTCCGGAAAGTAGCGGGAAAACCGCTCCGCATAGCGAGACTGGTTTCAAGCCCCTACCTGCCAGAAGGTGAGGCAGTCTTCAAAATCACAGAAAGAGGTGTCGAAGACGTGGAGGCGACAGAGTAGATGAGTCTGGTCTCAAAAAAAGAGACGGAAGAGTTTCTGGAAACCCTTTTCAGAAACAGGCTCACCGAAGCGGAACGCATCCTTCAGCAGCTTGCCGAGAAACATCCCGAGGACACACGCTACCTACATGCTCTACGCGGCATCTATCTAAGCTACGTAGGCGAGGATAAAGACTCCCTTTTATACACAATTTACACCAACGAAATCCAGCGGAAAAACATAAAGAAAATCGCTGAATACTTCAACAGATTGCAGGGGCTACTCGGTTTAAACGACAGGTTTTTCCAAGCATGGCAGACTGTTTTAAGCCTCGTCGACAATTTGCCCGAGCCGCAGAAAATCAAGCCCCAACAAACAGGTTATACATAAGTATCCAAACGAGCAGAAATATTCCAGCGTATCCTCCGAGGCCGTTAAAGTAAGACTGGCGTCTCCGCAGTTTTTTGTCGAAAAGCCTCCAGAAAATCTCTGCAACAATTACATACAGGATGGCAGCACCAATTATCAGGAGGTAGGTTATCAGGGGTGTTTGATTAGACGCCGCCAGCCAAGCTGCCAGAACCCCATATCCCAGGCCTATGACAAACTTCGTCCAATAAACAGCATCCAGCGCCATTTCAACCGTCCAGCTTCTACATGACCCATGAATTAAATCTTGGCACAAAACAGTTGTGATGGAGGGGTTGCCCGGGCTTAACACATATGAGATTGGTGTTCTTGTCGCGGAGTGTCGAGAGAAGGCTCTAGACTCATATGTGAGAAACGTTTACGGTGTCGGCTCGAAGGCGATTTTGCTCAAGGTTTGGAAGCCCACGATGGGGAGTGGCGAGCTTTGGCTGGCAGCCGGATACTCCGTGTTCTACGCGGAGCAATCAGTGGAAAAAGAGCCCACTCCCTCGAGTCAAGTGCTCCAATTGCGGAGAAAAGTTGTCGGCAAACGGATTAACGAGATTAGGCAGGTTGGTGGAGAACGGTTGGTTACCGTTGGCCTCGACGGCTTTGAGATTGTGGTTGAATGCATGCCGCCGGGCAACATTGCTTTGGTGAAAGACGGAGTGGTGGAATGGTTATTGGAAAAGTTTGAATTTTCGACGAGGGCGCTGAAGGTCGGGGAAAAATATCATCCCCCACCAGCCAAACATTCGCATCCCATTGCAGAAGCGTGGCCACCGCTTCTCAAAGACCATAACCCCAAGACGAGCATCGTGGTCGCTCTGGCGCGCGACCTTGGACTAGGAGGCAAATTTGCGGAAGAGCTTGTGGCAAGAGCTGGGTTGGACAAAAGAAAGCGTGTTGAGCAGCTTAGTGACGAAGAGGTCAACCGTCTCAACACCGCATGGCTAGAGTTGATGCGTGAGCTTGAGCATCCGCGTCCGAGACTCTACAGAAGAGACGGTGAAGCAATACCCTGTGCAACAGAGTTTCAAACACTTAGCGGCCTCCAGGTAACTGAGGTTAGTTCTTTCTCCGAAGCCGTTTTCCTGGCTTATCTCGAGGAGCTGAGGAGCCTGCGTATGCGTGAGGTCGAGGAAAAGAGTCGCAGGGAATTAGAGTCCTTGGAGAAAGAGAAGAGCTATAGAATGCACACCCTCGAGAATCTCGAGAGAAGAAAATCGGAGCTTGAGTTTTTCATATCAGGGGTTGAGCAGGCATCGGCTTTCTGGGAAATACTATGGCAGAAACCAGACGAGGCACTCGAGAAGATAAGAGAGACAACGGGCTTGGATGCAGAGATGCAGAACGGAAAAATTCTTCTCACCAAAAACGGGTTGAAGATAATCTTAAGCAAGGATACTTCCCCTGTGAAGCAGCTCGGGCCCGTCTACGAGGAGCTTAAGACAGTGAGGAAGGCGGTGGAGAAGCTGAGGCAGGAAATAGCTGAGATAGAGGAAAAGATGAACACCGTTAGCGTAGAATATGTGCCCAGACCCGCTGTCGTGGTCAAGAAGACCACGTCAAAGCCAAGACCTTTTAGAGAATTTGTCACCTCTGGCGGGTTCAGGGCCTTGTTAGGCAAGGACGCCCGCAGCAACATAATGCTCCTCAAACGACATCTAAGGGAGAATGACCTTGTCCTACACACGGAAACCCCCGGTTCTCCAGCGGCCGTGCTGATAAACGGTTCCAAGGCCTCTGAAACCGATGTCGAAGAATGTGCCCAGATGGTGGGTTGCTATAGTAGGGCTTGGCGCGAAAACTTCAGCAACGTATCGGTTTATGCTGTGAAGGCTGAGCAGGTCTCCTTTACTCCCCCGTCGGGACAGTATTTGCCCAAAGGCTCATTCATGGTCTACGGCCCCAAAAACTTCTATGTCGTCGAGCTGCGGCTAGCCGCTTTCAAAGAAGATGATGATGTTAAAGTTGTTCCCTATTTGACTGCTGAACGGATGGGAAAACCTTTTGTGGAGATAAGACCAGGGCACGTCAAGTCATCTGATGCCGCCAAGAAAATTATAACGCTACTCGGCTTCGACGCTACGGGGGAAAGAGTTGAGGCAGTCGCCGCTCAGATTCCTTTCGGCCGATGCAGCATAGTAGACAAGCTTATTAATCCATGATTAGGTTGTTAGGTGGGATGGTGAAGCCCGCGACACTCGTTGAGGAGCTGAGGGTTAGGGACGTGATGTCGAGTCCCGTGGTAGAGGCTGATGTAGAGGCGTCAGCGGTTGAAGTGGCTGAGCTTATGAGGCGATATGGAATAGGAAGCGTCGTGATATCTTCCCAAGGCAAGCCGGTGGGCATAATCACCAAAACAGACTTGGTAACAAAGGTTGTCGCCAACGGAACAGACCCCAACACCGTGAAGGCCCGCGACATAATGAATACCCCGCTTCAAACTGTTGAACCAGATGTAACAATCGACGATGCACTGAGCAAGATGAACAAACTCAAGCTGAGCCGCCTAGTCGTCGTCTACAAGGAAAGACTCGCGGGCATAGTGACTATAAAGGACATCCTACAGGTTACACCGGAGATACTGTCAATTGTGCGTGAAAAGCTGAGGATAGGTGCCCCCGCGTCTCCATCTAACCAGATAGTCACCGAAGGTTACTGCGAGCTTTGTGGAGAATGGTCTGACTATCTAGTGCGTGTGGAGGACCAGCTTCTCTGCGAAGACTGTCGCATCGAGCTTGAGAGAAAAGGCGGCGCATCTGTCTCAGAATGAAGTTTCTCCTCGACACCATGATGGGTCATTTGGTTACTTGGCTCCGTCTACTAGGACACGACACTATATATGTTAGAGAAGCTTCGGACGATGATTTGATTGCGATGTCCGTGACTGAGAAGAGGGTTGTGGTGACCCGTGACAAGATGCTTGCGGCTAAGCTGAAGAAACTTGGCGTAAAAACAGTTCTGCTCGAAACAGTTGACACCGTCGAGACGCTGGCTAAAATAGGTAGCGAAACCGGTGTAGAACTGGTTTTCAACCCGCTGAATACCAGATGCCCTGTCTGCAACACTTTGCTAGAACATTTCCAAGAAAACAAGGAACATAGATGGATATGCCGAGGATGTGGAAAAACCTACTGGATAGGAGGACACTGGCGGAACATCAGCAAAGTTTTGGAGAAGGTTAGGGCGACGGCCAGTGGACGATGAAAAGGGGGTACAGCTTGTTCATCTAGCTCGGCGAGCTGTAGAGACTTATCTGGAGACGGGGACCCTTGAGAAGGCTCCAACGGCTGATTGGCTCGCGGAGAAACGTGGCGTGTTTGTCTCCATCTACACATATCCCGATAAAGAGCTGCGTGGATGTATAGGATATCCTTTACCAACTTTGCCGCTTGGAGAAGCGACCGTTCGCGCAGCGGTGGCCTCTGCGGTGGAGGACCCAAGGTTTCCACCTCTTTCTCCCGAAGAACTGCCTCACGTAGTTTTCGAAGTGAGTGTTTTGTCTAATCCAGTTGAAGTCGATGTCTCTAAAAGAAGCAGCCTGCCTGACTTGATTGAAGTTGGAGTGGATGGGTTGATTATCGAGACACCTTTCGGCTCGGGGCTTCTTCTTCCACAGGTTCCTGTCGAGTATGGATGGAATGCCGAGGAGTTTCTAAGCCATCTCTGCATCAAGGCTGGACTAAACCCGACCTATTGGCTTCACGGCAAGATGAGGCTGCTAAAGTTTACCGCCGATGTTTTTGCTGAAGAGCGTCCCGGAGGCCCGGTTCTCCCTAGAAATTTCAAGTTGGGAAAATGTTGATACATCTGGCTGTCTGCGGCATCGGGCTGGGACATGCCACACGCTCTTACGCTGTTGCTGAAGAGCTTTGGAGAAGAGGGCACACACTTACCTTCTCCTCATATGGACAGGGCTTCGAGTTTCTGTCGAAAAACGGATGCGAGCCAGCTCATGTTCCCTCGGTGGGTTATGGAGTTGGAGTGGATGGGGCCATCTCGGTGAAGAAAACAATCGTCTACAACCTTTTTCTCCCAGTCAAGGTGGCTGCACAGACATTAGCCGAAGTCTCAATCATCGGTGACGCAGATGTTGTGGTCTCCGATACAAGGGCCTCGGCAATCCTCGCCGCGAAGCTTCGCCGAAAACCGGTCGCCACTATTCTCAACCAATACAACCTTCTGCTGCAGAGCGAGAAACATCAAAGAGCAGCCGAGGTCATCCAGCCCATGCTACAAACTCCCCAGCTGGTCTGGAACCTCTCAGACAAGATAATTATACCCGACCTACCTCCCCCCTACACCCTCTCCGAACACACCCTTCAACTGCCCAGCAAGCTAATGAAGAAAGTTGTCTACACGGGGCCTTTGACCAAGCCTATTCTACACAGTCGTCAACAGATAGAGGAGATAAGGTCCATTCACGGTGCTTTGGACAAGCCGTTTGTTCTGTTGGTGTTCAGTGGCGGAGTTGAGGAAAAAAGGGCTCTTGTGGAGTGGTTCAACATGTTTGGTGAGAAGCTGAGCAGCGATTTTGTCTATGTGATGTCCACGGCAGAGCCTTCAGCGAAAACGGATAGACGGCTGGGGCCTCTGCATATTAGAAGCTGGATACCGGACCTCGACCTCTACATCGAGGCCGCCGACCTTGTTGTATGCCGTGGCGGGTTGACTCTCCTGCTAAAATGCATTCTCTATGGGAAGCCATTGGTGGTCATTCCGCCTCCTCAACATGGTGAACAGCTTGCCAACGCCGTAAAGGCGGAGAAAATGGGAGTGGCAAAAATGGTTGACCAGAAAAACCTTTCACCCGAGAATTTTGAAAAGGCTGTCAAATCTCTGTTGAAGAATGAGGAAGTTGCTGAAAGAGTGGAAAATTTGTCGGAAATTGCATGGAGCTGTGGAGGGGTTGCGGAGGCTGCGGACTCTGTAGAGTCTCTATATTAGTTTTATCCAGGCTAATGCTTTAATTCCTCGAACAGGACCAATTATGCAGATGGGACAACAGCCGTTGAAGTTTCCACCCGAAGCAAGGCTTGGAACAGTTTTAGGCTTACTCGAGATGGTTGTGGCCTATGGAGGAAAAGCAGACCTCGCATTCATCGCACGCGAGCTTCAGATGGAGGTTGACCAGATTCTTCCGGCATCGAACGCCGCTGAGCTTCTCGGCCTACTTGAAGTCCATGACGGAGAAGGAGCCGCGACACAGCTGGGAATTAAGGTCAGCAAAAGCCTGGCGAAAGGGAAGAAGAAGATATTGAAGGAGCAGCTTCCCCATCTCGAGCCTTTCAGAACAATCATAGAACTCGCGAAAACAAAGCCCAAAGGCTTTAACATAGAGGACCTGATAAACGTCTTAGCAAATAAAACAGAACTGGTAGAGTATACGCAGGAGCCTGAAAAGCTTAGGGAGCTTATCCTCGACTGGCTTATTTACAGCGAGATACTCTCATACGATGGAGACAAGGGGCTCTTCAAGCTACGCATGCGCAAAACAACTAACTCATCAACGTGAAGATAGCGTCGACGTATTCGTAGAAACGAGGGGTTCTCCTATCCCTCGGCTTAGCCATATCTATCACGATTTCGCCCGTGACTTGGGCTGGTCTGCTGGTGAGCACAAGCACGCGGTCGCTTAGCTCCACGATTTCCTCGACGTTGTGTGAAACAAGCACGACCGATGTAGGCGGCAGGGTCTCGTGCTGTCGCAACATGTCAATTTCCCTCCTCAGAGATATGGCTGTCAAGGGGTCGAGGTTGCTGAAGGGCTCGTCCATCAACAAAACATCTGGGTTTGTGACAAGGGCTCTCGCAAGCACAACCCTCTGCTTCATCCCGCCACTCAACTCCCCCGGGTAGCTGTTCTCAAAACCCGAAAGACCCACCATGTCCAAAAAAGACTGGGCCTTAACAATCATCTCATCCTTGGAGATGTTCTCCACACGTTTGAGGGCGAGAACCACGTTCTCCAAAACAGTTAGCCAAGGAAACAGAACAGGCTCCTGGAAAACAAGCGAGATCGCGGGAGTCGGGCCTGTCACCGGTTTTCCCTTGTAGAGAACCTTGCCCGACAATGGCTTGATAAGCCCTGCCATAATCTTGAGCAGCGTAGTTTTGCCTGAACCGCTTTGACCAACAATTCCGAGAAACTCGCCATACTTGACGTCGAAACTCATGTTCTTGATGACCTCCAGTACAGCACCCTTTTTCGTGTAGTAGCTGTGGCTTACGTCAACAACTTTCAGTATCGCATCATCCATGAAGTATCGCCCGCTTTTTCTTGAGTCGTTTAGCGAGCTTACTCAATTTTAAGCTTAGAAGCAACCATGTCGTAGAGCTTTTTCCAGAAGAAACGGTTCATCAGCACGACAATCGATGACATGACGATGAGGACGGATACGCTACCCAGCAAGTCCCCTGCATAGGTTAGCTGTGAAAGAAGCTTTCCTAAGCCGGGCAAGTTTGTTTCCGCCACCAAGTCGCCGAGAACTAGACGCTCCGCTACAACCAGCCCGTTCCATGCTCCTCCCGCGGCTGTTATACATCCCGTTATTAATGCGGGCAGAGCCCTCGGCAAATACACCATCCTAATCCTCGTCCACGTCTTGAGCTGCAGCATATCTGCCACCTCCAGCTCAGACCTTGGAATGTTTTTAAGGCCTGCCAAAACCTGGAAAAACACATACCACTGCGTGGCCGCGAGAATCATCACAAAAGCTCTCAGCTCAGGCTGGTCTTTTAGCGTCTCCGCAAAAAGAGGATACACTATTGTAACGGGGATAGATGCCACCACCTGGAACACCGTCGTAACTGCGGTGGATAGCTGCGGTCTTCGGGCAATCGCCACCGCGGCCGGGATGCTCCACGCAACTGAGAATCCCACGGCCCCCATTACTCTTACAAATGAGAAAACAGCTGAACTTAGAAGATTATCCACACCTACCCTGCCTAATGTTTGGTAAAGGCTTCCAAAAAATTCGTTCCCACGTGTTATGGCAAGGGTTGCCAAAAATCCTATCAATATGAGGAAAATCAGGTTGCGGATCAATGAACCTAGTACAGAAACTTTGTTAACCAGCCCGGATACTGACCGCTGATATTCAAAGAAGCTTATCACAGGTGTAGCTAAAGTTGTTTGAAAAGGCTTGGCTAGTTTTTTTATGAACGCGAAGCGTCTCAACAGCCCCGGTGACGGAGGACCCGCAGTCTCGAACATGGTGCCGAGCGGTATGAAGAGGAGGACGTTAACCATGATTGTCGCTGCGACGAGAATGAGGAGAACTGTGACGATTCCCAGCAAATCACCTGCCACAGCAAACTCAGAGACCAGTGTTCCTACTCCGAAAAGCTTTAGCTCCACGTCGCCGAAGGCAAGTATCTCAGCGCCGACTATGAAGAACATGCCGTTGGCCCATGAGGGTTGAAAGTTTCTCACAATCCTCGGCAAACACGCAGGTAGGTAGATATGCCTAAACCTTTCAAAAGCGCTCATCCTCATCGAGTTCGCCACATCGAGAAGCTCAGGCTGAATAAACCTCGTCGACTCGTATACGGCAAAGGTGATGTTCCATACTTGGCTCGTGAAAATGAGGAATATGGCCGCCAGTTCTGCGCCAAACATAGGTGAGGCAGCGTAGAAAACTTGGATAGCGACGGGGAAGAAACCGAGGATGGGGATAGACTGAAGAATATCCAACACTGGGACAGCCACTTTTTCAAAAGACTTGTTGACCCCCGCAGCTGTTCCAACAACAATGGAAAAAAGAACTGAGACTATTAGTGCCGCGGCCATCCTAAGGAAAGAGACCAAAACCGCCAAAAAGCTAACCGTAACTGTGGCTAAAACATCCATGTCACGATGTCCACACTAAAGGAGCGTTTAAACCCTTTTACCACCTTCTCCCAGCATCTGTTTAACAAACATCCAAGGCAACTCCTTCAAAAGAATCTTGTAAGCACTCTCAGGTATCCTTTCATCGCCTGCAAGATTTACGGCTGAGCGAATTCTTTCGACAATTTGCCTCTTCATAAACTCCTCTTGCGGCGTGTATGGTGTTACAGCTCTGTATAGCTTCCTGATCTGTTTAGTTTTAGTGGCTACAAGGAGATGAATTAGCCGCTCTCTCATCTCATGCGTGAGGAAATAGATTCGGCCTAGGCTCTTTCTCTTTATGTTCTCGGTAAGGTCGTCGGCAAGTTGATAGACTGTTCCAACCTCGGAACCATATCTTCTCATGAGTTGAACCATATCGGGTGATGCGCCAGCCAAAACGGCTCCAGCCCGTGCAGCCGCTTCAAAGAGTGAGGCAGTCTTCTCTCTTATCATCAACAGATAGAGGCGCTCGGTCAGAGCCGCTTTGTTGACCACCTCGTCGAGTATGCCTTTTGAGGCCCTATCCCATGCCTCCACGAATATCCGCGTCATCTCCTCCCCTATGTCGAGAACAATGTTAAATGCGAGATTGATTATTCGGTGGCCCTGTATGATTGCTTTCCCTGCACCAATCTGGTACCATAGACTAACTTTTCCACGCCGCGTCTTGTCAAAATCCACTATGTCATCGTGTACTAGGCTTGCGCTGTGGGCGAGCTCGAGCGCCACTGCGACATCTAGTGCTTTAGTATAGTCTGTGCCTCCGAGGGCTTTAAAAACCGTTAGAAGTAGGATGGGCCTAAGTCTCTTGCCGCCTCTTACGGCGCGTTCAATAAGGAAGCTATCAGGTCTGCCTTCTATTTTTTCCCGTAGACGCGTCTCTAGGTCATGCCTTAATGTTTCTACGAGCGTCGCCGTGTCTGTTTCTTGAAGCGAGGCGGCCATCCTTCAACTCCTTTACGTGAGGAATTTTTACCTTTTTTCAGCTAAAGGTATTGGTTTATCCTAGCCTCCAAAACCCTCTTGGGAACAGCTCCCACAACCATGTCAATCATTCGGCCGTTTTTAAAGAATAGCAGAGTCGGAATCCCCATGATGCCGAAAGCTGATGCGGTACGTGGATTTTCGTCGACGTTAAGCTTCCCAAAATATACCCGACCTGCATATTGTTTTGCAAGCTCCTTCACAACAGGTGCTATTGCTCGGCAGGGCGCGCACCATTCGGCCCAGAAATCAACCACCACAAAATCGTGGCTGCTCACGAATTCATCGAAGCTCTGGTCAGTCAACTCTATTGGCTCCTCGACAACGGCTGGGCTTGGATTTTTGGACGCCGACAGCATCTCCCTCATTTTTCGCGCTTTTATCCTCTCAAGTTCATCGTCTAACGACATCGGCGTGATGAACGGCCACTTGACTAATAAGTTTTGATGAATAACAATATATAAGCAGCCTGAAAATCTGATGAACCATTGAGCGACGAAGAAGAAGACGTTAGCGCGATAGTTGTGGCCTTCGACGGCGACGACTGCATAGTTTCGACTACTTCGCCCCTAGATAGAAAAGTGCTTGAAAGACTGGTTGGATGCGAGGTTCTATACGAGGACTTCAAGGGCGAGATTTGGCGAGGCGTTGTTACCGACCTTCACGAAGACGACACGCTACGTGTCAGGTTTTCTGAGGAGGCGATTTCGCAGGGAGGCCCATCGGGACTCGGCCAAGGTAGCATGGTGAAAATCACCAAGAAAAAACTTGTCTGAAGGCGTAAGGATAAAAAACTGGTTAACCATCATTTTTTCGAGCCCTGGTAGCTCAGCCCGGTAGAGCGGCCGCCTTGTAAGCGGCAGGTCGAGGGTTCAAAGCCCTCCCAGGGCTTAATCAACGATGCTCCGAAGTGTTTCGACGAATTTTTTGTTGGTTTTTGCTGTGGCGACTGTTACCCTCAAGGTATTGGGTATCGTGTTTCCGAGATGCCTTGTGACAAAGCCTTTCTCCATAAGCTTCTCATGGATTTTGCCAGCACCTTGTGTCTTGAATGTTAGGAGCAGAAAATTGGCTTCAGACTCTTTAACAATTACCCCCGGAATTTTCCTTATAGCCGAGGCAAGCCTACCTCTCTCGGCCACAGTGGCCTTGACCCATTTCCTTACTTGATCAACTCGCGACATCGCTAACTCAGCCAGGGCTAATGAGATTATGCTCAAACTGTTTGGCGGCCTAACCTTGTTGAGCATGTTGATTGTTTCCTCCGCTGCGAGAGCGTAGCCAACTCTTGCACCTGCCAGTGAAAAAGCCTTGGAAAGAGTCCTAATCACTATGATGTTGGGGTAGCTGCTCAAAAGGGAGGTTGCTGTCTTGCCGCTATATTCATAATACGCTTCGTCAACTATCACCGGACATGAAGCCTCTGAGGCGATTCTGCGAATGTCTTGAATAGGTGTCGTGACACCTGTTGGGTTGTTGGGGCTGCAGAGAAATATCGCTCCCGTGTTTTTATCCACCGCCTCGAGAATTTTCTCAACGTCGTCGGAGCCGTCGGGCCTTCTCTTTACCAATCGAGCCTCAGCCGAGTTGATTTCTGCTGCGATGCGGAAATAGGAATAGGTGGGGATGCTTATCACCGTGTTCCGTCCCTTCTCAAGAAAAGCTTGACAAACTATCATTATACATTCGTCGCCGCCGTTTCCAACAAGCACCATATCCGCGCTCAAACCAGTGTAGTTTGAAACTTTTTCACGGAATCTCCGGTAACTGGTGTCTGGATAGAGGTTTACAGCCACGTCGGGCAATTTGGCTGCAAGGCTCCTCAGCCATCCACTCGGCTTATAAGGAGAGGTGTTCAAATCCATTCTCACAATCTGCTCAGCTTTCAGCCCATACTTTCTCGCAATCTCCTCACTCGAAGCCTCCCAAGAATAAGGAATGAAATTGTTCAACGAACTTTTGAGAGAAACCATGCCAAACCACACCCAAGAAAGAGGCTGATAAAAACATGAATGGACGCAAACCACTTAAATAGCAAACAATCCACAAACACTCCGGGCCCGTAGCTCAGCCAGGACAGAGCACCGGGCTTTTAACCCGGGGGCCGCGGGTTCAAATCCCGCCGGGCCCGTGTTTAAATGCTATAGGTGAATGGTTTCCTCAGTCAGCCACTGTTCACATGACCTCCGCCATCGTGCGTGATTAAGCGGTAAGTCTTGAATGTCTATACACATCTAGTTATGGTCTATGCATAGCCACAGTCCACACATGAGCAATCAATCATTATAGCGATGTCACCAAATCCTGAGAAGCCGCAACCTAGGCCAAGCTTCAGCAATCCCTAAACGGAAAATTGCGTGGAAAACATCATCTTGTCCATATTTCCTATTTTGGACGAAGCCGTTCAAAGCTTTGGGTAACCTTATCGGGCGTAAAGCAAAAATATCGTCAGGCCATAATGTCTTTAGGTAGTTTCCCTTGATGGTGGTTGTTGATAAGGAGTCGAGTTTAAAAATAGTGGGTATGATAGGTGGGGAGGAGGCTGTTAAAATTGTTGGGCTTTTGCTGGATAAGCCGGGTTTGACGGATGAAGATGTCTCGTCTATGACGTCGCTTGACATAAAAGATGTTAGACGGGTTTTGCACCGGCTCAACGAGGTGGGGGCGGTCTCCTACGAGGTTCACAGGGACAAGGAAACGGGGCATAGGATCTTCAAGTGGAAGGTTCAGCAGGAGCAGCTTGTCGGGTACGCCAAAACCTTGGTAAGAAAAGTGCTCGAGAGGTTGAAGGCCCGGCTGGAATATGAGTCAAGCAACCAGATGTACTGGTGTGGGACACCCGGCTGCGGAAAATACGGGTTTGAAGCAGCCATGGAGCTGTTGTTCAGATGCAAAACTTGTGGAAAACCTTTGACAATCTATGACAACACAGCCTTTATCGAAAACCTGCGAAACAAAATAGCGGAGCTTGAAAAGCTGGCTTGATTACGGTGCTGCGCCTCGGCCATAGAGCAGAGAGAGACAAGAGACTTTCGACCCACGTAGCTCTCGTAGCCAGGGCCTTCGGGGCGGACAACTTGTTCTACACAGGCGACTATGACCAGTCGCTGGAGAATTCGGTGAACAAGGTTGTCGAGAAATGGGGTGGAGCATTTAAAATCGAATACACCTCATCATGGAAAACATTGGTAAAAACTTGGACGGGGAAAATTGTCCATCTCACAATGTATGGACTTCCACTCAAAACAGTTATCGACGAAATAAGAACTCTTATGAGACAATTTGACTTGTTGGTTATCGTGGGTGGTGAAAAGGTCGAGGGCGAAGTCTTTCAAGTAGCTGACTACAATGTCGCGGTTACAAGCCAGCCTCACAGCGAGGCCGCGGCTTTGGCTGTTTTTTTGGACTGGGTTTTCCAAGGGACGGAGTTGGACAAGGTTTATCCGGACGCATTGTTCTCGGTCGTACCGTCTGCAAAGGGGAAGATTGTTAAACGGCGTGGTTTACTCGAAAGTGATTTTGGCGTAGATGGTTTGACGCGATAATTTTCTGAAAGGTGTTCCAGTGCCGTCGTAGAACTTGCTGAAGAACTCATATACATGGAGCCTCATAGCCTGTATGAAGACAAGCAGCCCCTCGAGGACTATTACTCCTGCGTTTCCGATTATGAGAAGCGGCAGCGACACCAGTCCAAGGGCCTCCCAGGCAGTGTTGAGGAGAAGAAGCAGCGCAACGTGAACTATGAGCAGTATGGTTATTCGTGAGTAGGAGATGGTGTTGGAGAGGAAATGTATGATGTTCTCGAGGACCTCGAGCAGGCCCATGCCAATCGAGGAGACGAGTCCCGTCCTGTGGCCTAATCCAGCCAACCCGGCCGCAAACCTGCCCAGCATCAAAACGATTATGCAGGCCAAGGCTCCATAGATGCCCACAGCTCCTACAAGGCTGGTTGGAAGGTTGACCAGCGGCGCGGGGGACTCGGTGACGAGAATTCCCTGTATGTTTCCGCCTGCGCCAAAGAATGCCAGTGCAAAAAATATTCCAAAAACGTACATCAGTAGAGTGGGAAGCTTCACCGTCAATGCCTCGGCGAGCTCTTTCTCCCTAACAAGCTTCACTATAGAAAGAATGTAGCCGACTATCATGTGGACAACGCCTAAGAATATTGTGAAGACAAGCATTCTCTGCACCTCTACTAGGCTGAACTGCTTGGTCTCTCCATGTTCCTCAACCAAGTGGATTAGCTCGGGTGAGCTGATGAGCTTTCCAACCTTGAAGCCGAAGGCCTCGCCTAGCAGGAAACCCATGACCGCGGCAGATATGCCTAGAAACATGAGAAGCTTTGCCCACTCCCTCAAAGCTCCTCTTACACGTTTGTACATGAAGGCCCCGAACCCAAGGATTACAAGCCCATGCCCAAGGTCCGCGAACATCAAGCCGTAGAAAACGGTGAAAAATATGGAGACAAATGGTGTTGGGTCAATTTCTCCGCTTTTCGGTGGGCCTTGGATAAGTGTGACATTCTCGAAGGGTTTAACTGGTGAGGGGTTTCTTAGTAAAACAGGCTTCTCCTCATGATGTCCGTGTTTATCCTCCTTTAGTACCACATGATATTTCGAGCCAATGACCTTTAGGAACTCCTCTTTCTTCTCAGCAGGGATATAGCCCTCCGATATCGCGAAGGACCTCAGCTCTCCGGCCCCAGCAATACGGGATAAGGTCTCCTTAACCAGTTGATAGCCGTCTCGAGCAGCTATTATCCGGAGTCTTTCACGCTCGAGAAGACTGTCCAACTCTGATCCGAGAGAATCCACTTCCTTCTTCAGAGTCTGTAACTCTTCCTCGAGGCGCGCAACCGCCTCTGAAACATTTTTCGGATACCCCGGAGGAGTTGTCAGCGGCTTAAGCCCAAGTCCCTTAACCACTCTCTCAACATCCTCTCCATCACTCCTCTTAGAAATCACGACAACAAGGTTGGTGTTTTCAAGGGGCTGCATGATGACAGCTGACCTTGGCAGTGCTTTGCGGAGCTCCGAAAGCTCAGACGAGGAGGCTGTTGTGACGAAAACGTGGAACCATTTTAGGCTCGTGAACTGGTCTAGGCTGAGTTTAAGTTCTTTCAATGTTTTGAGTGAATCGTAGAGGGCGGTTATTTGATTTAGTTTATCTTCGGCTGCTTTTTTTCTGTTGAGTATGGTGTTAATGCTCTCGATCACGGGCCTGCTCTCCGTCTCAAGTTTATCCAGCAGCGATAGCAGGTCTGAGGCGGAGAAGTTTTTAGCCTCTATTTCCACGGGTTTTGAAAGCTGTTCGAGGATGCCAACCGACTCTTTTATGTTGAGCTCTTGGATGAGTGCTTGAACAGTTGAGTAACCCAGGTCTGCTCTATACTCTATTTCATGGAGACGCGGGTCACGGTATTTCGGTTTCTCGGCGGGGTGAAAATCCTCAAACCTCATCAAATCTCTGACCAGCTCCTCAGACCTGTGCCTCGGAGCAATTACCGCAACACCAAGCACATGAGAGAGGCCCAAACCCGTCAAGAACCGAAAAACAAGACAACAATATTAACCATTCACAAAACCGACAACACATCTTTATAATACCCCTCCGCCATCAAAGGCATGGGCGCCATGCGCCACGTGGTGAGATGAATGATTTCTCTCGAACTTCTTGAGATGGTTCTACTCATCGCTGCCGCTGTTTTCGCAGTGGCGGCCGTTGAACAGGGTCGTCTCGTAAGAAGCGTGATCGCCCTCCTCGGCTACACCGCCACCCTCGGTGTATTATTCTTCGTGCTTGGCGCATACCCAGTGGCCATTCTCCAGCTACTTGTCTACGCCGGCGGAATAATCGCATTATTCATCTTTGTGATTCTATTGACCAAAGGTGTTGAGAAATGAGGCTGGCTGAAGTCCTTGGAGCGGTCACAGCAATACTTCTCGCCTTTGTGGTCTTCTCGGCGCTCGCCGGCCCCTCCCCAGCCTATAGATACTGGGGAGAAGAGAACCAGCGGCTTGTTCCAGCCGAGCCTAACACGGAATGGCGCGCTGTCAGCATCCTACTCTTCAGCGGCCTTTTCCCACTCTTTGTCTCCTTCGGCCTCGTTGTTCTAACCCTTGTGATAGGCCTGTCTGCTCTGCTCAGAGGGGAGGAGTAGAATGTCGCTGAACGTTATTTATTACGTGCTCGCCGCATCCTTCCTCTTCATCATAGGTGCATACTGCCTCGCGACGAGAAAAAGCATCATCAAACAGGTAATCGGCTTGGAGATAATGGTCAACGCTGCACACCTCAGCTTTGTAGCGCTCAGCTCAAAGGCTGGAAACGGGGTCATCGACCCCTATGCAATGTCCTTCATCATAATCTCGCTCGGTGTTGGCGCAACCGTTGTTGCATTAGCGCTTCTCCTGACGGTTCAGGTTTACAGGGTCTATAGAACAACTGATGTCACGGAGCTGAAGAGGCTGAGACGCTAGCGGACTATTATTTCGAGGAAATAATATCGTGCGACGAGGCTTTCCCCATATTCTCTGTCATCCAGTAGCCTATATGTGATGACCCAGGCCATGTCTCCCGCTCTCTCCACCTGTGGAGTGCTTGGGTATCCTGGAGAAGTGGGGACGATGTCCCAGCGTCTGGTCATTGTGTCACCTCTGTCGGTTATGACTGTTTCGGTCATCTCGGCTCTGGGAATAAATGCCGCTGGCGTGTTGGGGATGTTTTTGGCTGCGGCGAATCTTGTCTGGATAAGACTGTTCAAGCCTATGATGAATGTCTTGTTCAGCGGAGCGTGAAAGTAAATCAAGTGGGTGTGGTTTTCTTCGTATCGCCAGAAAACTGCGAAACTGTAACTATACCTGCCCGGCTCGCTTGGAACATAGACGTGATAGGCCTGAGCCTTCTCGTAGTCGGGAAAGATTGAGGAGAGTTTTTCGAGTAACTGTGTTGGCATCCCATAGCCCTGCCTTGTAACAGTCGCATACCTTGTAGAGGTATAGGTTGCCGTCACAGTCACCATATGGGTTGTGGTAGTTGTGGTTTCGAGGGTTCTCGGCATCGCTAGGAGAAGAGTTCCGAGAACAAGCCCTGACATAAGGAGAACAACCACTATGAGGGCTCCGGTCTTCACAGCCATCCCCTCATTATCTGGAACCTGCCAATGCTTCGGGCTTCGCCTGAGGGTATTCCGACCTCAGATACCTCGACTGACCCGTCGCTGTAGAGGTCTATTATGTTGAAGCTGTTGCCGAGTCTGCCCCTTGTCCTCACGCAGGAAACAGTGCCCGCGTTCACCAAAAGTGTCTCACCAACCTTTATCGCGTTTCGTACATGACGGTGACCCATCAACACCATGTTGACACCTGATTCGAGGATGATTCGGAGAACGTCTCCAGCGTCTTCGAGAATGTCTTTTTCACGTCCCGCGAACGGCACCGGTATCAGATGGTGATGGAATGCGACGATTTTCAGTATGTCTTCGCCGAATCCCTGCATCTTCTGCTTTATCAACTGTTGCCTCCCTCTTCCCAGCCGTCCGTTGTCACTGTCGGGTATCGCGCTTCCCAGCGTTAGAACAACTATTTTCCCGAAGCTGTTCAAGACATCGACCTGAGAAACCATTTCGCGGAAAAGGGAGTCGCCATAGTTTCTCTCATCATGGTTCCCCGGGACATAGATGATGTCTGGCACAAACTCTTCCATCTTCTCCACAGCCATTTCATAGTCCATCAATATGCCGTAATCTGTCAAGTCACCCGTGTGAATGATGAATTGTGGCGGGGGGTCGAGGCCGTTAACTATCCTTATGCATGCGTCAAGCCTATCCGGTAGAAACATCCCAAACCTTGATATATGCGTGTCAGAGATGTGGACCAGACGCTCCAAAAGCTCAAGCTTCACGGCGGCCTTACCAATCTAGATGGTAAAATACGTTTTTTCTTGAACCACCCTAAAACTTATCTGATGATGTGAAGCAGGAGAGTGTATGGAGCCCGATGGTTTAAATGATGAACAAATACGTGAGATACTTCAGAAATACCGTGTGGTCGCGGTGGTTGGGGCATCCCGTGAACCTACCAAGCCGGCTCACTATGTTCCACGTTTCTTGATGAGACAGGGTTACGAAGTTATTCCCGTTAACCCTTTCGCTGACGAAATACTCGGACAAAAAGTTTACAAAACTCTCGAGGAAATTCCCAAGCCGGTCGACATAGTTGATGTCTTTCGGCCAAGCGAGGCTGTTTACGAGGTCGCCGAAGCCGCTGCAAAAATATTGCCTAAGGTTTTCTGGATGCAGGAAGGCATATACAACAGGGAGGCGGCTGAGCTACTCAAGTCAAAAGGCGTAACAGTGGTCTGGAACAGGTGCATGATGAAGGAGCATAACAGGCTATTCAACACGAAGCCATACGTCCCGCTTGGTAAGTGAGAGCTTATAACAAACCATGACCATTTTTCTACTGGAGTGGAGCTAAAAACACTGGGCAAACCAGCGGAGCTGGCCCGTCCGCTGCCAGATGGAAGAATAGAGTGCACGGCCTGCGCCCGCTATTGTAGGCTGAAGGATGGGCAGATTGGGCTTTGCGGTGTAAGAGGCGTTTTCGACGGCCAGCTGCGGCTACTCGTCTACGGCCGAGTAATCACGGGGCATGTTGACCCGATTGAGAAAAAACCTGTTACACACTATATGCCCGGCACCAAGATTTTCAGCATAGCGACGACCGGCTGCAACTGGCTCTGCGCCTACTGTCAAAACTTTGACATAAGCCAGCGTAGGAAAGTTGAGGGTGTTGAGGCTTCGCCTGAAGAGGTTGTGGAGCTTGCCCTACGTTATGGCAGCGACGGAATCGCCTACACCTACAACGAGCCCTCCATCTTCATGGAATATGCCCACGACATCGGAGTCATAGCGAGGAGAAAAGGCTTGATAAACATCTTCGTCACAAACGGCTACTGGACACCCGACGCTGTTAAGATGGCTGGAGAGTTTCTCGACTGCGCGACCGTGGACTTCAAAGGCAGTGGCGAACGGGGCTTTGTTCAGAGGTTTATAGGCATACCCAGCGCCGAGCCCATTTTCGACACCCTCCTAGAGATAAGGAGAAAAACCAGCATACATCTTGAGATAACAGACCTGATCGTTCCCGATATAGGCGACAGCCTCGAAGCCGCCCGCCGCCTCTGCAAATGGATACATGACAACTTGGGCCCCGAAACCCCTATACATTTTCTAAGGTTTCATCCAGACTACAAGCTCCTTCATCTCCCGTGGACACCGGTCGAAACTCTTGAGAAACATTGCCAAGTAGCTAAGGAGGAGGGGCTTCTCTACGTCTATGTGGGAAATGTTCCGGGGCATCCGCTTGAGAACACATATTGCCCCGGCTGCGGTGAAATGGTTGTCGAGAGACATGGTTTCGACATCGTCGACTGGAGGCTTGTGGATGACAACAGATGCCCAAGATGCGGATACAAGGTACACATATTCGGGAAGCCTCCTGCGAAAAAGGTCTCAGCCAGTAGGCGGTTCATACCTGTGAAGTTTTGAGCGAGAACAGGTGGTTGAAGCCCATCAAGCCCTGGCGGGGCTTTGAACCCCGGACCTCGGCGCCTCTTGGGCGAGGCTCTACCGCTTACCAAGCGGTCGCTCCACCAGGCTGA
>VAPR01000329.1_pt1 | contig 32856 bp, 23 predicted proteins | sample 3380701 | NCBI WGS metagenome assembly VAPR01 (sample SAMN11536904, study PRJNA540576) | hot springs metagenome | isolation source: hot spring wet sediment | place: Spain: Lobios | collected 2014-01
CGTTCGTCCGCAAGCCGGTGTGGCGGGCTTACGTGCGTCTCGTTCGCAAGCTAACGGGCTGTGTACGCAACACCGACGGCAGCTGCCGTCGCGCGCGCACGGCTCGTCGCGGTGGCACACGCAGCCGCTAGCGCGGGCGACCGTGCGCGGGTGTACGGGTCCGCGCAGACGCGCTCTCCGCCCCTGGCTCTAGGGGAGAGACGCCGCCACCGACCGCTGCCTGCGGTACGCGGCGATAAGCGCCCAGCAGAGCGAGGAACACGACTGCGTACGAGACGCTCGAAACGATCGCAGCCGCGGTCGTACCGCCTGCTGGCACGAACAGCGCGAGCCCGCCGACCATCACGATCGCCCCGACGCCATAACCGAACGTCGCGGTGAACGGCCTTCCGGCCCCTGCGAGCCCGGACGCGACCACCGAAGCGGCCGCGAACAGCACGGCGCCGGGAACGAGCAGGCGCAGCGGATCGATCGCCGCCCGGAACTGCGCGCCGTAGACAAGTCCCAAGAGCGGCTCGCCCGCGATCGCCAGAACCGCACCAAGCGCCCCGCACACCGCGATCGTGCCCAACGTTCCAATCAGGACCTTGCGCCGTGAGCGCTCGGCAGTGTCACTCGCCGTCACGGGCAGGACGATCGCTGCGAACGTGCTCGCAAGCTGGTAGACGATCAGCGACACGTTCGTCGCGACCGAGTAGAGACCCACCGCTCCAGCGCTCGCGAAAGCTGGCAGCACCGCGACGTCGAGTCGCGCATTCACGCTCGCAGCCACTGTCGACCCCTGGGCGCGGACACCGAACCAGAGCGAGCGGCGGACAAGGCCGAGATCGGGACGGGCGATTCCCAACCGCCGCCCGCCGCGCGCGATCCCGAACGCTGCGACTATCGCCGTCGCGACGGCTAGCGATGCGAGCGCGCCCGCGACTGTGAAAGCGCCGAGGCTCCAAAGAAGGACATAGCCGAGCGCGGTCAAGGTCGGTTGGCCGAGCCGCACCAGATTGAAACCCAAATAGTCGTTGCGGGCGAGCAGCACGCCGTACGACAGCTCCAGCGCGACGATCAGCACGACCGCGAGCGCGAACCAGCGGCCGATCGCGACCGCGCTCGGCTCGCCCGCGAAAATCAGCGGCAACAGGAGCTCGGCACAAGCGACGCCGAGGAGGGCGAACGGCGCGAGCGCGATCGCCCAACCGCCCAGCAGGCGCGCTGCGAGCGGCGGTTCGCGGACCGCGAAGTAGGCGAGGCTTTGCGCCACGCCGGCGGCGAACACGAACCCGCACAGCTGCACCCCGGATGCGAGGGCCACGACGATGCCGCGACCTTCCGGTCCGAGCAGACGGGCGGTCATGACGCCCGTGACGAGGTTCGCCAGGAGGCCCCCGGCGGCGAACACGTAAGTGACAAAGCCGGCGCGTGCGAACTCTCCGCTCGTCAAGCGGCGGACTGTCGACCGCAGCGCCGGAGCGCTGCGCGCACGCCTGTCGGCACGATCGTGTAGCTGCACGTGCGGTATGCCGAGGAAGTCGCTCGGGGGCTGGCAGAACCCTACGACCTGCCGCGGCTGGGGTCCGGGTCTCGCGCTCTCGGGCCGGTCGACCATCGACGAAACGTCCACCACCGCCTTCGATCCTGGGGGTGCGGTTCGGGAGCGCCGACTCCGAACGCGTGCAGGGGGCGAGGCGTCCAGCGCGAGTCGTCGTTGCGCTCGGTCGCTGGCGATCCTGGCGCCTAGTGGCGGCGGCGACGATCGCCGCCGTTGCGATCGCTGCGGGGACGGCGGGGATCGAGCCGACGGCGGGCGCCGCCAGTGCGCGCGCAAGCGATTATCGCCTCGCTGCCGGGGTGCCGGTGCCCGCCGCCGGCGCTGAGCGCTTTCTCGATTCGGTGGGAGTCGTCACTCACCTCGCCTACTTCGACACGACGTACGCGCGCTGGGCCGAACTCGTCGAGCGCCTACGCGAGCTCGGGGTGCGCCACCTCCGCGACGAGGCGTACGCCAACCCATCCCCCTCTTGGGACGGCTGGAACGCCCGCTACCGTACGGGCGTCGCCCGGGCACGGCGGGCTGGCATGCGCTTTCTCTTCATCCTCGGCAAGCCTGGCATGAACCCGGGCGGAGGTGCGCGCCAGCTGATCGCAGCGGTGGCGGGACCGCTGCGGGCTGCGACCGAAGCCGTCGAGGCGCCGAACGAGCTCGACCATTTCGACGGCACGCGCGGGTGGCAGAACCGCCTGTACCGCTACACGCTCGAACTCGCTCGCCGCAAACGCGCCCACAGCGCTCTGGCGCGAGTGCCGCTCGTCGGACCCTCCTTCGCTCGCTGGGAGTCGCCGTCGACCGTCGGCGCGCTCTCACGCCACGTCGACATCTGCAACATCCATCCGTACCCGGGCGGCCGCGTGCCCACGCCGGCGCGGATCGCGCTCGAGATCGCCCGTATGCGGCCGGTGTGCGGTGGCGTGCGGCGGGTCTGGGCGACCGAGGCCGGCTACCACAACGCGCTCGCTGCGCGTGGCGCGAGCCAGCCCCCGGTCAGCGAGGAGCAAGCGGCAGCGTTCCTTCCCGCTCTGCTGCTCGAGCACTTCCGCTCGGGCATCGAGCGCACCTACATCTACGAGCTGGTCGACCAGCTGCCCGACCCTGGCCGGCGCGACCCCGAGCTCCACTACGGCCTGTTGCGCTCCGACCTCAGTCGCAAGCCGGCGTTCGTAGCGGTCCGAAACCTGCTCCGCACGGTCGCGCGGGCGGCGAGAGCGCGTTCCCTCCCTGTGCGGAAGGCTGCGATCCGCGCCGATCCCGGCGTACGTGCTCTATTGATCGTCCCGCGCGGCCGCGGGCGATCGCTGCTCGCGTTGTGGCGCTCTGCGCCCTACGACCCACGCGCGGTGAGCACCGTGACCGTCCAGCTGCAAGGAGCGAGCGGGACGGCGAGCGTAGTCGATCCACGCGAGAGCACCACGGGCCGGCCGGTGGCGACCAGGGACGGTCGACTCGTTGTCGAGGTCGGGGACCACCCGCTGCTGGTGGTTGCCCCGGGTGCGGGCGGTTAAGGTGGGGCGTGAGCCCCCTGGCGCAGGCGTCACGCACCTCCTTGGCGCTGGTCGACCACGGCGTCCGTGCGAGTTCTCCTTGTCAACCACACGGCGCGTACGAGCGGTGCAGAGCGCGCTCTCCTCGACCTCGTCGAGTGTCTTGGCGAGCGCTGCGAGCTGTTCGCCGCCGTGCCACCCGGTCGGCTCGCTGGTGCGCTGCGCGAGCGCGGCGTAGAGGTCGCACCAATCGTGCCCTTCGAGGCGAGTCTGCGCTTCGACCCGGCGCGCACCCCGCTCGGGCTGCTGTCTCTGGCACGCGCGCAGCTCGCGATCGCTGGCCAGGTCGGGCGTGTGCGTCCCGCTGTCGTCTTCGCCAACACACCGCGCGCCGGCCTCATGGCGCTACTTGCGCGGCGCTTGCAAGGCGTCCCGCTCGTCGTGCGGGTGCACGACAACCTCCCCGCACGCGGCGCAGGACGGCTCGTCGCACGGCTGCTAGCCGGTGCGGTTGATGCCGTCAGCTGCGTCTCCCGCGACACGCTCGCCCGCTTCAGGGAGGCCGCGGGCGGCCACGCGCGAGCCCAACTGGGGGCGATCCACAACGGCATCGACCTCGGCCGCTTCCGTCCCGATCCCGAGGGGGCGGCGCGCGTGCGACGCGAACTGGAGCTCACTGCCGACGCCCCGCTGCTGGTGCAGGTCGCCCAGATAACTCCGTGGAAAGGCCAGGACATCGCTGTTCGCACGCTCGCCGGGCTGCGCGCACGCGGCATGCCAGCGAAGCTGGCGCTAGTGGGCGACGTCGCCTTCTCGGGTGCCAGCGTTCGCTACGACAACCGCTCCTTCGCCCGTGAACTGCGTCGGCTCGCGTGCACGCTCGATGTCGCCGATCACGTGCGCTTTGTCGGCGAACGCGCCGATGTGCCAGCCTGGCTGACGGCCGCCGATCTCGTTCTGGTCCCCTCCTGGTGCGAACCGTTCGGTCTGGTTACGGTGGAAAGCATGGCGTGCGCAACCCCGCCCCTCGTGTCGCGAGAAGGCGCCGGCCCCGAGCTCGTCGCCGACGGCGATACCGGAGTCCTCCTGCCGCCCCGCGATCCCACCGCGTGGGTGGTTGCGGCCGAAACCCTTCTCCGCGATCGCGAGCTCCGGCTGCGCATCGGTGAGCGCGCCCGGGTGGCGGCCGAGCGCTTCGACCGGCGGCGCTACGCCGACGCGATCGGTCGCCTGCTTTGGGAGGTCGCTGCGCGGGAGGTGGGCACGTGAACTTCAGCGTCGTCGGCGACCAGCTGCGGGCGTTGTCGCGACGGCTCCACGAGTTCGGTGCAGCTCTTGCCGACTCCTGGTCAGCGCTCGCCGGCAGCGTCTCCGAGCGGCGGTTCGTCGTCTTCGTGGTGCTGCCGCTCGCCGTCGCGCTCGCCGTCAGCATTCCGTTGCTTCCCCAGTTGGGGCTGGCAGCGGCGCTGCTGGTCGCCGTGCTCGCGGTGTACATCGGCGATCGGCGCTGGGGGGTGGCGGTTCTGCTCGCGCTGTGGTTTGTCGTACCGGGTGTGCGTCGCGTGCTCGGCTACGTAACCGAACAAGTCGCCAACGATCCGCTGTCGCTCCTTCCCTTCGCGGCAACCGCGGGCGCGGCGCTGGTCGAGCTGGCACGCGCCAGCGTTCCGCGCAGCGCACTTCTGGCGGCCGCCGCCGTCGCGGCCGGTTTCGCCTTTGGGCTGCCGCTCGGTTTCGCCGGGGCACCGCTGCCGGCGATGTTCGCCTTCGGGGCTTACGTTGCCGGGCTAGCCGGGGCAATCGTTATCGGCGGGACGCTCGGCCGCGACGGCGCCACTCGGGTGCTCTTCCGCGCGATCGTCGTGCTGGCGCCGCTGCTCGCGCTGTACGCGCTATGGCAGCGGCTGTTCGGTCTTCCCGCATGGGACCAAGAGTGGCTCGACGTCAGCGATTTCTGGAGCGTCATCGTCGAGGGACAGGGCGCGCTGCGCGTCTTCTCGACAGCGAACAGTCCGGGGACGCTGGCGCCGCTGCTCGCTGCCGGCCTGCTCGCCGCGCTGGCGTTGCGGCGCCGGCCGGCTATGGCGATTCCTCTCGCGCTCTTGTGCGGTCTGGCGCTCGGGCTCACCTACGTGCGCTCGGCCTGGATCGCGCTGGCGGCCGCGGCGCTCGTGTACATCGTTGTCTCGCGCGGCCGTGTGCTGCCGGCGGTGGCAGCGTTCCTGGCGATCGCGGTCGCCACGGTAGCGGTGCTCGCACCGGTGGCGCCGGCGGCGCGCGAAGTCGTGCAACGCGCACGGACGATCGCGCAAGCCTCGAGCGATCGTTCGGTGAACGAACGTCGTCAGCTCCTCGCCGAGCAGCTTCCCGCGTCACTCACGAGACCCCTCGGGCACGGCGTCGGTAGCGCCGGCGAACCTTCCCGCCTTCGTGGTGAGACGCCGCTGAGGGCGCCCGACAACGGCTATCTGTCGCTTCTGTACCAGCTCGGTCCGGCGGGTTTCCTGCTTGTGGCGATGGCTCTGTTCGCCGCAGCCGGCGCGGCTGTGCGCCTCGCCGTCGAGGCACCGGCGGAAGCGCGCGCCACGCCCATCGCGGCCGGTGCGCGCGCGACGCGAACCGGGCGGGACGCGAGCGCCAGCGACGTGCGCGAGCTCCGGACCTGGGCCCTTGCCCTCCTCGCCTTCTACGCCGTCCAGCTGACAGCGCAGGACACCTTCTACGGCGCTCACGGCGTCGTTCTCGGACTGCTCTGCGGCGCCGCTCTGGTCAGCGTGCCGGCGGGCGTAGACGAGAGCGCACGCCGCCCGGTCTCCTCGCACCGGCGCCTGCCACTGGCCGTGCGCGCGACGCTGCGGTAGCTTGAAGGCGAAGCTGTGAGGAGCTGGTCGCGCATGGTGGCGCCGGCCAGCGCAAGTCGACCTACCCCTAGCCCCCGTGTACGCACAGATCGACAGTCCTTCCTGGTTCGAGGTGTTGAGGCGGCGCTGGCCGTTGGTATTCGTCGTCGCGCTCGTCGTCGGGATCGCGGCGGCGATTTTCGCGCTCGCCGCGCGCGACCACTACCAGTCGACGGCGAAGCTGCTCTTCCGTCAGACGATCGGTCCCGAGCAGAACGCGTTCGGCTTGCTGCCGACAGCGCCGGACGTGAACAAGCTCGCGCGCGACTTCGAGCAGATCGTGCGCTCGCGGGACGTCGCTGCGGCGGCGGCCGAAGAGCTCGGTCGCCGCGGCGTGACCGCGACGCCCGAGAGCGTGGCTCGCGACGTCAGCGTGACCGGCGGTCGCGACAGCGACGTCATCACGATCACCGCGCGGGCGGACACCGCCGAGGGCGCCGCTCTGCTCGCCAACGCTTACGCGCGCAGCGCACAACGCTTCGCCGGCGCTGCCGAGCGCCGCGCGGCGCGACGGCTGGCGCGGCTCGTGCGAGCCGAGCTGCGTAACGCGTCACGGCGCCGTTCGGCGGCGACGACGCAGCGGCTAGCTACCTACCTCGAGCGGCTCGAGTTCCTTGCCGCCGGCGACAACGCCACGCCGCGCTTGATCCAGCGCGGCTTCGTCCCCAGCGGGAAGGCGGGTGACCCGCTGCAGACGGTCGTCCTCGGCCTGATCTTCGGTGCGATCCTTGGCTCGGGTCTCGCGCTCGTGCGCGAGCAAACCGATAGGCGCTTCCGTCGCAGCGAGGACGTCGTGGCGGTGCTCGGCACGCCGGTGCTGACGACGGTGCCCGTTTCCCGCGAACTGCACCGTGGGGGGCCGCTCGGACTGCTCGCCCCCACCGTGGCCGAAGCTTTCCGTGTCCTCGACGCGAACCTGCGCTACGTCGACGGTCGTCCGATCGCCGCGCTCGCCGTCTGCTCGCAAGCGCGCGGCGAGGGCCGCAGCACCGTGGCCTGGAATCTGGCGCTCGCCGCCGCACGGTCCGGCTTGCGGGTGGTCCTCGTCGAGGGCGACATGCGCCACCCGGTGCTCGCCCGCCGGCACGGCCTTCACGGCGTGCCCGGTCTGATGCAGGTGTTGCGCGGCGAGCGATCGCCGCTCGAGGTGCTGCAAGCCGTCACCCTGCCGAGCGACGTTGGTTCGGCCGAGCAGGCGGGCTCGCTGCACGTGCTCGTGGCCGGCGGCAACCCACCGGATCCGTGGAGCTTGCTGCAAGGGTCTGCGGCCGGGCCGATCCTCGACGTCCTGCGCGGCAGCCACGACCTCGTGGTGGTCGACACGCCGCCGCTCGGTCGCTTCCCCGACGCGCTCGCGCTGCTGCGCGCGCTCGACGGGGTGCTGGTGGTGGCGCGGATCGGCGAGACAAGAGTCGCCGATGCTGCCCGCCTCAAGGGGCAGCTCGAAGCACACCGGGTGCGAACGATCGGCGCGGTCGCCAACTGCGGCTCGATCGCTTCCGGCTACACGGTCCAGCCGATCGCGTTGGGCGAGAGCGCGGAGGCCCCGGCAACCACCGCACGCACTCGCCAACCACTGCGCGAGCGCACGCGGGGTGCCGCGGGCGACAGCGACTGGTCCACCGACAGCTGAGGGCTCGGGGCGCCGCGCCCCGCCCAGCCAGCCAGACAGCTGGCGCGATTGCCGGTTCGTCAGTCCGCCCGTCAGTCCAGTCCTTCCTCCAGCGGATTCGCCGAGAGGTGGGTTCGTGGTCCCTCGCCGCGGCGATGTCGCTCAACAGCGATCACCAGCTCGAGTGGCCGCGCGCCACAGGGACAGCACCGGCGGGCGCAGCTGGCTGCCGACGACTGCTGCTACCGGACGCACTAAAGGAACGCGTGAGGAACAAGAAGCATCAGGCTCCAAGCCGTGAAGCCGGCATGAGTTCGCTCGGCCGGCGTGGTGAGGGTAGGAGCGGCGAAGGTCGAGCGGCGACGGCCGAGCGGTGCAGGCCGAGCGGCGACGGCCGAGCGGTGCAGGCCGAGCGGTGCAGGCCGAGTGGTGACCGTGGCACGCGTGCGTGCCGTTCCGCCGAGCCGGCCTCCGCCGCCTCGCTGGCGAACGCGCAACGAGCGCGTTAGAGCGTTCGCCGCTCGCACGGCGGATGCTCGCCGCTCTGTGCGCTCAGGACGTACGGCAGGGTGCGAGCAAGAATCTTGCAGTCTTCCCACAGCGACCAACTAGCGCAGTACCGGTAGTCGATCGCAGCCATCTCGTCGAGCGGAACGCGGCTCGATCCGAGGATCTGCCACGATCCGGTCATGCCTGGTGCGACTGCGTGTCGGGCACGCTGCCACCCCACGAAGAACCGGTCCTCCTCTGGAACCAGCGGCCTCGGACCGACCAGGCTCATGTCGCCACGCAGAACGTTGAAGAGCTGGGGTAGCTCGTCGAGGGAGTAGCAGCGGAGCAGGCGACCGACCCTGGTCGTGCGCGGGTCGTTGGCGATCTTGAACAGCGGCGCCGCAGCTTGGTTGAGATCGAGCAGCAGCGGCTTGAGACGGTCGGCACCGTCGACCATGGTGCGGAACTTGAGCATCTGGAAGGGGCGCCCATGGCGGCCGATCCGTGTCTGGCGGAAGAACACCGGGCCCGGCGAGGTCGCCTTGATAGCGAGCGCGATCGCCAGCATCAGCGGAGCGAGTACGACGACGAGGACGGCGGCTACGGCGATGTCCAGCGCGCGTTTCGCGATCCGCCCGGCGCGACCAGGTCCGAATTCGCGTAGCGCTACGAGCGGCAGGCCGTCGAGGTTGTCCACCATCGCTCCGTCGCCCGCCACGACCGGGAGGGGGGCGAGTACCCCGGCCCGCACTCCGAGCGCGTGGCACAGTCGCACCACCTCTTGGCACCTGTCGGGTCCCAGCGCGCGAGCGTCGATCAGCACACGCTCGATGTCGAGCGCCTCGACCACATCCGCGAGCGCGTCGAGGTCGCCGAGACGCTTGTCGGGCAGCGGGGTCCGGTCGCCACCGTGGGGTGTGACGTGGCCGACCAACAGCAGGCGAGTCCGCCGAGTGTTGGCGATCTTGCGGCGGACAGCGCCGCAGACGCGGTCGCTGCCGACCACCAGTGCTCGTTCTGCAGGTAGCCAGCGCAGTGTCACGGCACGGGCCAGCACTCGCGCGGCGAAGAGCGCCGCGGTCAGCGACGCCCAGACGGCCAGTAGTTCCCAGCCCTCCCAGGGAAGGAACCCAGCTGCGCTCGCGACGAAGATCGCGCCAGCCGCAGCGGCGATCAGCTGCGGCAGTTCGTCGAGTGTCGCACGGACGATCACGACCGGCTCCCGCTTGTAGAGGCCGAGCACCTTCGCCCACCCGACGAGGAGGGGCGCGGTTAGGAGCGCGGCGAGTCCCGCCCCTTGCGACAGGAGTTCGAAAGCGACAAGACACGCGGCCGCAGCGGTCGCGTCGGCGAGCACCAGCGATGCCCGCAAGAGCAGCGCTCGCCGGGCGACCGACGGTCGCAGCTGACCGGTCGGAAGCACTCCTCGTCCCGCAGCGCGTGTGGCCGTGGGGGCACGCGTGCCGATCGCTTCCGTCATAGGGGGCTAGCCCATTCGTAACGCACCGCTGTCGGCGATTCCACCCCTAATGGCCGACTTTTCGAGCCTTCTACCTGCCGGCCGGTCGGCGGGTGCGGACTCTTGGCGCTGGCTCGGCTACGGCCGCGTCGCCGACGGTGAGTGCTGCAGGTGGCCGGCGGCGAGCGGCGCAGGTCAGCGGCAGCGGCGAGCGTCGGAGTGTTTCCGGCAGCCCTCGAAGCGGGCTGCGATCGCCGCGTACGTTTTCAGTATCGGCAGCGGCTTGAAGGATTCGCCGCGCATGCGCGTGAGCCCGGAATAGCGGAAAAGCATCACCGTTTCCGGTCCCACAGGGTCGTAGCCCGTGCCCCACGTGTACCACTGAACGTGCGTCAGGCGGAGGCGTTTGCGCCACGCCACGAGGCGGTAAAAGGCGGCGCGCATGCGCTGTGCCTGGCCCTTCGCTGTCACCTCCATGTAGAAGCGCGCTTGGCGGGGCACCTTTCCTTTGCCCGCCGGCCAGGTGATCTCGGTGACGAGTATCGGCTTGCGGCGGTCGCCGGCGGCGTTCATCACCGCGCGGACACGGCGCAGGATCTCCGTCGTTTGCCACGCCGTGCGCGCGACAGATTTCGGGTCGTTAGTGAACGGATGAACGGCGATCGCGTCGAAATACTTGCGCGCTCCCGCCCGGTAGAGATCGCGCGCTGCTGTCCACTGGTTGTAATTCGCCCCGTTCGCGACGAGCGAGCCGGCGATGACGCGTGCGCTCCGGTCGGCGCGCTTGATCGCCGGGTAGGCGAGTTTCAAGAGCCGCGTGTAGCCGCTGGCCCAGCGGGCGGCTCGCCAGTGCCACGGAGCCGTCTGCTCGTTCCATAGTTGCCAGTAAACGATCGGGTTACGGCGCACCGCCCGGCTACGGGCCCAGAAGGAGCCCCTGCTCCCGTAGCGCTGGACGAGCGTTCGCATCAGCGCCGCGAAGCGCGGCATGTGCGAATCGGCGGGCGGAAAGCGGCGGCACTCGGGGTCGAAGGGCGCGCTTGACGCCCAGCACGGTGTGCCCGAGACGTTGAGGACGATCTGCAGACGAGCCCGGCTCGCGCTACGCACCAGCTTGTCGACGTCGGCGAGCTGGTACACGCCCGGTTGCGGCTCGAGCGACCCCCAGTCGAACGTGAGCCGCACCGATTCAACGCCCGACCGTGCCATCAGAGCGAACTGCTTCGTAAGAACGGACTCGCGGACAGGGAACATTTCGGGCGGAACGACCGTGCCGAAAAAGCCGAACGGCACCTTGCGCTTGGCGCCCTGAGCAGGCGCAGCCGTGGCACCGGCCACGAGGGCCACGACGGCGAGCACAGCGAGCGATGGTGGGGCCATGCGCAGCTGGCGTACAGCGGCGCCTATCGATCTGCGGTTTCCCTGCGACCGCGCTGCTGTCCGAGCGCGGCGCACCGTTTCCTCTGTACGCGGTTGAACGGGACGTCGAAGCGGCGGGAGCTGCACTCGTAGGACTGGGGGCATGTATCCGAACCTAACACGCGTCGTATACCCGCAGGAGCGGTCGGCGCAGCGACCCGAGCGCCGTCGCGCCGCGTTTCGGTGCCGCAGCGCGCGACACCGGGGCGACAATCGCGCGTCGCCTTTCGGCGTCAGTAAGCGCCGTCACCGCGTACGATCGCCGAGAAGGTGCGCAGAAGAATCTGCAGGTCTTTGCGCAACGTGTAGTTCTCGACGTACTCGCGTTCGACAGCTAGCCGCTCGGCGAAAGTCAGGTCGCCCCGTCCGTGCACCTGCATCGGCCCGGTCAAGCCGGGACGCATCAGTAGGCGGAAGCGCTCGGCATCCGAGTAGCGCTCGACGAGCCAAGTTTCCTCGGGACGTGGCCCGACGAGACTCATATCGCCGCGCACGACGTTGATCAGCTGCGGCAGCTCGTCGATCGAGAGACGCCGCAGCCAGCGCCCCACGCGCGTGACGCGGGGGTCGTTGCGGACCTTGAAGACTGGCTCGGCGAGGCGCTCGACGTCGATCACTTCGTGCAGGCGATCTTCGGCGTCAGCGCACATCGTGCGGAACTTGAGCATCGTGAAAGGACGGCCGTTCTTGCCGGCGCGCCGTTGGCGGAAGAGCACGGGTCCGGGCGAGTCGATTCTGATCGCGACCGCGACGACCATCATCAACGGTGCGACGAGGACCAAGAGCGTGCCGCCCACGATCAGGTCGATGAGCCGTTTGAGGACCAGCGTCGATTTCGGGATCGGCCACGTCGCGTACTCGATCAATGGCAACTCGGCGATGTGCGACAGCTCGACGGCCGTGCCGAGCATCGTCGGCATCGGTGGCACGACACTCAGCTTGCATCCCGACCGGCGGCACACCGCCACAACACGCCCGAGCGTCTCCTCGTCGAGTTCCTGTGCTGCCAAGACGATCCGCTCGATTTCCGTCTTTTCGAGCAAGTGAGTGAGGTCTTCGATGCTCAAAGCGCTGGGCAGCGATGGATCGTCAGCGCTGTCGTCCGTTCCCTCGTCGCTGCCGCTCATAGGCGAGACGGAGGTCGCCGCGGCACCGTTTCGACCGTTCACAGCAGCGGACGAGGCGCGCTCGTAGCCGAAGCGAGCGCCGTTCCCGGACCAGCTCATGGGGCCGCTTATCGCCCGCAGCTGGGCAACCACGTCGATGTTGTGGTGCGGTTCGAGCGCAAGTTTCCGGCGCACGCTGCTGGCGAGTGGCCCTTCGCCAATTACGAGCGTTCGCTCGGCTCGCACGAGCCACCGCCACACGGCGCGCATCACGGTGCGCGCCGGGAAAGCCCCACAAAGGGCGACGAAGTAGAGCGCGAGTGCGCTCTCGACGCGGATCGTCTCCTCGGGAAGTGCGCGCAACAAAAACAGAGTGGCCGCCGACGACACCGTTACCCAGTGGAAAATCCGCGCCGCCTCGTCGCTCGTGCGGTGCCAAATGCGCGGGTGATCGCTGTCGTACAGCCCCTCGAGCTTCGCGACGAGCGCCCAGAGCGGCATCATCGTGAGCGCCCACAAGGGGTCTGTCGTTCCCTCTATCAGGGTCGCGACCGCGACGGCGAGGAGAAACACGAAAAGGTCCGACGCGAACAGCAGGGCTCGTCGCAGCGCGTCCTTGCGCGCCGACAGCGAGCGGCGCGCCTCCAAGCGGGCAGCCACCGGCAAGAACGGGGCACGGCCGGTGTCCCCCGCACGCGGAACTGTGGGGGCAGTTTCCACGGCGAGACGTGTTGAACCTAACGCACGCGCTGCTTGGGCGCCAGACAGGACGGACGGATGTTCTTGCTCGCGTGCGCGAGGCGCGCTACTGGCACTGGCGTCAGCGACTGAGTCACGGTAACGTCGGTCAACAGCAGCGCGCAGCACCCCTTGCACCGACCCAGCGCGGTCCCTTGCTCGAGCGTCGCCAAGTGCGTTCCCGTCTTGCGCTCGTTCTCCATGAAGGCGAGCTCGGCGGAGCGAACGTCGCCGTCGTGCGCCTCTTGCCGCTGCTTCGACAGCGCTGGGACGTGACCGTGTGGGTGCCCGGTGAAGGCGCCACTGCGGACGTGCTGGAGCGTCACGGCGCGCGGGTCACACGTGTGGCGCGCCCATACGCTTTCAGCGCCCGTGGGCTGGTCGCGCAACCCGGCCCTGTCCGGCGGCTCGTGCACGTCCCTTCGTACCGGCGGGCGTGGCGTCGATGGGTGCGGTCCGAGGATCCGGACGTCGTTCTGTTCAACTCGCTGCTCGTGGCGCCTGAGCTCGTCGACCTGCCAAGGCCGCTGCGGGCTCGCACCGTTCTCTACGTTCACGAGTTGCTCGGTAACGGCTTGAAGCCGCTTGTCGCCTTGACGATGGCGAAGCGCGCCGACGTGCACGTCGCGCCGTCGCGCGCGGTCGCCACCCGTCTCGCTCGCGCGGGCATCCGCGCCCACGTGATCCATCCTGGTGTTCCCGAGCTGCAACGAGGAGGGACTTGTGGGGACGCAAACGAGATCGCGGTCGCCCACTCCCTGGATCGGCCCGTTCCGGTCATCGGTTGCGTCGGCACGGTATGTCCGATCAAGGGAACCGACTTGTATCTGGCGATGCTCGCCGAGCTGCAGCGCATCCGCGGGCGACGATTCCGGGCGCGTCTCGTGGGAAGGCCTCCGCGCGGCCGCTGGCACCGATGGGGGCTGCGAGTGCTCGCTCGCGCGGCCGACAGCGCAGTCGAGTGCCGCGTTCCACCGCCCGACGCCGACGAGGCGTGGTCGCTGCGGGAACTCGCGGAGCTCGACGTGCTCGTGGTGCCGTCGCGCGTCGACGCGTGCCCGCTGGTCGTGCTCGAAGCGATGGCTCTCGGCGTTCCGGTTGTCGCTTTCGACACCGGTGGTATCGCCGAGCAGCTCGGGAGCGATGGTTCGGGCGTGCTCGTCGAGAGGGGCGACGTGCGCGCCCTGGCAGCTGCGGTCGCCGCTCTGATCGATGCGCCGGAGCGGCGGCGCGCGCTGGCCGAGCAAGCCCTGCGTCGCCAACGACGACTGTTCACCGTCGAGCGCCAGGCTGCAGCGCTCGACGCCGTTCTGTCGGCTCTTGGCGGGCGCCCTGGCGACAACACCCTGCAGCGAGACGGCGTGCCGCTCTTCTCGGCGCGGGTCTGACGACAGCGCGCGCGAGGTCGTGACAGATCGTCTCGGCGACGGTAGGGGCGTATTGTGCGCACACGCTGAGAACGCGCATCGACGACCGCAGTCGCATGCGCGACCTGCTAGCGAGCACTCTTGGCGCGGTCCGGCAGCGGCAAGCGTTCGGCTAGCACCGCTACCAACACCACAGCCACGACGGCGAGCGACGCGGTCATCGCCATCGCGCCCAAGGGCCGGGTCAAAAGTAGATACGAGTAGCCGAGCACGAGTGCGGCGACCAGCTGGCGGGTGCGGCTGGCGGTGCGCACGAGCGCGTACCAGCCGGCACCGGCGCCGCCACCCAGTATCACGGCGGCGACGAACGCCCCTAGCCACCCGAAGTTCCAGTACAGCTCGCCGACGATGGTGAACGGGGTGCCCGCGCGCCCACCCGATCCGAGCAGCGCTTGTGCCAGGTCGAAATCGAGCGGCAGCGGCTTGTCGGGATATAGCTGGCGAGGCAGGAAGGCAAGCGGCACCTCGGCAAGGGAGCGCCCGTACAGGTAGGGGCGCTCGTCGGGCACTACGCCGCTCAACGCCACGAAGTGGTCGAACTCGACGAAGTCGCGTGTGGCCGTGAGCAGGGGACGGTCCGTGACCGCTAGTCGCGCAGCTTCACCGAACGACACGGTGTGCGACAGCTCGCGCACGCTGCGCATCCATGCGAACGCTGCCAGCAGCGCGATCGCGAGCGCGGCCAGGGCGAGGGTTTGTCGCCGTGTGGTGCGGCGCGCGAGAAGCACGAGAGCAAGCGCGGCGACAGCGGTCGCTAACAGCTGTCCACGCGTTTGCAGCGCGACGCTGGCGGCGAAGGCGACCGTACCCAGTCCAACGAACAGCAGAAGGCGCTGGCGCGATCTTTCCTCGAGCACCGCTTGCAGCGCGACAAGCGCCGCGGCGAGACAGAGCGCGTACCCGAACACGTAGTGACCACCACCGAACTGGTTGAGGTGCAACCTGCTCGGGTCGTCGAAAAGGGCAGCGAAGCCGCCGTTGCGGAAGAAGAGGATCGCCCACAGCACCGTGCCCGCTGCGGTGGCGCGAAGAAGGACGAACCGCAATCGCTCGTCGTCGAACGGTTCGTTCGGGTGCCGCTCCAGCGGCTCGCCGAGCCCGGGTGGCCGCGCACGTCCGCGCCGGCGTGCCAGCGCCTCCCAGACGAGCGCGAACGCAACACCGACCGACGACATCGCGAGTGCGCCGACTGCGGCGGTGCGCCCCAGGTCAGCGAAGCGAAACCCGAGCAACACCAGTGGGAACGCGCCGTCGTCGGGCCACAGCGCGACAGCGGCGGGACGGACACCGAAGATGAAGGTTTGGGCGAGGGCGACGAAAGCGAGCGGCGAGAGCGCGACGACGCGCACTCCGAAGCGCTGCGCAGCGAGAGCGAAGAGCGACACGGCGAGCAGCGCGGCCATCAGCCCGACGAGGACGACACCGCCCGCGTGATCGGGAGGGCGGAGAGCCGCTACCGCCAAGTAGGCGGCGGCGAAGGCGCTTGCGGCGTTCAGCGCCGGCGCGCGCCCGGGAGGCGCGGCCATGCTCTTCGCTCGCCCGCGTCGGCCAGGCACGGCCGTGGCGGCGCTCGGCGGCCCTTCGCCGCTGCTCACGGTGTGCTGTGAACGGGCGCTCACGGTAGTGCGGAACCTCCGGCACGCGACGACGACGCCTCGACGCACGATGTCGACCCGCCAGTGCCGCTGACGTGCCAACGACGCAACCAGATCCACACGTAGCTGGCCTGCGCGCCGTTGGCGAGCGCGAATGCAATCAGGCCGCCGACCCCGACAGCGTCCAGCGCAAGCGCTGGTTCGAGCGCCAGTGCGGTAGCGACACCGGCGAGGCATGCGCTGCCGACCGCCGCAGCGCCGACGCCCGCGCGGCGTCCCACCAACAAGAGCTCGCCTTGCGGACCCGCTGCGGCGTCGAGCAAGCGCGCTGCGACGAGCAGCGCGAGGGTCGTGCCCCATGGGCTGTACGAGCTGTCGAAGATCGACAACAGCTTCTCGCCAAAAACGGCTCCGACCACGCAAGGTGGGAGCGTCACGGCGACACCGGCGAGCGACCCCCGGGCGAGCAGACGGCGAGCGAATCGGTGATCGCGCTGCGCGACAGCGCGTGCCAGGTCCGCGACGAGCGTCGCTACGACCGCCTGGTACCCCCAGCTGAACACGCCAGCCACACGCGTCGCTGCGAACAGTCCGGCCATCGCTGCGCTCTCGAGACCGAGGGCGGCACCGATGACGACGGGTAGCCACACGAAAACTTCGGCCAGAGTCGTCGAAGCTGCCGCCCCCAACTCGTCGCGGCGTACGCGCACGCGCCTCTCGCCAGGGGAAACGAGCGCTCGCACCACGTCATACCCGATCGTGTGGCGTGCGAGCAGCAGCGAGGCGACGAGGGCCGCGAAGGCTGCCGCAGCCGTGGCGGCGGCGAGCAGAGTCCACGACACGCCGCTGCCCAGCGCAGCGAGGGCCACCAGTGTGGGAGCGAGAGGCCAGAGCACGTTCTGGACGACCCCCGAGAGGTCGGCTCGCGCGCGCGCCTTGAGAACGCTTGCCGCGAACCCGGTGGTAGCCCACAGCGCCGCCAAGGTAGCGGTGACCGCGACTACCGGAACGGTCAGCGGCAGGCCAAGGAGCGCCACCGTAGGCAGGAGCAGGACGGCGCCACAGACTGCTCCAGCCCCGAGCAACGGGAGAAGCGACGGGGGCGGCCGACCTTCGACATCGGCTTCCGCGATCGCCCGCGCGGTGATTCCGTCGGTGCCGAAGCGCACGACCACGCTCAGGAGCCAAGCCGCGGTCCAGATCATGAAGAAGCGGCCGGCCTCGCTCGGACCAAGCGCACGCGTGACAGCCCACACGTGGACCAGCGCAAGAGCCCCGTTCGCAGCGCGCGTGGCCAGGTAGACGCTGCCCTGGCGCACAAGGCGAGCGCCGAGCGCCGACGTCGGGATCACCGAGGCGGTGCGAGGCGCCATCGTCACCCTCGGCGCGCGCCGCGGGTGGGGCGCTTCCGCGTGTTCAGCTTGCCTCGGGAAGAGCGGGGCGACAGCGGGTCGAGCCCCGCCTGCTTGCGCAGCCACGAGGTTGCGTCGACATAGAGGCGGTCCCCTTGGCGTATGACGCGCACACCGACAAGACCGATCCCCAGCTCGCTCACGGGTTGTCGCGGCCGCCGTGTCTCGACCCGCAACACGACGCGGCGGCCACCTGCGATGGGTTCGGACTCCACGACTGTTGGCGCTGTCGCCGCGAGCCACGTGCCGAACTCGCCTCGCAATGCGAGGGCGAGATTGAGAGCTGGCACCTGGCGCCGCGAAGCGGGTAAGAGGAGCGTGCGTACGCGCGCGACGTCACGCCGCCTCAACGCCTGCCAAAAGACGAGCGCCCGCCGCTCGTAGGCATCGCTAGCGCTGAGCCAGGGCCGGCGCGCAGGCGCCGCGCCGTTCAGCCAGGCGAGAACGCCGCCCACCAGTGCCGCGACCACGATCATGGCCAACGTCGGCCGACCGACGCCGCGCCCGCGCTCCGGCACTCCCGCCGGCGCCGAAGAGCCGGAGGGCTCGAGAGCGCTCACGGCAACACCTCCCGCGGCAGCTCACCGGGACGCCCAGAGCCGCGTGCTCGCACGATCTGCCACTGCCCGCTTCGTCTTGCGAAGTCGATCAACAACGGCACGCGCGGCGCCCAGCGGCGCGGCCCAAGGTAGCGCGCGCGCCGGATCGGTTGAGCGACCACGATCTCGAGCTCGATCGTGGCCCGGCGGCCGCGCCGCACCGCAAGAAGGTCAGGAGGCAAGCCGACCTTCGCCGCTGTGCCGGCGAGCGAGAGCACAAGACGGCGCGCGGTGTCGGTCCTAGCGCTCGGGCCCAGATGGCTCCATGCACGCTGGCTATCACCGAGCTGCAGGTCGCGCCAGAACTGCGCGAACGTGCGTTCGGGGCTGTCGGGTGGGTAAGAGCGGACCTGGCGTGCGCTGACCGGTACGAGCCGCCAGCCGCGGGCGGCGGCAAGGTCGCGAGCGAGTGTGCGTTCGTCCGCTCCTGAGCGCGCTGCCAACGCCGCTACGGCGAGGGCAAGAACAACAGCCACGCCGAAAAGCACGTGCTGTGGGGAGCGTGGGGGCACGGCGCGATGCTAACCGGCGCAGCGTCGCGCTAGCCAGCGCCGCCGCGCGCCGGTTTGAGGCGCGAAGCGATGACTTCCCGCAGCCGAGCCCGAAAACGGTCGGCCGAGAACTCCTCGGCGCGTCGGCGTAGCGACGCCGGATCCCACTCGCGCCCTACGACCGCACGCACCGCCTGGCGGATCGCTTGTGGTGTCGCCGGTGGATCGATCAACACGCCGTCGACACCGTCGCGGACGATGTCGAGGGCGCCCCCGCGCCGCAACGCCATGACCGGCGCTCCGCTTGCTAGCGCCTCGACCATAGAGATCCCGAAGTCCTCCTCGCCGACGTGGATGAAGCCGCCGGCGCTGGCGAGAAGCGAAGCCAGCTCGTCGCGCTCGAGCCACCCGTGCAGCGTGACGTTGCTCGGTAGATTGGCGCGAAGCTCGCCGGCAAGCGGGCCGATCCCCACCATCGTCAAGCGCAGATCGGGCAGCTCGCGGAACGCTTCCGCAACCTCGAGCGGCCGCTTGTACGGCACGAGGCGGTGCACCCACACGAAGTGGTCGCGCTCGCGCTGCGCCGCCGGTTGGAACTCGTCCACGGCTACCGGTGGCGGCACGACGATCGCCTCGCGGCCGTAGAAGCGCCGGATCCTTTCCGCGACCGCGGTCGAGTTAGCGACGTAGACGTCCGGTCTGCGCGACGCGCGCAGATCCCAACGCCGCAGCCACCCCGCTGCCAGTCGCAGCGCGAGCGCCGCCGCGCCACGCACCCGTTCGGCGTCCGCGTCCGGAAGCCAGACGTAGCGCATCGGCGTGTGGCAGTAGCAGACGTGGAGCGTGTCGGGGGCAGTCCGCACGCCCGCCGCACAGGCGTGGGAGGAACTCACCACGACGTCGTAGCCCCCGAGGTCGAGGCGATCGAAATAGATCGGCATATAGGGCAGAAGCCAGCGCCAGCGCCCGGGATCATGGCCCCGCTGACGGATGCCGGGGAGCGAGGAGATGCGCGACTCGCGCACGATCGCGGCTGCCAGCGGGGCCGGGAGTAGCTCGCGCGCAGCGTGGAAGGTGAACACGTCGGGGGTTGCCTCGAAGAGCGGGAGCATCTCCCAGACGGTGCGCTCGGCGCCGTGGAAACCCTGGAACCAGTCGTGCACGATCGCGGCGCGCAGCTGCAACGACCGAGGCGCGGCTGGTGCCTGCGGGCTCGACGCTGGCGCTGACGGTGTCGCCCACTCAGCCACGGTGCACCACCGGTTGTTCGGTTTGCCGTTGCCAAGTGTGGTGGCGCTCGAGCGCCCGGCGCACCCCTAGCGGCCGGCGCAGCTCGACCGATCCGCGATATGGGGCTCCCGCCCGCCGGTAGGCGCGCCACTCGCGGAGGCCATCCACCCGGCCCTTGAGGGGCGCGAACGTGCGCAGGACCAGAGCTGCGTAAGTCACGTAGGCAAGGTCGTAGGCCAAGATCCCGGGCAGGCTACGGAGCAGCTGTGTCGTGGTGGCGTTTTTCGCCAAGGTGCGCACACGGTTGCGCCCGACCAGGTACAGCTTGCGCGGCGATCCGTGGCGGGCGGTCGCCGAGTGGTGGTGCAGGACGACAGCACGTGGTTCGTAGACGGCCCGCCACCCGCGAGCACGCGCTCGCCACGCGAGGTCTGCGTCCTCGAAGAAGGCGAAGTAACTGGCGTCGAAACCGCCGACTTCGTCGATCATCGTTCGGCGGTACAGCGCGGCGCCGCCGGTGGCGCCGAAGACTTCGCTGGCCTCGCCGACGAGCGGATGGTCGATCGACACGCCGACGAGCCGATCCTCGGCGATGCCGAGCCTGTCCATTTCCATACCAGCGGAGTTCACGATCCGCGGGCGGTCGGCGAAGCGCATCTGTGGTGCGACCGCGCCGACACGCGGGTCGCGTTCGCCGGCCTCGAGCATCGCTCGCAAAGCGTCCGGAGCGACGGTGGTGTCGTTGTTGAAAACGGCGATCCATTCGCCGCGCGCTGCCGCAAGCGCGACGGCCATGCCGCCCGCGAACCCCTCGTTGCGCTCGAGCACGACGAGACGCGCGCGCGGATAGCGTGCGGCGACGAATTCCGCGGAACCGTCCTCGGACCCGTTGTCGACGACGACGAACTCGACCTCGTCCGGCACCTCGGCCGCGGCTCGGGCTAGCGAGTCGAGACACTGTTCGAGCAGGTCGCGGCGGTTGTAGTTGATCACCACGACAGAGACGCGAGGTGGCTGTCGCCCGTCCTGTTGTGCCGGGGACGGCTGACGTATCGGTGCGAGCGGTCCCGACCGCGTGCGCTCGCCGATCGAGACCCTGCTGCTTCGCGCTACTGGTTCCTCGGCGAGCAGCTGGTCGATCACCGCGTCGGTCATGCGCGCCGCGCGCTCCCAGGTGAACTCGCGCGCACGTTCGAGCCCGCGCCGCACGAGCCGGGCGCGCAGATCGTCGTCGGAGATCACCCGAACCAGCCCGTCGGCGAGCTCCTCGGCGCTGGTCGGGTCGACCAACAGCGCCGCATCGCCGCACGTCTCCGGCAGCGCCGAGAGGTTGGAGCAGACGACCGGGGTCCCGCTGGCCATCGCCTCGAGCACGGGAATGCCGAACCCCTCGTACAGCGACGGCAACACGAAGGCCGCCGCTTCTGCGTAGAGCGCGGGCAGTTCGCGGTCGTCGACGTACCCGAGTGCGCGGATCGGCGGCAGTTGTCCGGTGCGCATGTAGTGGCGCCCCGACCCGGCCGAAACGAGCTCGACGCCGAGCTTGCGCAAGCGCTCCGCAGCTAACTCCAGGATGCCCAGGTTCTTGCGCGCGATACGCGTGCCGACGACGAGCACGTAGGGACGGTCGAGCCCGAAACGCTGGCGAATCGCTGGATTGCGGGCGTGCGGTCCGAAGCGCTCGTCGACTCCGTTCGGTACCACGCTCACCCGCTCAGGGGGCACGCCGAGCTCGCTCACAACCTCTTCTTTGGAGAAGCGCGAGGGGGTGATGATGTGGCGGGCGCGACGAGCGAGCAGTGGCAGCATCACGTGCTGGTAGGCCGAATACACCGGCGAGTACCACCCTGGATGGCGCAGCGGAGCGATGTCGTGAATCACGAGCACGGCGCGTGGCGACGCCACGGGCGCGAGGTTGGCGGGGCAGTAGATCAGGTCGCTGCCCGCCGCGAGCGGCAGATACAACTGTTCCCACAAGTGGCCGCGACGGTGGGCCCACGAGGCTGGTGGCTGCACTACCCGGTAGCGATCGGGCCGGAGCGCGGGCAGGCGCTCGGCCATCTCGCGCGCCACACGTTCTACGCCACCGACCTGCAGTCGGGCGGCGGCCCGTGCGTTGATCGCTACCCGGCGCAACCCGCTTGCCTTGCCTGTACTGCTTCTCATGTCGGCATCCGCCTGCCCTCGAGGTCAGGCGAGCGGGGTCTTCCGGCCGGCGGCGCGAGGAGCGCGAATCGCGGCCCAGTGTGCAAGCAAGTTGCGCCGGTCACGGTCGGCCGGCAGCCGCAAAACCGTGCGTCCGATCAAGCGGAGGCTATAGGTCGCGAGCTCGCACACGTCATCGGCGACAAGTGCGTGCGCTCCCAGTCTCCTCCGTACCACTTCCCGGCGTCGGGCTGCTTTGAGGAACGCCGATCGGTCTCCCATCGCACGCTTCACGCTCGTGCCACCGGCGTGAGTGATTCGTACTTCGGGGACAAGCCATGTTTCCACCCCCAACTTGCGCGCTCGCAAACAGAGGTCAAGATCCTCGTAGAAGAGAAAATCACGAGCTTCGAAAGGGCCGAGCTTGCGCAAGACACGAGTTGGTGCCGCGACGCACGCAGCGATGACCCACCCGACAGGGCGCGCTGCGCGCGAACGGTGCGGCTCGACTCGCGAACGCAGCGGGTGCGGCAAGAGTCGGCGCGGCGCCACAGCACCGATCACCGACCACAGACTCGCGGGGATACAGTGCGCCGAGTCTTGGACGCTCCCGTCGCTGTTCAGCAAGCGGGGAGCGGCAATGCACTGGTTGCGGACAGCAAAAGCGACGAGCTGCACGATGCTTGAATCTGACAGCTCGCAATCGGGATTCAGGAGGACCGTGGCTTCCGTACTCGCTCGTTCCACTCCAAGGTTGCACGCAGCACCGAAGCCCACGTTTCGATGTAGCTCTATGACCTCGCACCGATAAGTCGATGCCACAGCTGCACTGTCATCTTGTGACGCTGCATCTACAACGATGACCGGCGGGCGGGGTTGCAAATGGTTAGCGATCGAAGCTAACAATCTCTTCAGATCGGGAGCGGAATTGTGAGTTACGACTACGATCGTGAAGTCATGGGTCGGTGGCGCGGGGGCGCCTGATTCCACCCCGACCGTGTGTTCGCTTCGCTCTTGTCGCGAGCGCGAAGCGTTCACTCCGCTGTCACCGCCGCCCTGAACACGTCGGCGAGGTCGCTGGCTGCGCGCTGCCACGACAGCCTGCGCGCCGCCTTTTGCACGGCTCGCCCGGCGGCGTCTCGCAACTCGCGGTCATTTTCCAATCGCAAGAGCATCTCCGCCAGCGAGCCTGCGTCACCGCTGGGGAAGCGCAGCGCCGTGTCGGCTAGCGTCTCCGAGAAGACCGGTATGTCGCTTACGACGACAGGTGTTCCGCAGGCGGCCGCCTCGAGCGCGGGGAAGCCAAAGCCTTCCTCGCGCGAGGCGCACACCAGACACATGGCATTGCGATAGAGGGCATCGAGTGTGTCGTCGGACACGCGTCCGAGGAGGCTCACACCGTCGCACGCAAGGTCAGCGCGAAGCGGTCCGTCGCCGGCGAACACAAGGCGTGCTTGGAGTCCGCGGCGCCGCGCGATTCTGTAGGCGTCGCGCACCAGGTCGGGGCGCTTGCGCGGTTCCAGCGCCCCCACGACGAGTATGTATGCGCCAGGCTTCACTTCGCGGGGTAGCGCTTGCCGATCGTCGGCTTCGGGCGGGATCGGTTTCGGTGGTCGACCCGGTCCCGGCGGTATCACCCTGATCCTCTCTGCGGGCAGCTTCCACCGCTCAAGGATCTGGCGTCGCGTGTGGCGCGAGGGCACGACTACGAACGTGGCTCGACGCGCCAGCTCAGCTGGGCGGGCCAGCTGATGCCAGACACGTTCGTAGCGTGTGAAGTCGCGCGGCCCGGTTTCGAAGGAGAGGTCGTGGACGGTCAGGACGAAACGCGTTCTCTTCTCCAGTGCTACTGGTGCCACCGCCGGGAGCCAGACGACGTCCGGCTTGCGGAGGATGCGGTCGAGACGAGGCCGGCGAGCGATCGCCGAGGCGCCGTACAGGACACGGGACGGGATGCGCGTCGAGACGATTTCGATGTTCTCGGGCAAGCAACGCTCGCTCGGCGCGCCGAAGGCAAGCAACCGCAAACGCAGGTCGCGCCGTTCGCCGTCGCGGGCGAGGGCCTCGAGAAATCGGGCCACGTAACGAGCCACCCCGCGCGCAGGCGAGCCCGCTCTCAGGCTCCGACCGTCGACACCGACTATCACCGCGCTTGCGCGATCAGAGGCTGCGGCGTGCGCGTAGACCACGGAAAGTCGCGTAGCCGAGGCCCATCGCGCCCGCTCCACCGAGGATCAGCGGCAGTACCGGGAGCTCGCTCCCGGTACTCGCTTCCCGCGGCGACGCCGTGGTCCGGGACCTGCGCTCTCGAGTTTCCTGAGACCGGCGCGAGTCGACGCCACGGTCTTTGCGCTTTCGGCTCGCACGTCGCGATCGCTGCCGGTGTTCGGGCTGCGCAGAGACGCTTGAACTGGCAGCACTCTGCGACGTCTGGCTCCGCTGGATCGTTCGGGCTGGGGCTGACAGGCCAGTGTTCTGCGAACCGCTCGACGGTGCGGCGCTGCCGGTCGTCGTTTGACGGGAGGTGTTTGCGGTGCTGCGCTGCGACCGGCTCGCTTTCTTTTCCCCGGGGCTTCGGCTCGGTGTTGTCGGCTCCTGTTGAAAAGGATCGGCGTACTGTTCGTCCCCTGCGCTCTGTGCCCGGGCGCTATCGGCTGCGTACGCGTGCGCAAGCAAAGCACAGCCGGCGACGAAAAGCGCGACGAGCAGCGCACGACCCAGCGTGACAGCGAAGTGCGCAGCGATTCGCGGTCCCGGAGCGTGCTCGGCGGGCGGAACGGGGGCTGAGGCAATGGCGCTGATGCGCTCACAAGAAGGCACGAGCTATTCGTAGCACATCCGATCCGCGTGGATCGAGGCCGAGGGTGGTACCTGCGATCAGCTTGATCGCGCACCCGTAGCGGACATTCTCCGCCGAGCCCTCGCTTCGGCGTCGACGGCGCGCTGCGCTCCGAGCGGCTCGGCCGACGTGCGCGCTCGACGATCGGGCTCCGACCACGCGAGCAGAGCGGCGGACGCAAGGAGCGCGGGCGCCGTGGCTCCGGGCAACTCCCAATCCCAGTCGACGCCGGCATGTACGAGCCACGAAACAAGAACGGCAAGTGGTCCGATGGCCGCCGTCGGGTGACGCCTGAGCGCCCCGAGGGCACCGCTAATTACGCCCCCGAGGAAGCTGAGCAGCGCGGCGGCTCCAACGATTCCCAGCTCGGCGACGGTCTCGAGGTACAGGGAGTGAGCGTCGACAGCGCGGTCCGGTCGCTTCGGTCGAGCGCGCCAGACAGCGGCGAAGCTGCCGGCTCCCTCACCCCGGAGCGGCTCGCGCTTCGCCATCTCTATCGCAGCTTTCCAGTAGGCGTAACGGTTGGTGTCGATCGACTGCAACCGTTCCGGAGTCGCTCCGCGTACTGGTGACTCCGATGACGGTCTTACGTCCGAAACCGCCGCCGCGATCGCTGCAGCGATGAGGGCGACGAGGGTGACACCTGCAACGAGAGCTGCGCGCTTCACTGGAACGGATCGGCTGCCTTGCGCGGGGCGAGAGCGAGAAAACCAAGTGGCGAGCGCGCACACGGCAGAGAGCGCGACCAGCACCGCGAGCATCAGGTGGCCGTGATCCGGATTCCCGACCGTTCCTGGCTCGAGCGAGCGAACGGTGGGCAGACGATTGGCGACCATCGCGGCAACGGCGGTCGCGACCCCTCCTACCGTCAGCGCGGCAAGCTGCGATCGCGCGTACGGGCTCAAAGCCGCCAACACGACAGTGCCGGCAACCGCTGCGGCGATACCGGCACGCGAGAACGTCAGGTACAGCGTCAGCCCGGCGACAGGGAGGGTGGACGCCGCGATCGTGCGGAGCCTTCTCGACCGGGTTGCGTCGCCCGCGAGCCGAGCGCCTACAAGCCATGCCCAAGCCGCCACGAGCCCCATTCCGTTCCAGTAGGTCAGCGGCTGTTCGAGACGCCCGGCTGCCGTCTGGCTACGCTCGAGTTGGACGAGGTCTGGCAGCAACCGTTCGCTCAAACCCACGGCACAAACCGTGATCAGTCCGACGAGCAAGGTGGGTTCGAGCCAGGAACGGGCCGCGGGAGGCCGTAGCGCCACTAGGCCGAGCAGCAAAAGGCCGAGATAGAGGACGATCCGCTGCGCATCGTCCTCGGCCCTCCCGGCGATCGGAGCCCAGCTCACAGATGCGAGCGTCCAGATCGCGAGCCCGGCGAGTCCCGAAACCGCGATCGCCTGCGCTCGCGTACGCGGCCAGGGTCGGTGGGCAACGGCGAACACGACGGCGAGGACCGCCCATACGCAGATCGCCGTCACGAGCCTGGGCGTGTCGAAGAAACCGCCAGAAAAAAAGGCTGGTACGAACGCGGCCGACAGTGCCGCTGAAGCCGCGATCGCAGGAGCGAAGCTGCGCGCAGGGGTCTGCACGAGAGGAGAGTAATTGCTGCGCCCTCTGGCTAGCTGAAAAGAGGGACGAGACTGCCGCCGCGCGTCCCTGTGGGCACAAGCGCAGCGATTGACGTCGTGCGTCCCAGCGGGCCGGAACACGTCTCGGGCATGGCGCGACAGCAGCTGAGCTGCCGCTAACGCTTGGCGGTCCCCGCCGCGGCCTTGTAATCGTCACCCGGGTCCGCGTACACTAGACAAACCGCTAGCACGGACCTCGGCTGTGCAGCGTGCCGCCCCGATGCACAAGTTGGAACTCGATTCCGGAGACAGATCGTTCTTGTCGTCAGCGTTGGTGCGGATTACGTGGCTTCTTGTAAGCCTGATCGTGTGCTTCCTGCTCGTTCTTGGACTCGTGGGTGCCCGAGCTCGCGAGCGCGCGGATGCCGTGCTGCAAAGAATTGTTCGATCGCAACAACCCGCTCCGCCGAGCACGGTGCGCGAGGCGATGAACGACGCGAAACTAGCAGCGCGACTTTCCCTCGATCGCGCACCTGATCTTTTGCTCGGACTTCTCCAAACGCGCTCCGGCCACATCGAGCAAGGCTGGCGAACTTTGCTAAAGATCGCACAAGAAGAGCCAAGGAACGCTGACGTGGTGTACGCGCTCGTCTTTTTGTCCCGTGCAGTGCACCCCGACGAGACTCCTAAGTTATTGCGCCGACTACGGCAACTCGACCCGTACGCTTGGGCTAGGTCACGGTCCGGCCTATGAGCTCGCGACCGGAGCTTGCTGGATCCAACGGGAGGTCAGCAATTCGCAGCGGGCATCATGCTGCCGGGCTTGACTTTCCTTTACCGGACGAGATAGCCGTGGGCGGGGGCACGGCGTTGTTCGTCGCCGGCTGGTGTTTCTTCCCACAGTCGCCTATCCGTGACGCGTGGCTGGAGGTCGATGGCGAGCAGCAAGAGCTGCTCGGCTTCCGAGCCCCGCGGCGCGATGTGCTCGACCAGTATCCAGACGAGCCCTACGCCTACCGCAGCGGATTCTGGGGTATAGCGCGCATCGCGCCACCGGCGGCCAGCGAACAGGTATCGATCGGGCTTGGTGTCCGACTCGCCGATGGGTCCCACGAGCGTCTGACTCTCGGGACCGTGCGCGTTCGTCGTACGCAGTGGGAGCCGCTCGTACTGCCCGACGGCGTGGCACAGGGGGATGGGCCGCTAGTCGCGATCGCGATGGCGACACACGAGCCTGACAGAGATCTTTTCCGGGCTCAGATCGAGTCGATACGTTCCCAAACTCACGAGCGTTGGATTTGTGTCGTTAGCGATGACCGGTCGTCGAGAGCCGGGCTGCAGACCATTCATGAAGTCATTGGCCACGATCCTAGATTCGTCGTCACGACAGCGCCGCAACGTCTGCGTTTTTACCGCAACTTCGAGCGTGCGCTGTCGCTCGTGCCACACGAGGTGGATTTCGTGGCCTTGGCCGACCAGGACGACAGGTGGCGCCCCGATAAGCTTCAGCGACTGCTTGCTGCGATCGGCGACAAGGACCTTGTCTACAGCGATCAACGCATCGTCGACAACTCGGGACGCGAACTAGCGCCGACATATTGGGCGCGCCGCGAGAATGATCATCGAGACGTCGCCTCTCTGCTGTTTGCGAATTGTGTTACCGGCGCCGCCTCGCTGTTCCGCCGCGATCTCCTAGAGGTAGCGTTGCCGTTTCCGGTCCATCAATTCGCAAATTTCCACGATCATTGGCTGGCACTAGTGGCGCGCTTGCGGCGCGGAGTCGTCTACCTGCCTGAGGTTCTTGGTGACTATGTGCAGCACGAATCGGCGGTCCTCGGATACAGCAATGCCAATCGCATGCCTACACTCCGCGAGCGCGTAGAGAGGTTGCGCGAGGATCCGCGACAACGGTTGCATCGTTGGCGCTTAACTTACTTCGTTGACTGTTGTCGGCTTTTGTCCCTCGAGGAGACGCTGGAGCTGCGCCTCGGTGACCGGATCGGCAAGCGCGAGCGGCGCGCGCTCTCACGCTTGCGCAGGGCGGAGAAGTCGCTGGTGGCGATGGCGTGGCTGTTAGGCCGCGCGTGCCGCGAACTGCAGCGGAGACGCTCACGAACGCTAGCTGCCGAGCTCGGTCTCTTCCTGGCGTACGTGTGGCGCTGGCTAGTTCGCTTGATTCCGGCCGGTGCGGAGCGCCCCCGGCGGCTACTGCGTATCGATGCGAAACCCCCCGCGCGACTCATACAGCAGCCCGGTCGACGCGAGATTCGTGAGCCTCGTGTGTCGACGCTGGCGGCAAAGGTTTCGCCGATCGAAATCGCCGTTTCCGAGCAGGAGGAGCAGCGCGTCAACATCCTCATCCCTCATGTTGACCTAAAGCACCTATTCGGGGGATACCTCACGAAGTTCGCCCTCGCGCGTGCCCTAGCTGAGCACGGCTATCGGGTGCGCCTCGTGGCCGTCGACCCGCAGCCACCTCTGCCCGCTGATTGGCGTCAGAGGCTTGCGCGGAACCAGAACCTCGGCGATCTCCTGGATCACGTCGAGATCGCCTTCGCTCGCGAGCAAGCTGAGCTCCGAGTCAGCCCGCGCGACGCTTATGTCGCTACGACTTGGTGGACAGCGCACATCGCTCATGCGGCGCTACGCGAACAAGATCGCGACACGTTCGTTTACCTCATCCAGGAGTACGAACCCTTTACGTTTCCGATGGGAAGCTACGCTGCTCTGGCCGCGGAGTCGTACAACCTCCCACATGTGCCCCTCTTTTCCACCTCGCTTCTGCGCGACTTTTTCCGCGACCGCAAGGCCGGAGTGTTTTCGCCCGGAAATGCGTGGGGCGTACCGATCTTGGACTTCCAGAACCCGATCACGAGAACCCGTGTGCCGTCGCCTGCGGTATTGCTCGATCGCAGGCCCCGCCGCTTGCTCTTCTATGCCCGGCCAGAGGAGCACGCGGCACGGAACATGTACGAGCTCGGCGCGCTGGCGTTGGTGCGCGCATCTCAGCGCGGAGCCTTCGCGAACGGGAGTTGGGAGTTGATAGGTATCGGTACCACGGAGCACAGTGGCGTGATGCATCTCGCCGATGGAGTCCAGCTCAAGTTAGAGCCACGCCTAGATCAAGATTCGTATGCGAAGTTGCTGGAGGAATGCGATGTGGGATTGGCGCTCATGTATACGGCCCATCCATCGCTCGTTCCAGTCGAGATGGCGGCAACGGGTTTAGCCGTTGTCACGAATACGTACGAGACAAAAACGAAGGAAGCCCTCAAGGCTATTTCTGAGAACATCTTGGCTACGCCTCCTACCATCGAGGGCGTAGCCGAGGGTCTGTGCGAGGCGACGAACGCCGCCGAACGGGTCCACGAACGGGTGGAGCGTGCTAGGAAGACGCGTTGGGCCCGTGACTGGTCGGAGGCATTTCCGTGCCAACTGCTCGGCGCGCTGGCCCCGTACCTCGGCGGCGCACGCTCGTGAGGGCGGTGTACGTACGTGCAAGGGCGTGAAGCAATGAGAAGCACGCAGACCTCCTCGATCGCGACCGACAGGAGTGGTGTGCTCCCAGATCGGCGCTCGCTCCCGCTCACCGTCCGGCCGGCGGCAGGCTTACCCCGCTTTCCGATGATGGACTCGGTGCGGGGGCTGGGGGTTATGGCAGTCTTGACCTTCCATGTTTTTGCGATCACCGGTGCGCTATCGCACGCCGTGCTTGGAAGAGCGACTATCGTCGCAGGAGTAGTGGCAGTGAACTGTTTCTTCGTGATGTCGGGATTTTTACTGGCACGGCCGTTCTTCGCTAAAGGCGTCGGTGAAGAGGGGATCGGGCCTTACCTAGCCCGCTTCGCGTGGCGGCGCCTGCTGCGAATCCTCCCGGCGTATTGGGCTGCTCTCGTGATTCTCGGTCTACTGGTAGGTCTTGCAGGACCGTTGTCACATGATTGGTTCAAGTATTTCTTCTTCCTTCAGATCTACGACCAGGACACGTACGGCGGCGGTATACCGGTCGCGTGGACGTTGTGCATAGAGATGAGCTTCTACGCGATGCTTGCGGCGTGGATTGCTGTTTTCGGGTCGCTAGGTCTCGGCCGCGCACACGAGACGTGGTTAGCGAGGCAAGCACACTTCTTGCTGGTCATCGTAGTAGCGAGCGGGCTGTTCCGCTTTCTCGGCCAGGAACTCGATCTGCCTCGGACAGCGACAGGAACTCTGCTCGGCTACGGCCAGTGGTTGTTCCTAGGCATGCTGCTCGCGATCGGCTCCGTGGCATACGAGCGAGGAGTGGAGCGGCCTCCCATATTGCGTCTTTTGGGGAGAACGATGGCGATCGGCACAAGGATGCCAAACGCCTGCTGGGTGATCGCGGTCGCGGTGGGTGCGGTTGCAGCTTATCTTTTGCCGCAAGCAGGTCTGTTTGCGGTCATCGCTGGGGTACAGGGTCAAATGGGACTGAAGAGGTCGGGGGCGATCGAGCTCGGCGTTACCGTGGCGACGCTCCTGGTTGTGCTTCCCGCGTCTGCGATGCGGCCGTCGCGAACAGTGGTTCATCGGTTCCTCGTAGTGAGGCCGATCATGTGGCTGGGTGCGATCTCTTACGGCATGTACCTGTGGCACCTTCCGGTCGCGGAGCTGATCGGGACCGACGGTCGCACTCGCTTCAGCGTGAGCGGGCTCGAGCTCTGGAGTACACCTTCCGAAACGCCGCTCCTTTGGCTGGCGACGTTGGCGATCACGACCTCGCTTGCGTACGCTAGCTACCGCTGGGTCGAGCTGCCATGCCTGCGCCTCAGGGGGCGGTGGCGACCGCCTTACCGGCGCGTGCACACCAGAGCGGGGGCGGACGACGAGGTAGGCCCCTCGGTCAACCCCGCCTCGGTCGACGGCCGATGGGGGTAATGCTGGGCTGGAGAGCGACTCTGGACAGCCCGTTCGGGTGAGGCCCCAGCACGGGCCGAGCGGCTCGACGCCGCGCTGTTAGCGAGCGATCGGACAACGTATGAACGATTCGTGCTCCCGAGGAGCACGCGGGCGATGCGTCGCGTGCTGGCCGAGCACGCTCACGTTAGCGAGCGCTATCACAACTCCTCGGCGATTCGTGGCGCCTCGCGCCGGAAAACCGCGATCGAGCACGCGATGACAGTGGCGGCCAGCATAAATGGCACGACAGCAAGTAGCGGATCGGATGGAAGCGACCACATGTCCGGTGCCGTCGGGTCTACTACCCAACGTCGAGCGTAAACGAACACTGGTGTCAAAGGATTGACAACAATCAAGTCGCGCAATGGTGTGGGTACCACCTCGAGGGGGTACAGAACGGGGGTTCCGTAAAACAGAGCGGTAGAGAGCACGGACCAAATCATCCCGACGTCTCTGAAACGAGGGTAGAGGGCTGACAGCAGCATGCAGGTCGAAATCGTTACGAGAGCGAGATACAGCAAGACGAGCGGGAAGAACAGCCAAGTAAGAGTGGGAGAGATACCCCAGGCGAAGATGAACACCGCCACAGCGAGAAGATTGAAAGACAAATTGATGCCGGCCGTAGTAACCACTGAGAGCGGAATCACAAGACGTGGAAACTGCGTTTTCCTAACAATGCCCTCGTTGTTTACGAGTGACGGAACGGATGCGCCGGTGGCTTCAGAGAAGAACGTCATCAGCACCAGGTTGAGCAGGAGAAGCACGGGATAGTGCGGCACTTGCGAGCCGATGCGAAAGACATGGGTGAAAACCACGAGCAGTACAGAGAAGAGCAGCAACGGGCGTGCGAGGGACCAGATGTATCCCAGTGCTGTATCGAAATACGTTCGGCGAAATTCGTTGAGGGTAATCAGCAACACAAGATCTCGGAACCTACGCCACCCGCCGCCAAGAGCCGATGGCCCACGCACCGTACGGAGTGCGACGGCGGAATCGGTTACCGGGTCGTTGCTTGCCGAGGATGGTTCCTCTGTTTTCGTGTGCGGGCTCGGGGGCATTTGTCTCGAAAGGACGACCGTGATCGGCGACCCTAGCTCAAACCGTCGCTCGAAAATCGAGACTCGGCTTCGGATGGTCCGCCTACCCTCGCTTGTCGCGCCTGTTCGGGAGCGTATACGTTCACACTCACACGCGGCTGCGGGTCGTACATACCGGGATTCGGATCGGTGCCCGTGACGACGAACTGACCGATGTATTCGTCGGAGAGAACGACTCCGTGGTTTGCGGAGAGCATACTGCCGCGGATCACGTAGCGGCCGGGGACGAAGCGGTTCGCCACCTCGACCGTGACTGTGTAGCGCTGCGACGGCTCCAAAGTTCGCGGCAACAGTGGCGACTCGTAGTTGCTGCCTGTTTCGGTACTCCCAGAGCGATTGTTCGTGCTGGTGGTACGGCAGGTAACCGTGAGCAGCGTTATCGGTATGCCGAGCACGTTGTTTATCGACAGAGACAGCGTAGGATCGACGATCGTCGCCGAGGTTCTAAGGACTATCTGTACTGCGAACGGGTCGCCACTCGGCACGCGAGGGGACGCGAGCGGATTCCGCGTAGTGGGTTCCTCCTGCTTATGCCGAAGGAGAGAAGTCTCTTCGCGAACGGAGCGAGCAAGCGAGAATACCCGTGCGTCGGTTACGTCGACTGGGGAGGTGTCCGTCTCGCCTGCCGTTGGATTGGCGGTTGGAACGCTCTCATCTTGTCCCACACCGAGCGTGAACCGAAAGTATTGCCGAACTGCCTCGTCGGGTTCCCCTGTGTAGATTTGTTGTCCGTGGTGTAGTACGGTGGCTCGGTCGCAGAAGCTTTGGACGGTTGCCATG
>VAPR01000330.1_pt1 | contig 32729 bp, 47 predicted proteins | sample 3380701 | NCBI WGS metagenome assembly VAPR01 (sample SAMN11536904, study PRJNA540576) | hot springs metagenome | isolation source: hot spring wet sediment | place: Spain: Lobios | collected 2014-01
GATTTCTCAAACCACGCTTGACCGTTCCGGTAAAGTCAGGCAGCTTGCTCAAAGCCTCGTCCAGGGCAATGATCGTGGCTTTGTGTTTCCTCATGCCTTTAGCGGCCTGCGAAAAATCTTTCTCCCGCAAAGCCGCATTCAGCGGCCTGTACCAGCCGATCATCGTGGAGGCGCGGATGGCGATTTTGTCTGCCAGCGTCAAGCGCTTATCTTCAATCTGCCGTACGGCATTTTTGATGTAGCGATAGCTTTCCTCGCCTAAGAATTCCAGTAAAAGCTTTTCCCGCTGTTTACTCGTTAGATCTTCAAAACGGACGATCATGCTTGGGTGGAAATACCGCACTACCTCTTCTTTGAACGCTTGGCTTATCGGGTGCGGCCATTGCGCCGCTTTGGCGGCAAACTGCTCGAGCAGCTTATCTACAACGCTCTCCCCCGGCATATAGTCCCACCCCTCATCGATCCCCGGCAGGCGATTCTTGGCGTCGCGCACGTCCCAGCCTTTGGGCGGGGTGTCGTAGTCGGGGTTTCCGCCCTGGCGGGCTGCGGCTTCTTTGGAGCGCGCGCCGGTGACATAGCACTGACATCCCCAACCGCCTGGCGGGTAGTGCGTCTTCCAAAACGGATGATCGGCCGGCAGCGTCAGCCCGTCCCAGGCCAGGTGCAAGGGACGCGGGTGGCGGACAGAGTCATCGTGGTGATAGACCCAGTACGCAAATTTTCCTTTCTTGAGCTGGGCCAACCGGCCGGCCGAGTAGGAAGTCAAAAGATTGGTCTGATAGATCACGCGCGTGCGCCAGGCGATGCCCTTGCCGCCTTTGGGTCTGATATTGGTGCGGTCGTCGCCGGTAAATCCGCCCCAGCCGTGCCGATCGATGATCTCAAGGAAGCGCTGGCGAAATGTCTGAATGGATTCCCCCTCGGAGATGGCTTTATCCACCGCTGCGGCCAGGTCGGCCAACAGGTCGGCCTTGGCCGCCTCCGCGACCATGAATGCGCGGTCGTGGGCAGAGCGCATCAGGTCGCGCCAGGTCCTGGTCGGCACCAGGTTGCCGAGCTTGCCCCGGAAAAACGCAATCTGCTCGGCAAACGGCAGCCGCGCCGCATTGAGGCTCACGCCATCGGGACTGGCTTCAAGCCTGGCCATGGGAAGCGTCGTAGCGCCCGGCCGCTTCGGCGGCGGCTATGGCCTCGGCCAAAAGAGCAGTGAGCTTTTCGGTAGAGACAGCGGGGAAGGCGGCCAGAATCATCTCCTTGAGGTGCTCCAGGTCTTCAGCCTTGTTGACAATCTCTAATATCTGCCCAACGATGTCGGCGATAGCGGTATCTGCGTCCTGGGCCAGGCGCTCGGTCATCAGCGCCACCGGATGCGGCTTTTGTATGGTCTCGGCAAAGGCCGCAGGCGGCTGTCCGGCCTGCGGCATTGCCCCCTGGGTCTCCCACTCGCCACCGAAGGCCTCCTGGATGTGCCCGAGTGTTGGGCGATAGCCCAGGTCGAAGATCAGGCGGTAGGTTTCGGCCAGGGCCTTGCTGTCCTGAGGCTCTTCGATCCGGCGCCATACCCTTGGGGGGAGGGCGTTAGGGAAATTCCACTTGACCAGCCAGTTGATCACGTGGCGGTTGAACGACTCGCAGACCAGATCGGCGTCGGCCTTGACGATGTCCTGGCGCACGTCCAGGTGCACCTGGGCCTGGGCGCGGGAGGAGCCGGGATCGATGGTCATGGTCTGCCCCAAGATCACCTTGGCGATGGCCGCGTCCATACGCGCGACCAGCTCGCCGTAGTCGGCGGTGCCGGAGCGGGCCGCCTCGAGCAGCTCGACCTGCATCCCCTCCGGCAGGCGGATGGCGCTGTCGGTCTGAACGGCCGCCAAAGCCTCGAGCAAGCGCTGTTTTTCCGCCTCGGTGGTCTGCGGCGGGTATTTGCCGACCACCGTAGGCATTCCGAATTTCTCCAAAAAGATCAGCCAAAACTTTATCCCGTTGCGCTTGAAGAATACCGGCCAGTACAGCCAATGGGCCAGCCCCAGGCCGTAGGGGTCGTCGTCGTGGAAGTGGCCGGTGGCAAACCACCAGAACTTCCCCGGCGGCACAGGTTCCCCGTCCGGCCTGGCTAAGGTCAAAAGGCGCAGGGAACCGTCCGGGGCAAAGCCAAAGCGGCGCGGGTGGCGCACCTTGATGGCGTCGATCACGATATTTTTCCCGTCGCGCGCCCACAGCACCTCGGCCACGGCATAGCCGAAAAACACGCCGAACAGCATCCTGGCGGTCAGATCGTCGAAGGCGATAGCCAAAAGCTGCTCGCGGATGAAGTCGGCCGCTTCCCGGTCGATGGCGCGCTTGCCGCCCGGGATCACTTCCCACTCGGCCTGGACCACCGCCAGCCGGCGCTGCTGGAACGCCGCCTGCACCTGGTCGTCGCGCAGAATTTCTTCGTAAATCCGGTAGTCGCCGCCGCGCGCGGCCAGGACCGTGTCGGTAGGCGAAAGAAGCGGCAGGGCATCGACATACCCGCGCGTGATGTCGCGCCCGTCGCGCGAGGTGGCGATCTCTTCAAAGATGGGTTTTTCCGCCATGCTACTGCCATCCCCTGAAATCACTGTGTCCGGCCAGGCCGCCGAACCCCGTATCCAGCACCGCCGGTCTTTCCCAGGTCATCGCCGCGCGCCGCCCAAGCGAGGCATAATTGATGCCGGCGATATCCGCGCCCAGCGCCGCAAAGGCGTAGCTCGCCGCGTCCACCATGTCGTCGTGGGCGCTGTCCGGGAACGCTAGCAACTCATCTCGGAAGGCTGCCGGGCATCCGGACGGGTCGAGCCGCACCATGCGCTGCTCGAAGCGCGTGAGCAGCGGCGCAAAGCGTGTCACTTTATCACGGTCGGGCCGCACGCCGCGAACCGGTAGCGTCGTGGTGCGGGCAAGCTCCTGCACCACGGCGGCCTGGAACTGCGTCTGCTCGATGGCGACGATGGACGGGTTGTGCCGCGCGGCCGCGGCCTTGATGCGCGTGAGCACCTCATGAAACCCAGCGCGGAAGCGCTCGACTTCCTTGATGTACACAATGCCAGTGTCGGGGTCGCGCGCCATCGCGACGATGGCCGTGTAGTCCGCGCCGTCGCGCTCGGAAATGGCTAGGTCCACCCCCAGTACCGGGCGCAGATGCGGCTGGCACTCGCCCATGACCAACATCTCGGGCTTGATGAGGCCGCCACCGAATGTGACGAACTCGGCCAGATACTCCTGCCGGAACACCAGTTCAGGCAGCTCGCGCCGCCTTTCCTCGATTTCCTCCGGGTCGATATGCGGGTTCGCGCTGGTAGGTATGTGGAAGCTCGCCCAATCTGGATACGCCGGATCGCCGCCGCGCTTGAACAGCTCATAGAAGTAGTTCATCCCGTTCGGTGTGCTGATGAACCACGCCTCGCCGCGATAATCGGTCAGCGTCGGGCTAATCGATTGCTCCCAGATGTTTTTGAGGTTGCGTGAGTGCGCCGCCTCGTCGATGATGATTCGATGGTATTTACGGCCACGCCCGGCGCTGTTGTCCTCGAGCGTCCAGAAATCGATTTTGCCGCCCGTGATTAGCTCCATACGCATCTCGGTTTTATTCGAGCGCTTCATGATGGGAGTCAGGGTATATTCAAAATCGTTCCAAGCCTCCATCAGTAGCTTGTAGGTGGGCGCGAAAAACCCGACCGAAGCGCCATCGATCGCGCCACCATGCATCAGCGCCAGCCACTCTACGGCGAGCAGCGTCTTGCCGAAGCGTCGCCCCGCGCTAATGACCTTGAAGCGCGCAGGTGCCTCGAGCACACGGCGCTGGCCTTCGTGTAGGGCAATTGGGGGTATGATGATGCGTGTCATTAGAGCCGTTAATGAACAATGGGCGCGTTGCTTGATTTACGGTATTTCTCGTCAAGTATCACTGGCACGGCATGTCTCCATGATATGCGATGATGAATACGTCTGTCGATTCCTAATTCTGCAATGCTGACGCATGATGGAGCGTACATTACGCTATAAAAGCTCTTTATATATGTTCCAAGATCAAGATATATATCTGTAAGCCCGCCTTTATTGGTTTGTGTGACTTTTTGTTGCAAGCAAATTGAGTGATGCGTTATAAAAAGATAACCTCGACGCCCATATTCGACATACATATTTACATCTTCATTTATCCTGCCCATAAACTTTACTGGGCGATCTACTCTGAAAAAAACGCATTCATCACTTTTCTGTTAATCGTTCCCTGCATAAATTTCCTAAACAAAGCTGCATTGGTTCCACCGATGAAGTCCCCTCCTTGTGCAAATGCAATTGCATATGCTCCTGATTCATCTAGATAGTCAAAAAACGCAGATATTATTAAGTCTATATTTTTTACGGTGTAATTCTTTTTTATGAGTTTGCCATTATGATCTACTGCAAATCTAAAACTGTGATAATCGTCATCAAGCTGCAAGAAATGTGTCAGGCCAAGCTCAGCGGCTATCTTGAAGCTCTGGTTTCTTGCATAGACAACCGAGTTTCGCTTCTTGAAGTTATCTCCGCTATCGGTATTATCAATTGCATCTTGTTTGTTGAATACGATTACAGAGTCGCCATATAATTCAAAATACCGCTGTAGCTGGCTATCCTCGTCGTCACAGATGATATATATTTTTCCGGTGTAGCCAGCTTTGCGAAGGGTTTTATATGTAAAAACCTTGTCTGCCCTTCCATGGCTCAGGATAAACACGGCATAGCGCCGCTCTTTTGCGGTGCTCATTGACTTAATCCTCTTTCGCTTTTATATATTTCCGCGATCCGATTCGACAACCTCACATAGCCACCAGATATTGCTTTGTCGAAATCGATTATCACTAAAGCGCTTTCCTCCATGAGACGCTGCGTTTCTTCATCTGCGTGAGCATAGAAATTGGCAATCTGCTCAAAATCGAATCGAATATGCCTAGTGGCGGCAAGCAATAAAAACTCCCTTACATCGGGAGTCAGGCTGGCGTTATTGTGAATATGCGCTACCAGTTCATTGTATTTGGAAGCGTCGTAAAGCGCAGATATTGGGGGACACTCGCCTGTTGGCTGGTATAATGGTACATCAATTTTTTTCGTGTACTTGCTTTCCTTTTCTTCATCTGGGTCACTGCCAAGTTCATCCAGCAGCAAATCGACTTCTTCGCTACTAAATCCAGTAAGCTCTAAATCAAAGCCCGCATCGTCTAGCTCCTTTAGCTCGAGCGCCAGCAATTCCTCATCCCATCCCGCGTTCAGCGCCAGCTTGTTGTCCGCAATGACCAGGGCCCGGCGCTGCATCGGGCTCAAGTGGTCGAGCACGACCACGGGGACGGTATCCATGCCCAGCTTGCGTGCCGCCAGCACTCGGCCATGACCGGCGATGATCACGCCATCACTGCCGACCAGTATCGGATTTGTGAACCCGAACTCGCGGATGCTGGCGGCGATCTGGGCCACCTGAGCGTCCGAATGCGTGCGGGCGTTGCGCGCGTAGGGGATCAGCTTGTCAACCGGCCAGTGCTCGATCTTGTCGGCAATCCACGATGCGCTCATTTCCCGTAGCTCCTTTCAATCACGATCTCAGGCTTGGCGTTCGCTTCCTCCAAGCCCCAGTTGATCCGCTCCAGACGCTGGATGATGGCCAGCGCTTCAGCCGCGATCTTGGCGGCCTTCAGATCCTCGAACGCCAGCGCCTTGTCCTCTTTGGTGACGGCGGCCTTGTGCGCCTTCAGCCCCGAGTACAGCCGATCGCGGGCCGCGTTGGTCTCTTCCTGGTGCCTGCGCACCACCTCCGCGCCGCGCTCGGCGGCGGCCGAAATGGCTTCGGCGCGCTTTTTTGGATCAACGCCCGTTGATATTCCGTTGACTTTTTCGTTGACCTTGCGCCTGATGACCTCGGCAACATCTGTGCCGTCGCTCCAGTCTTCAGCCTTTGCGCGCCGACTGATCGCCGCCTTGTCGACGCCATACTTCGCGGCGAGCTCCGATATGCTAGCCCCGGCCTCACGCTCAGCGCGGATTGTTTCCCACTGGTCTCTAGTTAGTCTCGGCATACTTGTTTCAATCCACTCCCGGATTAAGCCGGGAGATTGTCTTGGCGGGTAGTGTATCGGTATCGGTGCCCGGTTTCAATCCACTCCCGGCAATTAAGCCGGGAGATTCCCATCTATGACAATTTTTACGGGTTCACCGTCCTTGGTCCAGACTACACACCAGCGCCTCTTTCCCTGGGCGCCGATGAGCTGCCTTTCGGCGAACACTCCGAAAACTGCAGCATAAGAAATTGCCTTGAGGCGCTGCTTATGGTACGAAGCGCCCCATCGGCGGGCGTTCCCCCTAAGGGAGCGCCCGGAAAGAACCCCAGGCACATGCCCGTGCTCGAGCACCCAAAGCAAATAACTGGAGCGGCTGTTGGGTTTTGGGATCGTAATAGTTTTCATTTGTCTCCCTCCTTTGTTTAGTTTGCGAGTACAGTTTAATACGTCTTGTCCGTCTTGTCAACTCCTATCCGTCCACTTCGTCTAGATCATTTTGCTCTATCCAGTTCAGTCAGACTTACTCATTCCTGCCTATTATTGATCTGAAAAATGCTCATCAACAGAATCCCAATCAAGACACCGATAATCAGCCCTAACAGCAGCATCATATCAACCTCCATACCCACCAGGCGTTGCAGATCCGGCAGGGCAGATGCGCCTTCTGGATCAGAATGAATCTTTTCCCTTGGCATATGTGGCATTGGATTTTCGCATTCACGACGCGGGCGATCTTGTGCTGGACCATCTCAAGCGACTCCTTCTGGTCGTCTGCCAGCGATGCCCAGCGTGGTGCCTGGTGCATCGCACGCTTCAGCGCCTGGCTGATCCTGGCATGGCCCTCGAAGGTGCCATATCTGGCCTCGCGTCCGGCAAGCATGTCGTTGATGTTGACGGCCTGGATGGTCTTGACCTTGTAGTGCTGGCCACCGACCTGTGTGTTATTTGCTGTGCTCATGCAAGGTACTCCAGGTTTCTGATGAGGGATGACCGCTGCGCCATCTGCCCGAGGGCGCAGGGGATGGAAGCGGTGTGAGTTTTCATGCCACATCCCCTTGGGCCATCGCCCAGTCGAGCAGCGCCAGCGCATCGGCGTGGTTGTCATCGACCGGCGTGATGCCGCGCGCCTTTGCCGCGGCGATCATCTCGGCTTTGCTCGCGTTGCCCTTGCCGGTGGCGTGCTTCTTGATCGTGCCCACCGGCACGCCCTGGTACGGGATGCTGTGGTGTTCGCACCAGGCGGTGAGGGTGGCGAGAAATCCGCCATAGACGTGAGCGGCATCCACACCGGCGTGGCGGCGAACCTCCTCGAACACCACCCAGTCGATGCCATCGGCGCACCGCTTGATGTCGGCCAGCCAGCGCTTGAAGCGCAGATAGCGCATGCCGCCGCCCTCGAAGCGCTGGGGCTTGAAGCACTCCGAGCCGCTGGTGACGGAGCCGTCGCGCCCCAGCAGCGCCCAGCCGGTGGTCGTACCAAGATCCAGGGCCAAAATTATCGTCATGGCCGCACCATTCGTTGGGCCTCGATCACTTCTGGCCATGACAGCGGCGTCTCTCCAGGGCAAGGCGCACGGACTCCAAGATCGCGTCCCGGCCAGGTGCGTCCCGAAAGCGGGCAATGGCCGCCAGCATCGCCTCGACCTGGTGCGCGCTTGGCCAGGCCGAGACCACCAGCCGCGCGCAGCAGGCCAGGCAGCTCATGCAGTACCTCCCGCAGCCGCGCTCGCACGCATCGCAGTGGCTTTGAGAGCCTCGATCTCCGGCCGTGGCCGGCCCTCCAGAATCGCCTGGCAAGCCGCGATCCAGGCTCTGGCCTGCGCCGTCGTCGTCGTCGTCTTGCCCGGCGCTGGCAGCGTAGGGCGCGCTGGCGGAATCTCGGGCAGGCGGCCGGCGCGCTGCTCCTCGAGCGCCACGTCAAGCTCCGCCTGCCAGCGCTTGGCGATGGCCTGATAGCTGCTGCTGCGCAGGTCCCAGTTGCCGATGCGGGCAGCGGCCCAGTAGATCGCCGGGCTCGACCAGCGATCCAGCCCCTGCTCGCGCAGCCGCATCTGCTCGACGGCCTCGATGAAGGCCACCTCGTAGTCTGGTGCTGGGCGGCAAGCCTTCAGGAATTCCGCGAAAGACGGCGGCCAGTCGAATCGCCTCCGGCACTCAACAAGCCCGCGCTTGATCTCGGAAAAGGTGATGCCTTCCTCGGCGAGCCCCTCTGCCCAGGCGATCCGCCAGTTTTCGATGGCCTGCTGGTTTGCGAAAGCTGCCCGCCACCGGTTCGGATAAAGGCCGTCCAGGCGGTTGAAAAGGTGGTCGATCAGTGCCACGCCGTCCAGCTTCGGGTGCGGCTCAAGCCAGGCGCTCAGGCGTGACGTCGATGATGTCATGCTCGTGCTCATGTTCCCTCCTTTGCGTGCTGATGCGGTTGCGGTTGACGTAGGCCACCGGGTCGAACTTCTCCGGCTTACCTGGCTTGCTCAGATACCAGTCGGCCTTGAAACCCTGCCATCCCGAGAGACAACAGTGCTCGATGGCTGCCTGTAGGGTGATGCCTGCCTTCTGGGCCTCTGCGCGCATCCTAGAAAGCACTGTCTGCGTCACAGGCCCGGCACGCTTTGCCTTGCGCACCTCTAGCCAATCGGAGAAGGTTTGTGGGGAAACGTCTGGTGGGCAATGAAGACCGGCTTTCTGCGATGGGCGCGCGCGTTTTGTGCGCGTATTATTCTCAGTACTTGTTTCTCTCTCAGTACTTGTTTCTATATCAATACTTATTAGTGTCGGATTTGCCGCATGCGGCATTTCCGTATCCGGCTTTTCCGTATGCGGTTCGTCCGGAAGTGGCGGATTTGCCGTATCCGGCTGAGCCGGAAGCGGTGAAGGAGCCTCGAAGACAACATACGTCACACCTGACACCTTCCCATCCCTGCCACGCGCCTGCTCACGGCGCACATATCCGGCTTTGATGAGCTCGTCCAGCAATGCATAAGTGGCGTCGCGTCCGCTTGGCTTTGCGCTGCCTGCCACCTCGTTGATCAATGCGGAGATGGATATGCGCCAGTTGTCCGGCTTGCCGAGTATGTAGATCAACAGCCCGCGCGCCGCCCAGGAAAGCCGCCTATCCTCACTGATTCGCTTGTCGAGCACATAGAAATGGCTCTCAGGTCGTGGTGCCCTGATGATCATTCTCCACCCCCGGCCAGCTTCTGGCGCATGTAGTCCCAATTGATGTCAGGTCGAAGCTCTTCGCAGCGCACCCCTGTAGCAGCCTCGATCTTGGGGCAGGCAGAGATAGGCACCCTCCCTTTTGACTTCCAGTTCCACACCTGCTGGGTCGATGCCCCGACCGCCCGCCCCAGCTTCGCAAGCCCACCGGCCGCCTCGATGGCGCGGCGCAACGCCTCTGCTGCACTCACTTTCATAGTCACCTCCTGCTCCTTCGATTACCCAGATCACCATTATAGACAGACTACACCGCACAGTGAACCGGAGCCGATCCCTAACGCTTGCCTATCGCTTCCCTGCGCCCGCCTCTGCGCATGGATGCGTGCCATGGCATCCTTGAGGGCCTGCACCTGCTCACGACCGCGCACCCGTTCGCGCGCCTCGAGCGCTTCCCTGCGCTTGCGTAGCGGCATGGCCAGCAAATGGCGCGCCTCGCACTCGATAGCCCAGGCGCGGCACCATGTGCAGACCGCGCGACCATCAGACAGACGCGCCACCTTCTCGCGCGCGCAGTCATTGCAGCCCGTGGCAGCCCATAAGTCCAGCTTATCGTGCTCATAAAAACATTCCATCAACTTTCCCCTTGACTATTACATGGCGTAGTGTATCATGACTACATGGACAGCACGGTGCTGTCCACCCGCGCCTCGGGGCTCTGGGGCTGGAGCAAGTCATGAAGGCAATGGAAGACAAAAGCAAATGGCTTGAGGAACGAAAGACCGGCATCGGCGGCTCCGACATCGCCGCCATTCTGGGCCTTTCGCCCTGGAAGACACAGCTCGACGTCTGGCTGGACAAGACCGGCCAAGCCGAGGACACCTTGGGCGATGCCGAGGCAGTGCGATGGGGTACGCTGCTGGAAGACGTGGTGGCGCGCGAGTACGCAGAGCGCACCGAGCGCACTGTCCAGCGTGTGCGCCGTATCCTTCGCCACCCAGCCAATGAGTGGGCAATCGGGAACATAGACCGCGCCATCGTCGCGCCAGGCTCCCGCGTGCGCGTGGCCGACGACGGCGGAACGCTGCTCGGGGCCGACGGACTGCTGGAGGTCAAGACCGTCAGCGCTTACAAGGCTGGCGAGTGGGGGCGCGATGGAGACGACGACGCCGTGCCGGTGTATCACCAAGCCCAGTGCATGTGGTATCTGGGTATTACCGGCCTGCAATGGGCCGACGTGGCCGCCCTGATCGGTGGCCAGCGCATGGTGATCCGGCGCATCCACCGCGACGATGAAACGATCGCCGCGATGCTGGAGCGGGCAAGCGAGTTCTGGCACCGGCACGTGCTCACGCGCCAGCCGCCGGAACCTACCACGGCCAAAGACGTTGAGCGCCTTTTCCCCGCCGACAACGGCGAGGCCATCGAAGCAACGGACGACCTGCTCGCCGCCTACAACGCCGCTAGGGAAGCCAAAGCCCGCATGGCGCAGGCGGAGGCCGACTACGATGCCGCCGTCGAGCGGATCAAGCTGGCCCTTGGCGAACGCTCCGCGCTCACGCTCAACGGCCAGCCGTTGGCGACATGGAAAGCGGCCAAGCCGACACGCCGCACCGACTGGAAGGCGGTTGCCGAAGCGCTGCATGCGCCCGCTGACGTGATCGCCGCCCACACCACCGAAACCCCCGGCAGCCGCCGGTTTCTTCTCAAGGAGATTTGAATGGCAACCACCCTCAAAGAAGCAATCGCGGGCCAGGCTCCAGCGACACGCAAACCAAGCAACGACATCGCGTCTCTTCTCAACGACCCGAAGGTCAAGGCCCAGATGGCCTTGGCACTTCCCAAGCACGTCACCGCAGAGCGCCTGGCGCGCGTGGCGCTCACGGAGGTTCGCAAGAACCCGGCGCTTGCGCTCTGCGACCAAACCAGCTTTCTCGGCGCGCTCATGACCTGCGCCCAGCTCGGCCTTGAGCCGGGCGGGCCGCTTGGCCACGCATACTTGATCCCGTTCGAGAACCGGAAAAAAGGGGTCATGGAGGTGCAATTCATCGTCGGCTACCGGGGAATGATCGAGCTGGCGCGCCGCAGCGGCCAGATCGTCAGCATCGAGGCGCGCCCGGTATATGAGGGGGACACCTTTGAGGTGACCCTTGGTCTGCACAGCAACCTGCGCCATGTCCCCGACTTCGACAACCCGAATCGGGTGCAGCCTGACAAGCTGCGGTTTGTGTACGCCGTCGCCAAGCTCAAGGACGGCGGCGTGCAGTTCGAGGTCATGAGCCGCCGCGAGGTCGAGGCCGTGCGTGCGCAATCCCGCGCTGGGTCGAGCGGGCCGTGGGTAACGCACTTTGAAGCGATGGCGCTCAAGACCGTGGTGCGCCGCCTGTTCAAGTGGCTGCCGATCAGCGTGGAGCTTGCGGCTGCAATTGATGCCGACGAGCGTGCTGATCTTGGTCTGCCTCAGGATAACCCGCTGACTGTTGACGTTGAGACTGGGGAACTCTTGGAGCACAAGGCGGAGCATTCCGAGAACGATTCGCCAAAGCAGGATAACCAGGTAGAGCAGGATGCGCCAGGCGAAGACGGTAAAGCTGACCAAGGTCAACCACCCCCGGCTGAAGCCGGGGGCTTGAAGGAGTAGCGCATGCCAAGCGTGAAACGGAGAGTTAAACGGGAGACTAGGGTGGCCGAGGTCCGAGAGGGCCGTTTGAAGGCAACTGAACCGACTGGTGTTAGGGCTGATTATCGGTGTCTTGATAAGGAGTAGCAGTCATGATGAAAAAAGCAGTTACCTGGGTAGCCGATGGGGCCGATAGGAATCCCCCGCCTTCAGGCGGGGGAGGATGTCAAGTGGTCACGCAATACGACCTGCCAGCGCCAATGCCGCCGGTGCGGGCCGTTGATGCCGAGTTGCCACAGCGCGTGGCGCGCGGGCTTGGAGGCGTATGGGAGGCGCGGCAGATCGAGGAACTGATGGCATTGATGCAGCGATACGAGCGCGCGCTGGCGTGGGTGGCGGTGCATGGCGACCGCGACAGCGCCATGCTGGCGCGCCGGGTGCTGGCGGGCGACTGGGGCGACGCCTGGGCGGCGGCGCAGCTAGCCCCAGGCGAAGGGATCGTGGATGGTGTAGCTCGCGCCGTTGCACCGTTGCAAGCCGAACTTGAGCGGCTGCAAGCGGAGGTGGAGAGTCTGCACCGGATCCTTGGGCGCATCGTTGAGGGGGACGGCGAATTGATCCTGACGATTCACGCGGGAGAAGATGCGTTTGCTGCGGCCAGGGAGTACCTGCTGCGCCACCGCGCGGTTTTGCCCTCAAGGAGTTCGCCAGGATCGCCGGCATCGAGCTCAAACCGGGCGACGTGAGCCAGGAGGAATGACAATGACGCGTACCAAGACCTCGAACCATTCCCCTCTCCCAGAGGGAGAAGGGCTAGGGGTGAGGGCGAACAAACCCGCCATCCACACCCTCGGCTTCGGGGTGCCTGCGACCTCCGACCCGCATCACTTCCGGGTGATCATCCCCAGAAGCAGTACGGGCAAGGTGAGAATCAGCGAATACCTTGGGTTGCAATCGGTGTCGAGCGACGCTGCGGTGATCGACCGTGTCTTGCTCGAGCGGCCTCGCTGGACGGCGATCCGCGCCAAGGTGCAGCGCGCCTTCAATGCGCGCCTTGCGGCGCTCGGCCTCAGGACGAGCGCCTGGAAGGTCGGCGAAAACCTCGTCGATCGGCTGCTCGGCAAAGAGCTGTGCGTGCTGGCCTGGGCCGTCGAGCGGATAGATACCGCCAAGATTCCCATCGCCGTCAGGAACTGGCTGGCGCTTCGGCCCGAGGAACGCTGGTGGCTGTTCGGCATGACCGCCATGACGACCGGCGGCGTCATGGACGCCGGCAAAGGCTGGCGCATCGCGCTTGTCCACGCCTTGGGAGATGTAGCGTAGAGCGGGTTGCTGGGCACCCGCACCCGCCGCAGCCGAAACGACCGCGACGATACGCAGCCGATGCTAGACTTGTTTGCAGAAGAAACAACGTGACCGCTCGCGCTGTCTAGCGGCTTGCTCGCTCCTTTCGTAACCTTGCTGATATACTTCAGCAGGAGGTAGGAGAGCAATATAATGAATCCGCTACCCAAACGCTTGAAGAAAGAGCCCCTCATCGAAGCGATCTGGCAGGCGCAGTTCGAGGGCATGGAAGGCATCGGCGAGGTGCTGCCTGGAATCTTGTTTACCGAGCTCAAGAAAAATCACCCCTCGCTTCAGCTAAAATGCCTACCTACAGCCGACATTCCGGCGCCGATCGCGCAGGTTGATCCCAACCTGCGCTTCATGGCCAAAGTGCTGATGGAAGAAGTTGAGGCACCGTTCATCTGGCAGGTGGGCGACCGGATCGTCACCCTCAACTGCCGCAAGCCCTACGTGGGCTGGGACAAATTCAAAGAAGCCGTGCTGGCCTTGACGGAAATCGTCGAAAACAGCGGGCTTATCCCCACCCCTCAGCGTCATTCGCTGCGTTACATCGATTTGCTGAGGGACGAGTTGGCCACCGATCTGGGGACGCTCAGACTAAAGCTGAAGCTCGGCGATCACGAGATCAGGGATCGCGTCCAGATGCGCCTGGAAATCCCTGATGCAGAGTGCCTGCATGTTGTCCAATTGGCCACTGGTATGCGAGCCAATCTGCCGGAGGGTTCCATCACCGGCACCATCATTGACCTGGAGACCCTCCCGAAGGGTCCCCCGGGCGATTGGGACACTGTACGCGCGCAGCTCGACTGGCTGCATGAGCGATCGAAGACCCTGTTTTTCCGTCAAATTCTGACCGACGAGACGATCCAGAAACTGGAACCGGAGTACGGATGATGTTCGCCCTTACATTGGACATGCCGCCGTCGCCCTACTTGACGACAGTGATGGCCTATCGGTGTGCGGTTTCCATACGGCCCAGCGAGGCGCGGGGCCCGGATCGCTCGGATATCCGGTACGAGGCTGGCAGCGCCTTGACCACATCAAGGCAGGATGGCGAGGCGTGGGATGCCGCGCTCTCCCTTACCTTACGTTTGGCAGAGGCGAGCCTCGCGGTGGATTGGCGGCGCCCCGAAGAGGATCGGGCATGGGCCCACTTGGAGGATGAAGCCTGGGTCAACTATCGGCCCAAAACCGCACTCGGCAAGAAATTGCTGGAATTGCGGCGCGCCTATCTCGCCAGCGGCGGCAAGCTGTTTTCCGCCGAGGCGTTGGACGAAGAAATGCGCGAGCGCCGGGGCAGGAGCGGTGATGACTAAACGCACTTACGTCGACACCAACGTGCTCACTGAAGCGGTTACCTGGGTAGCCGATGGGGCCGATCTTGCCGGACGGCTGAAAGGCGCGCATGGAAAATTAATGTTACGTTATATAATATAACATTATGGATTGCCCAATCCTCGACGACATCCTGCGCCGCGAAGGCGGATTTGTCGATCATCCTGCCGACAGCGGTGGGCCGACCAAATTCGGCATCACCCAGGCGACCTTGAGTGCCTGGCGCGGGCGCGCTGTCGGCAAAGAGGACATCCGGCGCCTGACCGAAAAAGAGGCGCGGGAGATTCTTTATGTCCGATACGTTCTCAATCCCGGATTTGAGCGGATCGACGACATAAATCTGAAAGCGCTTCTGGTCGATTGTGCCGTCCAGCACGGCCAGAGCCGCGCCATCGTCTGGCTGCAAAAGGCCGTCGGCGTCAAGGCGGATGGGATTTTGGGGCCGGTCACCGCCGATGCGGTGGCCCGGGCCGATGCCAAAAGGCTGTACTGCAAAGTGCTGGCATTACGCGCCATCCATTTCGGTGAGGTGCTGGTCAAGTGGCCGTCGCAGCACGTGTTTGCCGGCGGCTGGATGCACCGCCTGGCCGAATTCATCGAGAAGGTGCCGACATGAAATTTTTGAACGATTTGCTTTTGGAAGCCACTCCCAAAGGCTACCGGCTGGCCAGACCTCTGGTAGCCATCTATCGGGACGGGGTGTATGTCGTCCCAAAGGGGTTCGAGACCGATTTTGCCAGCGTGCCGAAATTCCTGCGCTGGTTCATCGACAACGATGATGTCAGAGTGCGCGAGGCGGCTACCCTGCACGATTTCCTGTACCGGACTCACTGGGTGCCGAGGAAGACAGCCGACAAGATGTTTTTGGAGGCGTTGAAGGCCAAGGGCTGCCCGCTGGGAAAGCGCCTGATCCTGTGGGCGGCGGTGCGGCTGTTCGGATGGGCGTATGCGGGTTAGCCTGGAAGAGATCAAGTTCCTGATCGATTTTGGCCAGTTTTTACTGACCGGCGCGGTGTGGCTGTACGTGTATCTGCAAAACCGGCACATGGCCACCAACGACCGGATCGAAGAACTCGAAGATGAAATCAAAACCCACCTGAGCGATCACCACAGCCGCTTAACCAGGCTGGAAGGCGGGGTACGGATGAGCGATCTGGAAAAAATCTGGGAGGTGCTGCGCCTGACCCAGACCACCCTGCACGAGATCAAGGGCCGCCAGGAAGCCGCCAACAAACTGCTCGAGGAAATCATCAAGGGCAAGCTCTATGAACGTTGAAGAATCGTACCGGAGGCTGGAAATCCTCCTGCTGCTCGAGGAGGACATGGACTACAAAAAACCCCTGCGCCTGATCCAGCGCATCCTGGAGCTGCGCGGGCTTTCGGTGAGCTACGATCGGCTGCAGCTGGATTTGCGCTGGCTGGAGGAGATGGGGCTGGTGGAGGTCGAGGAGCTGCCCGGCGGGGCCGTCTGCGCCCGGCTCACCCACCGCGGCGAAGACGTGGCCCTGGGGCGCACCCAGGTGCCGGGGGTGGCCCGGCCGGGACCGGACAGGAGGTAAGATGCACCTGACGCTATCTGTCGGCAATTGGCTGATGCTGTGCCTGATCTGCTTTCTGCTCGGCATGGCGGTGGGGCAATACCTTCAGCTTTGGCTATGAGCAGACACTCGTCGGTGCACAGATTGCCGCCCGATATTCTGGAAAAGCTGCACGAGCTGTTGCGCGATCCGCGCGTCACCCAGCTTGAGGCCACCGCCCGCATCAACGCCATCCTGGAGGAAGAAGGCCACGCACAGCGGCTTTCCAAATCGGCGCGCACTTTGCGTACGTTTTTGAGAGCATATGCCGAGACTAACTAGAGACCAGCTGGGGATCGGGGATGATCTTGTCCAGCACCTGCGTGATTGCCGGGATGATCAACTGCCACATAGTCATGCCTCCATCAAATCAGCAATGCGCCGCGCCCACCCGCGGCCGAACGCAGGCCAGTTCGGCAGTCCTGTCATGAACCGCAGGCGCTGCGATAGGAAGAGACGCAGCAGGCGCTCAGGATCAGCCGCGCGAACAGCGGCGAGCGTCTTTGGCCCGATGACGCCGTCGTCCTCCACCCCGACCGCGCGCTGGAGCCACCGGATCGCCTGACGAGGGCCAGAGTTCACAGCGGCGTCGAACACTGCGTAGCGGATCGCCTCGGGCAGTTCCTCGGCCCGCACGGCATCCCAATAGCGGGCCTTGTAGATGCGCTTTGCTAGGTCAATCGGCAGCTCGCGCATGTCGCCGCGATAGCCCACCTCGCGGGCCACCGCCTCGGTGATACCGAAGCGCGTCTTGCCTCCGGGGTCGGCTGGGTGGTCGCTGAATCCGCCCTCGTGCTTGATCAGGGTGTCGAATGCTTGGTCGAAGTTCATCAGAATAGCCCCGCTTTACCGGCCACAAACATAGCAGCTGCAGCAGCCAACGCCCACAACGCCGATTGCACCCACTCCGCCACTTTGGTCTGCATTGGCTCAGCCATTTCCAGGCGACGCAAGCGTTCGTCGAGCTTTTCAATCGCTTGCGCGAGACGCTCTATGGCTGTGGACGCCGCCGATTGGCGCTCCTCAACCAATGCCAGCCTTGTCACGGCCTCACTCATCCGCTCAATGGCCGCCCGCATAGCGTGCTGATCCTCGCGTATGCGCTGGATGTGGTGCGTTATTCGCTCTATGCGAATGACATCGTTGGGTTCATTTGCGATGGAGTGCAAATCGTCAGAATCGGTCATGATTATCCCTTATAGGCGCTCGGCAACTGCGAGCGTTGCACTTCAGAAAGCCACGCTTTATAGCAATGATCTTTCTCAATCGGTCGAGCCAGCAAATCGACCAGCGGTCGAAAAATCCTTCCTGCGATTTTACCCTGTTGCTCCATACGCCACAAAGCTGCGCTGATCGTCTCGTCTGGGTGGACTTTGCCCAGCGTCACCACGACCCACGCGAGCTGGGGGGTTAGTTTACGACCGTGCCGGTCAGGCGGGTGGTAACGCGGCTTGCGTCCACATTTAGTGTGCCCTGGTCTATATGTGCCTTGTGGATTCCCAGGTTTACTACTTTGCCAATGTATTCCATCCCGTCGCCAGCGAGGGTGACTTCGACCGGGCGACGATTTTGGAGTCGAAGGTGGCGCTGCCCAACCCACGGCACGAGCGTTGGATTGGGCGCGATGATGGGGGTTTCCTCGACCCTTCCGGTGTCGGTATTTAGAACTAATGACAGCTTGGAAGGCGTTCCTTCCTGTTCGAAATACAAGGTCACGGTGATATCCTCCTTCATGAACTTCCACCAGCTGAGGCGTGCCGGCAGGACGACGACTGGCCCGCGGACTACGTAGAGCCAATAGATATACGTGGTTCGACGTACCTTTAGGCGCGCAATGCTGTCTCCTATCGTGCTGCTGAAGAGCATTCCGTTCGGACGAGCTGTGATCGTGCCCAAGTCGTCGCCAAGCCACTCCACTAAGGTGACCGGCGGAACTTCGGTTTCTGTCCAGGTGTTGGCAGTTGGGTTAAACTTTTTACGGATGTACCCCACCAGGCCAGGGTCGATCTGCGCCACTCCACTTTTAAACTCCGCCAGCTCTTCGAATTCCACCACCTCGCTGCCGCCGGAAGCCAGGTCTAAATCTGGTTTTTTCGGGTGTTGCTTGAAATCTTTTATGATTGGCTCGGGCACGGCGGCGATATACAGCTTGAGCTTTGGGAAAAGCTCGTCGCTCAAGTCCTCCACTTTCACCAGCTTTAGGAAGGCGTTGCTGGTTTGAGCAGCGGTGGCCACGTACACTCCGCCGGTCTCCACTGGCTGGATGGTGGCGATTTTCAGTTCCAGGATCGGGTGAAGGCAGTCCACCGGATTCGTGCCGTCTGGTGCGGAGTCCACCACGGCCAGCGTGCCGTCCGGCTTGTAGTAAATAACCGCCTGGACCAGCTCGGCCAGATACTTTAAAAACTCGCCTTTGGTGGCAAAGGTGAGCATATCCTGGGCAAACTCCGGCTCCAGGCGGAAGTCCGGCACATCCCAGGAGGTCGGCAGCGGCGCCAGGAGGCCGGCCACAAACCCGGACGCCGCCCCACTGGGGACGCTCTCCCCGAGGCAATATTTGGCAAACAGAGCCTCCTCCAGAGAACGCAGCGCGCGCACGCGGACGGTTTGGCGGCTGGGGGTGAGGGAGGTGTCCGCCTCGACCACGGCGAACGTGATCGGATGGCCGGCGACCGTAACAGCGACTTGCTCGATTTGCGCTCCAACCGGAAACTCGCCGGAAAGCTCCCAGGCGATGTCTCCAAGAGCATAGCGGATCTCGTATTTCAAAGGTTCCAGTGAAGACAGCTCCACCGCTCCGAAATAGGCGCCCGCGCTCTTGCCGGTCACAGAGACCGGCGGCGCGGTAACCACGTTGCTGGTGGTTGGAATGGCTTTGATCGCCAAAACTCCCGCCACGCGCCCTTCGGTGCGCACGGCCAGCACGCCGACAATCCGCTCACCCACCGGCACCGTAACGCCAAGCTGGCCGGTGATGCGGGTGACGTAGGGGGCAATGACCTTTAAGACGCCGGCGACGGCCATTTATTTCGCCACCCGAACGACTTGCACGGCGGCCACGAAGGTTTGAACAGTGCGCCCGATCCGGCTTTCCACCACCGGCAGGCTGGTGGTCTTATCCAGCCGGATTTGCGGCTTGGGGCGGTCGGACAGAAGCTTGGCCAGAATTTTACGTGTCTTCATCCGTACCCTCATTCCTCTGTGCAGGGGCAGCAACCTGCTTCGACGTGGCTGTTGTAGGTAGGGATGGAGTCATCTATGATCGTCGGCAGGATGTCGCAACTCATGGCGGTGTCGATTTTTAACAGGGCAAGCCCCTTCCCGTGGAAAAATTCGTTTGGCAATTGCTTTAAGCTGAGGATAAGTCCGTTTGCCGTCTTGTAGGTAATGAAAGCCAGGCCAAAGATCTTCTCAAAACTTTCTGGGTCTAGTAATTCGAGAACGATAGTGCCTTTTTCCGCAGTGAATCGGTAATCCTGCCGTGATATAGAAACCGGATCCTCCGCGCACTTCCCCTTCCAGCCGAACAAACGCGCTTCCCAGGAAAGAACCTCTCCCACCGGACACGAAATCGGCAACGCGCCGGCTTGGGTGATGACAAATAGCTGTCCCTGGACTGCTCCAACACAACGTATTGGTCCGATTATAACTGGCATACTACACCCAGTTGGTTACTCCACCCAGTTGGTTACTCCGATCCCACCGACCAGGGAGACCCCAACCACATTACCGACGACCTTTACATAGATTCTGTCCGGATCGTCCGCCAGTCGGTAGATACACAGTTTATATTCCGCAGGGGTTGGCGCCTCCGGCTTCTTGATCGTGTACTGGACGACGCTCTGGACTTTTTGACTTGAATCGCGACAGCTCATAGCACATCGTGGGTGAGTTCAAAGACAACCCCAGCCTGGGTCGTTCCGGCAGGGACGTCGATCCCCAAAAAGAAGGCCACCGCGCTGGGCACGGTGTCGATGGTGATCGTTTCCCCAGAGACGGCGCTTCCGCTCCAGGCTGAGGAGGGAATCGTCAGGATGGTTTCGCCGGAGGTTGGATTGACGATCGTGGTATTTATAGTAGTAGCCCCAGGCGGCAGCATCCCAAATACAGTGCTTTGGACAGTGAAATCCACCGCGGAGGTAAAGGTCAGGGTCAAAGTATCCTGGACGATCCCCCTGGCGCCAATGGTGATGGAGGCTGTATTTAAGGTAACCGAAGAAAAATTATTGACGATGATGTCTGGCGACATTGGGCTTGTCGTGCGGTAGGTCTGGCTGACCTGGGTGCCTGCCGGAATGGTTGCGCCAGAGTAAGCCGAGGCCAGGTTGAACTGGTAAATATTCGGCGGGGTCACCTGGGTGGGGGTGCCGGTGGTCACCAGGTACACCGGCCCGGAAACCGGATACAGCGCCAGAACTTCCCCGTTTACCCAACCCGAGTAATAGCTTAAGGTCTTGTTGCCGGCCAGAGCGACGGTGACGGAGGTGGCCCCGTTATTTACTGCCGCGTTCAATGTCCCGACGACCATCGGCGCGGAGGCGACGTCGTTGATGCCGTTGTTTTGCGTTGCTCCGGAGTGCAGAGCCACCACCACGCCGCTGGGGACGGAAGTGTATTTACTCAGGCCCACATAGACGTTGACCGGATCGGTGGCGCCGATTCTCAGGTGCCCCTTTTTGCGCTTTACCCCACCGTTGACGAAGAGATTGGCCTCCAGCTTGTTGAACAGCTCCCCGGCGACGTTGGTAATGATCTGGTTACCGGAAAGTGTCCCATAGGTGCTGAAGTCTTCCCCTTCTCCAAACGCATTCTCGTACCAAACATCACTGGCTGTGACCGGCATCGTTGTTTAAACCCTGATTAAATTGACGGTAACCTGGAAATAATCGGCATCCTGGTAGCTGGCATATTGCCTGACGGCGCGCACATCGACCGACAGCACGACCACGTTGAGCGTCCGGTCGTCCAGGGTCAGCACCTGCTGGGTGCCGACCATGGCCCTGAGCTGCTTGGCCAAAAGGTGGGTGGTCAGCCCTACGTTCAGTACCAGGCTCTCCCCGCCGGCCCTGGGCACGATGAATACCACGGCCTCCCCGCTGACGCTGTAATCCACCGTGACAGACGCCGTCTTGAGCAGGTCCGGGCTGTTGATCGTGGTGTCCTGGGGAAGGGTCACGCTGCCTAGCTGCATCGGGCGATATACTCCTTCCAGCGCGGCACGACGGCGATCATAGGCTCAAGGCCCCCCGGCTCATCATGGTCATGGCCAGCCTCTCGGCCTCCAGGTAAGACTGAGGGCTGGAGGGGTCGAACCGGACACCGACGCCGCCGATTCCGCCTTTTTCGGAAGCGCCTGACCGTTCTTGTGAGCGGCGCCATCTTTCGGCGGCCTGCTCATACCATGTGGACTCCGGCCCCGGACTGCTCCCTCTGGCAAACGCTTCGTTGGCAAAACGCACGTATTCTCTGGCGGCATTCTCGAGCACTTCTCGCGGCACTCCCTCGGCCAATAGCCTGTTCCAGGTGGCCAGTGCTGCCGGATCGATGATCCCCCTGGTCGGGGTTTCTCCAAACCCGGCAACAAAGTCATTGACCGATTTAAGCGTGTGTTCATCCTTTGGCTCAGTCCTCAGTTCTGCTTGAGATTCCCCCCTCCCACCCTGCTCAGGGCTTACCGGAGGGGCCTGGGCGGCGGCTTTTTTGGCCTGTGCTAACTGCTGCAGGCTGCCCGCATAATCCTCTGCCGCCTTGGAACCCTCCCGCATGGCGGCGATGTTCTTTTGCTCGGCGCTAGCCATGTCCACTGAAGCGGCGGCCCGCTTGGCTTGCTCGAGCTGCTGAAGGCGCTGCAAAAACTCGGTGACGCTGATGTTGCCCTGCCGGTAGCTCTCGATCAGCTTGGCGATCTCGGCCTCGATCTGAGCTACGGCAATTTTTTGTTGCCCCAAAGTGTTAACGATCTGGTTAGACTGCTGGACAAACTGCTGAGCGCTGATTTGCCCGCGGGCAAAGGACTCCGCCAGGGATTTCATCTGCGCATCGAGCTGCTGTAGGACATTGCTCTGCCCCTGCAATCCGGCCTGCTGCTCTTTGAAGGCACCGGCCAGGCGCTGGCTGGCCTGGGCAAACTGCTCGGCGCTGATGGCCCCTTCCTGGTATTGGCGGATGAGATCGACGATGGCGCGGCTGGCCTGCGAAGCGGTCACCGCTACCTGCTGCGTTTCCTGGGCGCCATGCTGCATGGCGCCGGCGGCCTGTTGGGCGGCATTGGCTCCTTGTTGCATGGCCGTGGCCGCCTGCTGCGTGGCGGTGGCCCCCTGCTGCAGGGCCGTGGCCGCGGTTTGGACGGCGTTGGCCCCTTGCTGCAGGGCCTGGCCGCCGGTCTGCGACGATTGCACCATCTGGCTCAGTGCGGTGACGTATTGGCTCAGGCTGATCTGGCCGGAGGCGAGCTGTTGATTGAGTTGCGTCAGCGCGTTGCTGAGTTGCGGAAAAGCTAAGGCAGCGGTTTGGAGTTGGTTGGCCGTGGTGGTAAGCTTCTGGTTCAAAAACTCCATGCCCTGCACGGCGGCGGTGCTGGCGGTGCCGCTTTGCGCCAAAGTGGTGTTGAGCGTCTGCGCGGCAAAGGCCAGGTTCTGCGTGGACGGCCCCAGTGCGGTGATGGCGGTCTGGAACTGCTGGAACGAGATCACCCCGTTCGCCAGCCCCTGCACCAAAAGCTGGATCACGCTTTGGGTCTGCTGAACGCTCGGGTTGAGGCCCAAGAACGCCTGCGCCAGCGCCTGGACGGCCGCGGTGGGCGTCTGCGTGGACAGCGCGGCAAAGGCGGCCTGCAGCGATTGCAGGTTGGGTTGGGTCTGGGCCAGTGCCCCCTGGAATCCTTGCAGCGAAATCTGCCCCTGGTTGAGCTGGGTGACCAACCCGCTCAGGTCCAACCCCAGCTCCAGTCCCTTCATCGCCTCGGCGGTGTCGGCAAAGGACTGCCGAACCTGGGCCATTTCCTGGTGTACTGCCTGCATCCTCTCCGGCAGGGCCTTGAGCGGTTCCGTGGTTCCCTGGATGATGGCCTGGCCAAGCGCGCTGAAAACCTCCTTGCCCTGGGCGGCTACCTCGGCCAACACACCGCCGAACTGCTTGATGCGTTCGGAGGTCGAGCCGAAATGCTGGGTCAGCTTTTGCCCAATCTCAAAACCGGCGGCCCCGGAAATACCGGCCAGAGCGGTCTTGAGCCTGCCGAGGGCGACGACCAAGGCTCCGATCTCCTTGGCGCCGGAGGCCAAGAACGAGAACGCATTGCCCAGCACGGCAATCCCCGCCGCCCCGGCGGCCAACTCGGCGATGGTCTTGGCGGCGGTGACCATTTCCGGGTTCTGCTGGGTAAACTCACGCACGGCGGTGGCCAGGTCTTTTGTGCCGGTGGCCAGCCGCTGGATGTCGGATAGAAAGACATCGCCGATGGCGGTTTGAAGATTCTCGAACGCTGCCCCCAGTTGACGCAGTGCTCCGCCGGTACTATTCAGGAATCTGCTTACCTCGGCATTGACTTCCCCGCCGGCCGTCTGGCCGATCAGCCGCAAGGCCAGTTGCACCTGGTCCAGACCGGAGACCACCAGTTGAATTTCATCCTGAAACTCGCGCCCGAAGAGTTCCGTGGCGACGATGGTCTGCATCTCTTTGGGCAGTTTTTGAAGGTTCGTTAAAAGCTGGGTGATGGCGCCGATGGCGTTTTCCCGAATCGCCTTGGCCATACTGTCTGAGGTAAACCCGACCTGGGCCAGGGCGTTCTTGAACTCGGCGGTTTGTGTGCTGGCCGTGGCCATGCGGCTGAGCAGCGCCGAGATGGCGGTCGCGGCCCGCTCCGGCGCCAGGCCCAGCGATTTGAAGGCAGAGGCCAGGGCGGCGGTCTGCTCTGCCGACAGGCCAAAGGCGCGCCCCACGCCGGCGATGCGGGTCGTGATCTCCACGATGTCGCGCTCGGCGGCGTTCATGTTGTTGCCGAGGACGTTGATCGTGTCGGCCAGGCGGGCCACGTCCTCGATCGGTGCTCCCAGCGCGGCCTGCAGGGTGCCGATGGCGTTGGCGGCTTCGGTGGCGGAGGTTTCGAAGGCGATCCCCATCTTGGCCGCCAGCTCGGTGAACTGGGTCAGTTTTTCCGCCGGCACGCCGAGCTGCCCCCCCACGGCGGCCACACTCGCCAATTCCTTGGCAGAGATGCCCAGGTTCTCCGCCAGACCCTGGAGGTTGAGCTTCAACTGCCCGATCTGCTTCTGGTTCAGATCGGTGGTCTTCGCCACCCTGGTCAGCGCGGACTCCATCTCGACCGCCTCCTTGACAACGTTGCCAAGCCCGGCGCCGGTGGCCACCGCCGCCACGGCCGCCTTGAGCTGATCAGCTCCTTTGGCTGCCTTGTTCAGCGCATTGCCTAATTCTTCGGCCTGGGATTTTGTCTTGGAGAATAAAGACGGGTCTAGGCTATCCTTCGCCGCCCCGCGCAGGCGTTCGAAGTCCTGCACCAGTTGCCGGGTGGCAGCGTCCAGGCTGTCCAGGCTGACCTTGCCTTCCCGGATCTGCTTGGACAGGTTGGCGATGGCCGGGATGTTGGCGGTCTTGCTCGTCAGCCGTTCGAGCGCCGCCTTCAGGGCCTCGAGGTCGGCCTTGACGTCGCCGACCTCGCCCTCGATGACCAGTTTGAGTCTTAGGTCGTTCTCGGCCACGGATTAGGATTCGTCGAAGTACTCAAGCGTGAACACACCGTTGTACCCGCTGGCCAGCTCGGCGACGCCGGTGAGCGTCGTGGTGATGTATTCCTCGCCCTTTAGCGGGATGTCCTCCGACGGCCGCAGGGAAAGCTGCGGGAACGTGGCCACCAGCCGACGCTGGCTGGGATCGGCCAGATTGACCCCGACCAGCGTCCCGAAGATGCGGATCTGGGACTGGTTGGAGGCGTCGATCTTCTTGATCGTGTTGGCCCCGTGGCTGTAGTCCACCTTCAGCGCCTGGCCGTCGGTGATGGCCCCTCCCGGCAGCGCCATGAGCATCCCGGTCACGTACTCAATGGCATAGTCCACATTCTCCACATACGTGGTCGCGCCGGCGCTGTCCGTCACCACCACCGTCCCGGAGGTGATGTTGCGCTTGGTCAGCGGCACCCAATAGCCGAGTTCGGCGGTGACGTTCTCATCGGTCACGCTGCCGGCGGTCAGGGATTGGGAGGACATCTGCCCCATGAGCACCATCGCCATCATATCCGGCGTGATGTCCTGGAAGGTGATCTGCACCTCCGTCGAACCGGGCAGCACCACCGACGACCGCACCGCTCCCCAGGTATCACGGGAAAAGCTCTGTTGCTCGACGGTATCGGTGTTGATGGTTACCACGATCTCGGTCGTTTCCAGCGGCCCGATGAAGCTGGTGGCACTGGGGGGATTCTTGAAGAAAAAATCCCCGGCCAGGATCATCGGACGTTTATGCAGAGTTGGCATGGACATCGTCATTACTCCTTAAAAGTTAAACGTGGAATGTTTACACGACTGGCCATCCTGCCCGCCAATCATAAGCCAATACTTCTTCAAACGTTGCCAGTTGCCGGACGGTGGATTTATGTTTTCCGGCTGTCCCGGCTATTTCGGCTTCGAGGTTCATCAGTTGCTGCGCTTTGGCGACTACGAGGTTTGCCAGATCACTCACCGGGATTTCGCGCAGAGTAGCTTCTTTAGCCAAAATCGGGCAATCGGCGGGATTGGAGGTGGTCTGGTACTTCGTCGCCTCTTGGCATTTCAGAGGCCAGGAGGCCATTTCCGCAGGGCTAACGTTCTGCACGACTTTGTTGCGCAGTTCTGCGGCGTGGGCATCGATGTCTTGGACAATGCGCTCTTTGCATTCGTCCAGGGTATATCCGTCGATGATCGCCTGGACTGCGGCGTCGTCGCTGCTGGTCCAGACGCCGTCGACCTCTGCCAGCTGGTGGCCGAGCGCGGCGATTTTCTCGTGGAGGCCGATACCTTTTTCGATGTACGTAATCATACTGCGGTGGTTAGATAGATGACTGGCGGTACAGTTGTGTTGATGAATAAATCGCTTGCGGTCACTGGGTTTATCAAGGACGAATCAGTCGAAAATGCGAATAGCGCAGTAATTGGCGTCGTTGCCCCAAGCGCAGCTCCAAACGCACTAAATAAACCGGCAGCCGGTAAAACTCGTACAGTTGGACCCGCTGAGCAGATCAGGCTCGCCCAGTAAATCTTTCCTGGGTCAAGGATAAGACTTACCGTCCCAAATTTGTTTCCAGTCGTTCCGGTATCTAGTCCCGTAACCGAGGCCAGTAAATTTTGAGGTACGTCGCCATAAGTTGCGTCAGTAACGGTGTCGTATACCCCAATCGACGCCGACCCTGCTGACGCTGAAGTTACGGCGAACCCTAAAGAAGTTAGCGTCTCTTTTCTCCATGTCGTAAACGGCACGAAGTACTGTCTATTTGCCGTCAATCCCACAGTAGTAAGAGTGGCGGAAGTTATTTGACCAGCTACTCTGATAACTCCGTATCGAAGAAGATGCGGCAGCAGATACCCGCTGAGGGTATCGTTTTGCCGCACCTCTTCGATCTTTCCATCGTACAGGCAAAGGGGCCTTTTGACCATGGATAATTACGCCAAAGTGATCGGGTCTTCGATTTCGGTGCTGATCGAAGTCGCCGACACCGCCACCCCAAGCATCTGCACCACCTGCCCCGGCGCGCTTGGAGGAGTTTCGGTGGTTGCTCCAGGAGTCGTCGCCGATAGGTACTGACGAGCACCCGGCGTTTTACCGGTCACCTGGGTGTTCTGGCCTTCAAAGTACACCGTGGCATTGGCGTTGGCAGCCACAGCGGATAGCACGAAGCCGTGCGCTTCTTTGCCGGAGGTGGAGGCATCGGCCTTGCGCACCTTGGCTGTTCCGCCGTCGTTCCAGATGTTGACGAAATCCCCGGCGGCCAGAGCTTCCGAAGCCACGATGGTGGCAGTATCCGCACCAATGCCGACCGGCATGACCGAGATGTCCAGCTTACCGGTGGAGTCGAGGGCGACGATCTTACCGTCGTCGGCGGCACCGGCGCTGGTGACGGTGGCTTGGACTTCTTGGATTTTTCCAGCGTTGAGAGCCAGATATTTTTTCGCAGGCATGGCAGTCTCCTATCGTAAGATGGCGTGTCGTTGCAGAAGAAAAATCTTGGTGGGGGCGAGCGCGACGGCAAACGGCTGCACCCAGCCGGCGGACGGGGGAGAAGCGGACAGCACCCCGCCATCGCCCACATACAGCACCGCCCCGGCAGTCCAGTTCCAGGAGGGTTCGGTCACCTCGCCGGCGGCCTGGACGGTGACCGGACTGCCCGTCAAGGCCGCCCCCAGCGTCAGCCCCACCACGGCGTCGGCGTGGGCCGGGTTGGTCGGTTCGGCATAGGTGGCGCCCGAGGGCGTGGCGACGACCACCCGGTGGCCGGACAAATCTATCGCCGCAGTCAGCGTCAGGCTGCCCCCGCCGGGCGGCCCTGGAGGCCCGGGCGGGCCGGGAATACCGGGCTGGGTGATATAGGTGGTCTCGATCTCAGGCTGGATAACCAAAACGACTTCAGTCATGACTGATATCCTCGATCACCTGCAAGACCGCCCGCTCATACGTCGCGCGCCGGCCGTCCGGGAAAGTAACCTCCAGATCGAACTGGTAGCGGCCCGGCGGAATATTGGTGGCCTCCTTGGGCATCAAAAGATCGATGCGCCCGGCGGCGGCCTGGATCGTCAGCCGGCCATCCGACGCGGAGGCCTCGGCGACTTTGATGCCGTTCTCGTCGCGCACGTGCAGGCGGGCGGCGGCGCCGGTCAGATCGACCGGGGTATTATCTTCGTGGCGGATGATCCAGGCCCTTTGCCAGGTATCGCCGCGGATGATCTTTACCGTCTTCACGGCAGCACCACCTGGACTTCCCAGGCCAGCGGCAAATAGAAAAACCCGTCGGCGTACTCGGCCGGGGGAGCGCTCGCCAGCCTCAGCGGGCCTTCCGCCGAGGCCGGTTTGAATCCGGCCAGTTTGGCAAAGACCCGGTTGGCGATTTCCCCGGCGTCCTCGCGCGCCTCCTGCCCTTCGGCCGATGTCACGTTGCGCACGGCGATGACCGTCAGCCAGGTTTGGGTGATGCGGCTCGAAGCCCCGTCCACCCGGTTCTGATCGACGCCGTAGCCGGAATACACCAAAAACACGGCCGGGGTGGCCTGGCCTTTTTCCCCGATCCGCCCCAGACCGGCCAGAGAGCGGACGAAGACGCCGTCGATCTCCTCAAGCCGGTCCAAAATCTCGCGCTCCACCGACAGCATCAGAAATCCGCCAGCGTGTCGTGGGTGAAAATCCTCCCTGGGGTGATGAAATCCGGCGCGTCGCTGCCGGCGCTGACGGCATCGACCAGGGTGATCCGGCCGGCCTGGATGTCGGAAAGCAGCCGCCTGGCGTCTTCGTACCGCCGCCGGACTTCCTCCGGGGATGCGTCCTCATATAGCCGGTAGCGGGTGATGTCGGAGGCCACCCGCACCAAAAGCGGCGGCACCGGCGAGAGCGGCACGGTATAGCCAGCGGCCTTGAGATAGCCGTCGATCTCGGCCTCGGCGTCGGCGATGGCGCGGGAGACGACATCGGCGTCGATCATCCCGGCCACCCCGCGTGAGGTGAGCTGGATCAACTCCTCCTCGCCAAAGCGCGCGATCAGATCGGCGGTCGTGACGTAGGCCACGGCTAGTCACCCGGATGCGGCAGCGGTTTCCCTTTTTCCGGTTTCCTGGGGGCGTCGATCACCTCGATCAGCCCGGCCAGGGCCAGGGCTTGGACATCCTTGTCCTCCACCTTCAAAAGCTCGCCTGGAGCATACCGCAGGCCGCGGTACTTAATGGGCTTTTTCGCTTTACAGACGATCATCAGGCAACGGCGTTGGAGATGAGATAGCCGGCATCGGCTCCGGCGATCACCGGGGAAACCTCATCGGTCACCGGATAGATCCAGCTTTTGGCGTTTCTGTCCTGATAGGCCTGCTCGACCACCGGGAAGCCGCGCAGCCTATAGGTATAGCCAAAGCTCGGCAATCCCATATCGGCCAGGCTCGACATCTCGGTATACGCCACGATCACCGACTTGCCCCACACGTCGGCCAAAGCGCCCGAGGCGTCCTCATACACCGCCCCGCCGAAGGCCACCGTGCTCACCCCGAACAAAGACGCCAGAAGCTCCGGCGTGGCCACATCGCGCCCGGTGTATTTGATCCGGTCCACGATCTTGGGGTGCTGCTTGAGCTTGGAGGCGACTTTGGCCCCCATGACGACGACGTTCGGATACCGCCCGATGCTGGCGCGGATGGCTTCCTTGGCGGTCTCGATGTCGTCGATGGGATCCGAACTGGAACTGGTGAAATTGTCCCACTGGTCGGCAGTGGCCAAAGTGACCTGATGGTTGGATGGATAGTTGGCGCTGTTGGTGGCCAAATCCGCTTGCGCCTTTTCCAGGCGCAGGGCGATGATGTTCTGGGTCTTCATCACCGCCACCCGGGCCAGATCGATCCCCGGCACCGCGTTGGCCTCTTCCAGAAGCTCCATCGGCACCAGACCCTCGAGCGCGTGCTGCTCGAGCGAGTAGGCCTTGCCGCTGTAGCCGTACTGGACGCGCTTGGTGCTGGCGCCGGGGGCGCGGCCGGTGGCATACAGGCGAAAGTCCTCTTTCGAGAACTCGACGATCTTGCCGCCGCGCTGCCCGACCGGCACCACCGGAAACAAAAGGCTGCCGACAAAGTCGGCGTTTTTGTAGGAGCGCGCGACTTCGGTTAACACCGGATCGACCACGCGCGCCTGGGGGAGTGTCATCTGGGTCATAAATGGCTCCTAAAAGCAATTTAATTGGGGAGTAACAGCACTTCAATCAGTTGCCCGGAAGCCGTGGCTGCCTCCAGCGCCCGCGCCACGGCCACGCCTGTGGTCTTGGTCACCGCCCGGCCCTGGGCATCTGCCTCCAGCGCCACCCCGGCCGAGATGGCGCCGCCGGTTTCAACAACGGCTGTCCCCAGCACATCGACCTGGATCTTCTCGCCGGCCGCAGCCGCTGCGGTTCTTGCCACCCCCAGCGCGTTGGCGCCGGCGCCGGCCTGGGAACCGGTGGCGGTCACAAACCGGTTGGCCGAAATAGCCCCGGCCGAAGTGACCGTCAGGGTCAACACGGAAATATTCTGCTGGCTCATTTATTTCACCCTCCGTAAGGCTTCCACATAATCGACCTTGTGTGCGGCCTGATAGGCCAGCGCTTTGCGGTGCAGCGCAATGGCCGCGCGATCGACGGTATAGCCGTGCGGCACGGCAAAATCGACCGGCTCTTCGCCGTCGCCCACCGTGCGCTCGGTAAAGTCCACCTGCACCGGCAGGCGCGCCAGGAATTCTTTAAGAAAATCCATCGCCGGCTGCTGTTTTTTCTGCCCGTCTTCGCTGAACTCGACCGCACACTCGGGAATGGCCGCCATGAATGCGATCAGGCCGTCTTTGTCGCGCGGCAGGATTTTTCCCGCCGTCACCAGGCCCTCAACAAATTCGACGATCTTTTCCAGCCGCCGCTCGGCTTCGGCCTGCGCCAGCTTTTTTTGAAGCTCGGCAAGCTCGGCCTCTTTGGCTTTGAGCTTGGCCTCGGTTTCCCGGTATTTTTCGGCAAAATTTTCTTCGCTCATGGACGTCTCTCCGGCTAACTCTACTAAGGAATCGGTAGGTTCTATGTCATTTTCGCGCATGATGGCGATGAGCTTGCGCGCCGCCTTGCGCTTTTCTTCCGGCGGCAAATCCACCCCGCCGCGCGCTCCGACCAGGGCGCCTTGAGCGGCAAAAAGGGCATTGCGGTTGATGGCGCCGCCCGGCTCGCGGATGGGCAGCTTGCAGTTAGCTTTTACTTTCTCTGCCCCAGGTTCATTTAAATCCACCAGGCACGCGGCGCAAAAGCTTTCGGCATCCGGGTAATCGGACTCGGAAATCTCCCCCCACGGGCGGGTGGAGAGTTCTTCAAATTCAACGGTCACCGTCTGATCCTCCGATTCGTGAAACTCAATGCCCTTTAAGCCCTTCACCGCCGGCGGCATCCCGCCCAAAAAGCCCACGTGCCGAAGGTAGTACACCCCCGGCACGGGATTGGCAGTGGCGGTGGGCAGGTAAAATGACGCCGATACTTTTTTATAGCGCCCGGCCCTGACCAGCTCGGCAAAGCCGGGATCGACCTGATCTAGGTCGGCTTTCAGGGTTTTGTCGTAGGTAAGGCGCCTGACCCAGCCGAAGGCCGGGCTGTTGTCCTTGGGATGGCCGACCACCACCGGCGCCTCGTGCTTTTTCGGGTCGTAGGCACCGGCCGATGCGGCAAGATCGGCCTCGGTGAACTCGATCTCCTGCCCGGACATGGCTACAAACCGGCCGGGCCTGAAGATTTCGATGGTCTTCATAGTTGCATTATAACATAACAATTCCGGCAATGAGGGATGGTTAAAAATCGGTCAGATATTCTTTGAGGATGGCCAAAATATCCTTCCGGTCGGTCTCCGACAGCCCCAAAAACGGCCGGGCCGGAATATCGCCCCAGGGGATGGGAGCGCCTTTTTGGGTCTTGCCAAAAGCGCCTTTCTTGGCGCCAAACTGATGCGTGGGGCCGTACACCACGCCGGTGCCCACCGCCAGGGTGGCCTTGCCCTCAATCTGGTAGCGGATCTGGCGCAAAGCGCCGGTCTCGCCGATCAGCGGTTTGGCATGGCCCTTCTTTCTGATCGTGACCGGCGACAGCGGCGCCCACTGGCGGCCTTGGGGATCGGCCCCTTGAGCAAAGCGCCGGCGGGTGGAGGCGACCAAGTACTCGCCGATCTCAGACAGCGCCTCCGACAGGTCGGAGGTCTTTTGCATTAGGCGGGAAAGCGCCTGGGTGATTTCTTTGGCGTCCACTTCGATGCGAATCTCGGGCATAAAGATTATAAGGCGTGTTTCTTTGCCGCCTCAAAGCGCCAAAGGTCTGGGTCGTCCTCGGGCACGCCCTGCTCGATGGCGATCCGGCGCTCCTCATCCTCGAAGGCATACACCATATCTGCCGCCTCCTCCCAAGAGGAGGCATTCCAGGTTTTTTCACGCAGCGCCTTACGCCGAGCGTTGGCCGCCTCCACATCGTATCCGTACGATGCCCAGCGCTCCAAAAATCCGTCGTTTTTGTAAAAATCTATGAGTTCGAGCACAAATCGACCTCGCTAAAGTGGTGAGATGGGAGCAAATCTTTCCACTCTTTATCCGCAAGCTCCTCTAGCTCAATATAGACCAGCCCCCCGTCTTTTTCAACGTTGATCACTTTAAACTGCCTTCCGCGCGGAATAAGCGCCTCTTTTTCGTGTTTGAACTCGCTAAGATGATCAATTTTCTTGGCGGTTTTGGCATGGATCGTCAACAAGACATCCCCAGAGAATTCCCCTCCCTCATAAGACGTGCTCACATAGCTGGTAAAGCGGATCTGATCGCCGGGTTTGAGATTGGCGTAGCGTTCAAATACATGCTTGGGCAGATTTCTCAAACCACGCTTGACCGTTCCGGTAAAGTCAGGCAGCTTGCTCAAAGCCTCGTCCAGGGCAATGATCGTGGC